>Ga0180429_10003138_pt1 | contig 13456 bp, 10 predicted proteins | sample SS_ome_FD_132428 | JGI IMG/M metagenome (GOLD analysis project Ga0180429, IMG submission 132428) | Hypersaline lake sediment archaeal communities from the Salton Sea, California, USA - SS_1_S_1 metaG | ecosystem: Environmental > Aquatic > Non-marine Saline and Alkaline > Hypersaline > Sediment ...
GCAAGAAGCAGCAGAAGCCAGCAGGTCGGCCGCAAATCCTCACCGCCACATCGTCGCAGGTCCGTATGGCAAGGAAACTCAAACAAAGTGAAAAGGGTTAACGGCGTTGAGTGGCACCCGGCGAGTATTCAGAGCCTACCCGCCAATGTCTTGATCGGAATCGCTTCGAAAATCGTACGAGTCCGGGACTAAGGGGCAGGACTATTCTTCAAGCAAGAGATGGCCCACACCGGAATCTCGTCAAGGCAAGCCCTGTCCTACTGGTCTGACCTACTTATCTACTCTGGGATGTTCCAACATCTGCTGCCGTCCCTGTTGGATTGCTTCGAGCATGGTTTTGTAGTCCGGATCATTGATGCCGTCGAACAGCGGCGGGCCCTTGCCGTCGGTTTCCGTGCCGAGCCCGCGGCCTCCGGCCGGCTTGGCGAGATGGGCCGTCAACACGGCGCTGTGCTCGGGATGCGTCAGGTTGATCCACGCGAAACGTCCGCCCCAGAGCAAGGCGTTTCCGTTGTCGTTGGGATGCGGAAACCGGCCGTGGCACGATTGACAGCGATGATTGTACACGCCCAGCAGCCGCTCGGCGTACCACTGCGACTCGCGGCCCGTTTCCACGTCGGTGAACAGATCGCGATAGCCGGGCGAACGAGGACGGCTGTGCTCGTAGGTGCCATAGTACGGCACGTTGGCGTCGATCCAGATGTAGATTCGCTGCCGATCCGCCGCCGGGATCGTCCGCCCGCAGTGGTCCGTGTCGACGTACTGCAACAGCCGGCTGGCGTGCGATCCGGTCCACAACGGCCGATTGACGGCCGAGGGTGTGCGCAGCAGCCAGTAGAAGTGGACCAGCGGCTTCCCCTTAGCGGCCGCGGCGGCCGTCATCTCGCCGGTGGCCATCTCGTGCTGCCGATACGACCGGCTGCGGCCCAGCAGGTTGTCGTAGGCCATGTTGAACAGTCGGGTCTTGTCGCCGGTAAGGTCGTAGCCTCCGTCGGGATCGGCGCCGCGGTGGCATTCGATGCAATACTTGTCCAACACCGGCTGCACCGTGCCGACGAAGTCGATCACACCGTCGGGCGACCAGGTCGGGAAGCTCGGTTGGTCGGGTGGTCGGGCGAAGGCCGCCGGCACTTTTCCGCTGTAGGCCGGCGGCGCCGAGTTGCGCCGCTCGTGACAGCCGACGCAGCTTTGGGTCTCACCCGGCATGAGTTGAACGGCCGAGGTCTGTCGCTGCATCTCACGCCCCTCGGCGTCGAGCACCTGGAAGTAGATCTCTCGAAGCGCCGGCACGCGGAAATGGGCCGAGCCGTCGTCTTCGACCGGCACGCGTCCCCAACAACGTTTGGCGTAGTAAGTGGCGTAGCTCATCAGCGGCGACTGATCGTACGCCCGGCTGGTGAGATCGGCCTTCTTGCGAATCTGCTCCATCACCTGGACGTACTTGACCCGCCCGCGCTCGATCTGCGGCAAGCCCTGGTAGACGTCGCCGACCAGGGCCGTTCCCCATTGAAGATGCTCCTCCCGCGGATCGCCGTCGTGCTTCAGACCGGTCAACGCCGGCGGCACTCTGCGGGCGTGCAAGAGCAGCGGTCCCAAGCAGTCCGTTTCCGCGTCGCGATAGATCTCGATCTTGTTGTCGCACAGGTCGAGAAGGTACAGGCCGAACGGTCCCGGTTGCCGCCGTCCGCCGCCGTAAGCAACCAGGAACTGATAGTCGCTCACCGGAAACGGGTCGCGGTAGGAGTTGCGGAACGCCCGGTCCTCGATCACGGGGAACTCACGAGTTATCCAGGAGAAGCCGTCGCCCCGGGGCGCTTCCAGGCCAGTGCTGTTGTCGATCAGGCCGATCGCCCCGTGAGGATGCCCGTGGTGCGGAGCGAAGGTCGCAACCACCAGGTTGTCGTGACCGGGAACCGGGCGTGCCTGCCAGAACGTGCCCACGTCGCGGATCGTGTTGCCGAAAAAGAGTTGATACCGCCGCCCGTCGGGATTCTGCGTCCACAGGCTCTGCCGATAGGTCAGGTCGCGGTCGATGTACTCCCAACGCGTGAACAGCACGCGACCGTCGGGCAGCATGTGTGGCGAGAAGTCGGAGAGCGTGTTCTGGCTCACACAGCGCACATCGCTGCCGTCGCGCCGCATTACGTACAAGTTGGAACAGGGCCCCGGCTGACAAAGCGTATAGCCGCCGCGGCGCGTGGAAACGAACAGCAGCTTTCCGTCGGGCAGTTCGATCGCGCTGGCCTCGTAGTACGACGGATCGCGGCTGATTCGCTTCAGGTCCCGTCCGTCGACGCCGATTTCGTAGATTTGCCAACACTGTTCGTCCCGCCTTTTGAACGAGAAGAAGAGCGTCTTGGCGTCGTTCGAGAGGTTCATGTCGTAGATGCTGCCGGCCGGGTCGCTGAAGATAGTGCGGGCCGGCAACTCGGGCCGCGACGGATCGTAGGTGCGGATGCTGCAACCCCATCGCTCCGGCACGCTCTGCCAGATGTGGCAGTTGACGGCGTTGGGACGCCGCAGCGGATACCGCGTGTAGAATGCGATCGGGCCGAGTTGCTCGACCTGCGCGGCCAAGACATTATTCAAACTCTCGGCAAGCTGGGTTACCGCTTGTTGATCGACCGTCTTGCCCGCGGTCACCTCGGCCCGGAGACGCTCGCCGTGACTTTTCATTGTCAGCAGCCCGGCAAGGTAATGCTCCGCGGCCGGTGAAAGGCCTCTGCGCCGTAGCCGCTCGATCAACTTCGATTGGGCCGGCTCGAAATTCAGACTCTGCAACGACGCCAACCGCCGCGAGATTTCTCTTCGGCGGGTGATCTTCGGATCGTCGCGAACGTCCCATTCCATAATGCCGCTGCCGCGGTCGGGCCGCGACTTGACTTCGATCCGCAGGGCCTCGGTCCGCACCTCCTTGAAGGTGACACGATTGAACACGCCCTTCTCGACGCCGAACGGACAAGTATTCTCGACCGGCACCCAGTCGTTGCCCTGACGGTGGAACAGCCGCCACGATTGCGGCACCGGGCAGCCGCCGCCCGGGGTATCGTCGAGCCAGTAGATCTCGGTGGCCGAGACCCGGCGGGCGTGGTCGAAGTGGTACTCTGCCCATTCGTCCGTGCCTCGATGCTCCCAGAAGGAATGATGAGGCTGGTCGCGAGGCGTCCGCGGCTCCACCCCGTCGTTGATCGATGCAATGCTATCGCCCCGCCAGCAGTGCGAGACCTTCACCTCGTCGGCCCCGGCGATGCCCGACGACAGTACAAAGACTATCGCGGCGAGCAACAATCTGCACTTCATGCCAATATCCTCCTAACAGACCATTATTGCTGTTGCCTGCGATTCATGCAAATGGGTGGGGAATTCGTTCCGGCCGTGTCGGAAACGGCATTGCGGTCGAGTTCTCGTTCCGAGTAGACTTATCGCCCCTTGAGAACGGCCGTAGATAGTCGTTGTTCGCTCCGCGAACAAACGCTGATCGGCGGCGTGAACTACAACGAACAAACGCTGGTTCGCGGAGCGAACCACGACTATTCTGGACCCCACGCCATGTATGCCGCTCTGCTAGCTGCTTTGATAGCCGCGCCACAGCCCGCCCCCGACACGGCCGTGGTTTGTCCGCTCGAGTTTCGCGAGGCATTAGGGCCGTGGCTGGAACATCGACGACGGCAGGGCCACCGGCCGGTGCTGCTCTCCAGCGATGGCAGCCCGGCTCAGATCCGGCAGAGAATCCGCGCAGTCGCACGCGGCGGACACCTGCGTTTCGTCGTGCTGGTCGGCGACGCCGATCCGGGTCTGTTCGTGAATTCCGAGTTTCGGGCCCGCTGTGTGCCGACGCATCATGCCAAGGCCCGGGTGAACGTGCTGTGGGGTTCCGAGCCGCACATCGGCACCGACAACTACTACGCCGACCTGGACGACGACCAGGTACCCGATCTGGCCGTCGGCCGCCTGACCGCCGACACCTCCGAACAACTGCGGCAGATGGTCGCCAAGATTCTCGGCTACGAGCGGTCGGCCGATTTCGGACCGTGGCGGCGGCGCGTAAACGTCGTCGCCGGCGTGGGTGGGTTAGGACCGCTGGCCGATCGGGTGATCGAATCGTCGACCAAGTACCTGCTGACCGAGGGCGTTCCCGCCGACTACAGCATGTCGATGACTTACGCGAGTTGGCGGAGCCCCTACTGCGGCGATCCGCGGCTGTTCCACGCCAACACGCTACGGCGGTTGAACGAAGGGGCCTGGTTCTGGGTCTACATTGGCCACGGTTTTCATCTCGGTCTGGATCACGTTGAAGTGCCCTCGGGCAGCCACCATATCTTCTCCACGGACGACGTAGCGCGGCTCGATTGCGAACACGGCGCCCCGATCGCGCTGTTTCTGGCATGTTACACCGGGGCGTTCGACGCCACCGCCGACTGCCTGGCCGAAGAGATGCTGCGATGTCCCGGCGGGCCGGTATCGATCGTGGCCGCTTCCCGGGTGACGATGCCATACGCGATGAGCGTGCTTGCGACCGGGTTGATGCGGGAGTGTTTCGAGCACCGCCGCCCAACGCTGGGCGAGGCCTTGCTGCACGCCAAGCGGGCGATGGCCGGCGAAGCCGACGACCATGACCGGCAACGCACCATGCTCGATGCGGTGGCCGCCGCCGTCAGCCCGGCGCCCGGCCGGCTGTCCGCGGAACGGGCCGAACACCTCCTGCTGCTGAACCTGATTGGCGATCCGCTGTTGCGGCTGCGATATCCGCGGCGGATCGAGTTGCAGGTCCCGTCCAGCGTTGCGGCCGGCGAGCCGCTTTGCGTGACGGGGAGTTCTCCGGTCGACGGTCCCGGCATCGTGGAACTGGTGTTGTGTCGCGACCGGCTCGGGTTCCGGCCGCCGGCGCGGCGCGAATATCCGCAATCGCCCGAGGGCCTGGCCGAGTTCCAGGAAGTCTATCGGCGCGCCAACGACCGGCGGCTCGATTCGGCGCCGGTCACGGTGATCGACGGGCGTTTCCGAAGCGTGCTCGACGTGCCCGAGGACGCCCACGGCGAGTGTCATCTGCGGTTGTTCATCGAGGGCAACGGCGATTTCGCCTCCGCGGCGGCGGATATCGCCGTGGAACGCCAACCGCCCGACGGGCTGCGTTCGGCGCGCCGCTAACGGTGACCAACGAGTTGGCGTTCGGCAGCATGGCAGATCACCCCTCGCTGGTGCCGCGAGAAGGTTTTCTCCTGTTTTTTGGGTATGCCTGAACTAGAATATAGAAGGAGGGTTCCGCGGGGCCCTGCTCGAACACCTTCCATCCGCTTTCCTCGCCCTCCGATAGAGGTGCTTCCGATGCCAGTTCGCTTTCTGTTTGCCGCCTTGATGCTGTCGACGGTTTCCGCCGCACCCCTGTCGGCCCAATTTCGCGAGCCCGGCGGTGATCTCGGCAGCGAAACGCTCGGCGAAACGAAGGTCCAGCAATGGCAAGTGGGGATTATCGTCAATGCCGCGGGCGGGCCATGCACGGGTGTCGTCGGATATACGGCGTTCCCTATCGAATGGCCCGAGCAGCAAGTAGAGATCGTCAAGGAAGACCTCTCGCCGGAAGCGAAAGTCAGCTACGTGGCGGTCGACGACGGTGCGAAAGTGATGGTCGTTCGGATACGATACCTGCGCGCGGGTGAGACCGCCCAGGCGTTGACCACGCTGCAGATCCGACGCAGCACGATCGTTGCGCCGAAGAACACCGACCAATACGTGTTGCCCGACCTAAGGAAACTCGACCGCAAGCTCCGGGTATACCTTGGTCCGAGTCCGATGATCGAGAGCACCGACCGGAGAATTCGTTCGTTGGCCGGCCAGATCGGTGCCGACAAGGAGAAGGCCTGGGCGAAGGTCGAGGCGATCTACGATTGGGTTCGCACGAACGTGAAGTACGAGAACGGCGACATGAAGGGCGCGCTGGCGGCGCTTCGCGACGGCACGGGCGACTGCGAAGAGTTGACCTCGCTGTTTATCGCCATCTGCCGCGCGGCCGACGTTCCGGCCCGAACCGTTTGGGTGCCCGGCCACTGCTATCCCGAGTTCTATCTCGAAGACGCCGAGGGCAAGGGACATTGGTTCCCCTGCCAGGCGGCCGGAACCCGCGACTTCGGCGGCATCCCCGAGACGCGCCCGATCCTGCAAAAGGGCGACAACTTCCGACCCCCTTGGAACCGCCGCGACCGCAAACGCTACATGGCCAACACGATCACCGGCACCGGCGGCAACCCGCGAGTGAAGTTCGTGCCGTAGGGGCTATTCGTACGACAGGATTTCATCCTGTCCGGGCAGGGCGGATCGTGGGCACCCAACAAAAAAAGCCCGCCGGAACTGGAGAAACCGGCGGGCTTTAGGAGGGTAGTCGCTCCGATCAATACATCCCTTCGCCGCCGGGCGGCATTGCCGGGGCCTTCTCTTCGGTCGGCTTTTCGGCCACCAGGGCGTCGGAGGTCAGCAGCAGCGTGGCTACGCTGGCCGCGTTTTGCAGGGCCGTTCGCGTGACCTTCGTCGGATCGATCACGCCGGCCTTGACGAGGTCCTCGTAGACGCCGGAGGCCGCGTTGTAGCCGGTGGCGCCCTTGGCTTCGCTGACCTTCTCGCAGACGATGCCGCCGTCTTGACCGGCGTTGCCGGCGATCTGCGTCAGCGGGGCGCGGCAGGAACGCAACACGATGTTGTAGCCGACCTCTTCGTCGTGGGCCAGGCCGTCGGGCTTCAGCGAGGTGCTTGCCCGCAACAGGGCCACGCCGCCGCCGGGTACGATGCCCTCTTCAACCGCCGCGCGCGTTGCGTGCAGGGCGTCTTCAACGAGGGCCTTCTTCTCTTTCATCTCGCTCTCGGTGGCCGCACCGACGTTTACCTTGGCCACGCCGCCGGCCAACTTGGCCAGCCGCTCTTCGAGCTTCTCGCGGTCGTAATCGCTGGTGACGTTCTCGATCTCGCGGCGCAACTGTTCGATGCGACCCTTGATCTCGGCGCTCTTGCCGCCGCCTTCGATGATCGTGGTGTTGTCCTTGTCGATGATGATCTTCTTCGCACGGCCGAGATCCGCAATCGTGATGTTATCGAGCTTCTTGCCGAGGCTCTCGAACAAAGCGGTGCCGCCGGTCAGGATGGCGATGTCTTCGAGCATCGCCTTGCGGCGGTCGCCGTAGCCGGGTGCCTTGATCGCGCAGACCTTGATCGTGCCGCGGAGCCGGTTGATCACCAGCGTGGCCAGCGCCTCGCCGTCGACGTCCTCGGCCACGATCAGCAGCGGCTTGCCCGCGTTGACCACCGCCTCGAGCAGCGGCACGAGGTCCTTGACGTTCGAGAGTTTCTTCTCGTTGATCAGCACGTAGGCGTCGTCGAGGATGCACTCCATTTTTTGCGGATCGGTGACGAAGTAAGGCGAGAGGTAGCCGCGATCGAACTGCATACCCTCGACCCACTCGACCTCGGTGGCCAGGCTCTTGCCCTCGTCGACGGTGATCACGCCGTCCTTGCCGACGCGGTCCATGGCCTCGGCCAACAGATCGCCGATTTCCGGGTTGTTGTTGGCGGCGACCGTACCGACCTGGGCCATTTCCTTCTTGTCCTTGACCGAGATCGACATCTTCTTCAGCTTGGCGGTCAGGTCCTCGACCGCTTTCTCGATGCCGTTCTTCAACTGCACCGGGTTGACGCCGGCGACTACCGCCCTGAGACCCTCGTTGAAAATCGCCTCGGCCAGGATGGTGGCCGTCGTGGTGCCGTCGCCGGCCACGTCGCTGGTCTTGGAAGCCACTTCCCGGACCATCCGGGCGCCCATGTTCTCGTAGACGTCTTCCAGGTCGATTTCCTTCGCCACGGTCACGCCGTCTTTGGTGACGGTGGGCGAGCCGAAGCTCTTCTGAAGAATCACGTTTCGTCCGCGGGGACCCAGGGTTACTTTGACCGCCTGGGTAAGTTTGGAAACGCCTCGGCGCAGGGCGTCGCGGGCTTCCTGGTCAAAAGCAATCATCTTGGCCATGAGGTGTTTTCTCCTAACTACGGTTGGGCGAGTCGCCTCGCCGTGAATGTCTTGTACGGGTTGTGTCTACTCGATAACCGCCAGGATGTCTTCTTCGCGCATCAGCAACAGTTCCTGGTCGCCCAGCTTGAACTGCTCGCCGCCGTACGAACTAAACAACACGCGGTCGCCCTTTTTGACCTGCAGTCCCTGGCGAGAACCGTCGTCGAGCAAACGCCCCTCGCCGACGTTTACGATCGTACCGCGGGCCGGCTTGTCCTGTGCCGAGTCGGGCAGCACGATGCCGCCGGCGGTAACCTCTTCCGCCTCTTCTCGCATGATGACCACCCGGTCGCCCAGGGGCTGGATCTTGACGCTGGTGGCTGCTTTCTTCGCTGCCTGTTTCTTCTTTGCCATTGCTGGTAATCTCCGGAACTGCTGAGGATTTGCCTATGCTTTCCCGCCAGACGGCCCAGGTTGCCCAACCGGGCCAATCGCGCAAGTAGCCATCGGGGGAATTGTCTGTCTGCCAAATGTGCGCGTAGTCGGCGCTGGTCTGCCTTTGAGTCGCAACTGGCGCGCCAAAGGAGGGCCGATACGCTAAGTCGTTGTTTGCAAACGACTTGCGATCAGCGGCATCCGATCACCGCTGCTCGCTGACCGCCAATGCCGGCAAAACACCAGCCGAATCGCCCCGTGGGCTGCCATTTTGGCAGCATCGGGCATCGACCCGCTTCTCAACGGGTTCGCTACGGATTCCTTTGCATTCCTTGGCGAAGCAGGTCCAGTAGCGGTGTCCCGCGTGGGCGCTGCGGCGGCGGCCGTAGATCGAGCAAACCCTGCCCCGGCGCGGGCCGGTTGCGAAGCAATTGCTGGAGCGTTCCCAGTAACAGATCGGCGTTCGAGGTTCCCAAAGCGGCCGGGTCGATCTGTGGCCGGTCGAGCGTACCGCGGATCGGCAGTTTGACGGTCCGGTCCCGCAGCACACCCGCCAATGGCGTCTCGCCGAGCAGACCGGCGGGGATCGGGATCTCTGCAATCAGATCGAGCGACTCGTCTAATCCCACCGAGCCGGACGTACGAACGTTTAACTGTCCAACGCCGAAGACCAGCCCCTGGTGATGGACGCGGCCGCCGGCCATGGTGAACTCGACAACCGAGTTGTCGGCCAACCGGATCGACGGTTGCAGTTGCAGCATTGGTGCCAGCCGGCGAACCAGCGGCCCGGGCCCGACGTCGATGGCGTGGATCACCAGGCGGCCGGAGCCCTCGCCTTGTGCGGGATTCGCCGCCGGCAGGTGGCACCGCTCGAGTTCGATGGTGAACTCGCCCGAGGTGTCGGCCACTCCGGCCAGCACGGGGGCGATGTATTTCAGCAGGTCGTCGCACATTTGCGGCGTGATCGGCGTGCGATTGAAGACGGTTCCCGGCCGCACGACCAGTTCCGTCTGCCCGCTGCTGCTGGTTTCGCTTGAGCGCAGCGCCAACGAGAGGTTGAATCCCTCAACGTGCCACGGTTGCAGTGCATCGCGACTGCGGAAGGCGAGACTCGCGTCGACGATCTCCACGCCGACCGATATATCCGGCGGCGCGGCCCGTTGCGCCGGCTGGTCGCTCTCGACGGCAAAGACCTGCCGCACGTTCGAGCCGTCCTCGGTTGCCACGACATTGAGCCTTGGCCGCTCGATGCGGAAGTCTCCCAGGTTCGAGGGGCTGACGATGTACCGCCATAGCGGCCGGTCGCCTTTGAAGACGGGAATCTCCATCACGGTTGTGCCGTCGGAGGAATCGACCTCGATGTCGTGAAACTCGATCGGCGAGAACCACCCCAGCGAGGCCCGAGATGCACTGACCGTGCCGTCGCTGACCGGCAGCACCGCACGGAGCATCATGTTGCGAAACGGCTGCACCGCCGCCAGGTATGGAAAGACCAGCACCAGCAGCAACAGAACCAGCACCGCGCCGAAGGACCATCGAACTGTTCGCATCAGGCGGAAGGTCACGACGATGCCTTTATGTCGTGGTTCGCTCCGCGAACCAGCGTCTTGTTCGCGGAGCGAGCTACTACTTACGTTTGTTCGCGGAGCGAACAACGACTATGGGACAGCAATCAACTACTGCACCAACGGTTCGGGCTCCGCGACCTCGCGTTGCGCGGCCTCGACTTCCTCCGGCTTGAGCGTCCGCAAGCGGATGTTTCGGATCGCGCCGGTGGTATCCCAGGTGGAGACGCCCAGCGGCTGGCAGAGTTCAACTTCGTAGCGGATTCCGAACTTGTGGCCCGCCCGTTCCTGGGTGACGACCTTGTTGTCATCGATCCAGGCCTCGACTTTGGCGTCGGTCACGCGGATTCGTATGCGATACCACTGCTTGTCCTTGAATTCCTGGAACGTTGTAGTGGAGTTATCCGAGGCGTCGTAGAAGTCGACGTTCGAGAGGCCGACCACGGTGCCGCCCCAGCCGCCGACGACCAACGTGCATGGCTTCTCGCCTACGGCAAAGGTCGTCGTGCAGAAGAAGTCGGTGCCGTCGAGCCGCATGCCTTCGAGCGACAGTTCGTAGTTTGTGCGGGGCACCTCGCCCGTGTAGGTTACGCCGGTCATCGACATGCCCATCGGTAGTACGATCATGCCGTCCTTGACCTCCACTTCTCCCTCGCCGCCGAAATTGGCTATTTTCCATCCGGTGAGCGTCTTGCCATCGAACAGATCGACCGCGGCGAACGGATCGGGAGCGTTGCCGGCGGACGCGTCGCCGGTGGAATCACAACAGCCTTGGCAGCAGTGTCGCCTGATGCGCGGGAAGCATCGCGGCCGGCAGCAGCGAACCTTGGCCCGACGGCAACACCGTCCGCAGGACGACTGCACGGTTTGCTCGGGCGTATCCGTCTCGGGCGCCACTGGTTCGATTGGCGGCGGAAGATCGCTGGGACTCGTTTCTGGGACCTCCACCACGGCACCGGCATCCTGCGCATAAGCGGCGGAGGTGAACGGCGGGGTAAACGACAACGCTACCAGAACCGCCGTCACTACAATCGGCAAGAGCAGCGTTCGCAGCGAAAGTGGTTCGTGCTCGTACAGTTTTGTCATGGTTCTGCACTCCTTGGAAAAAGTGTTCGTTGGCATCGACCGATGAGTCAATTATAGCAAACTCTGCCCGGCGCGAAGTGGTGAATCCGGCGGTACCGGCGGCTCGCCCCGACGAGAACACTGTATCTGCGAAGCGGTGGCGCGCGGTTTTCGCCATATTCCGGCAAAAAACCCTGGCGCCCGGAAGTTTGACTCTGCCGCCATTCCCGTCTACAATCAGACTCTTACGCTGGATGTTTGTTTGACGGCTTCCCCCCCAGAGCACAAAACCCCTATTATTAGAAGACCAAGTAGACAAGGAATCCCAACCATGGCAGATAACATGAACCGTCGCTCACTGTTGAAGGCCGCCGGCGCGGCTCCCCTCGGACTGGCGGCGCTGGGCACCGCGGCCCGGGCCGAAGAGAAGCGTTCGAAGAAGCCGCGCCTCGCCTTCAAGAATGAATCGTTCTACGACGACGAGGGCAAGTTCAAGGTAGACGCGGGCATCGACGCTTACATCGCGGTGATGAAGTATCACGGCTATCCCGTCTACAAGGAAATGCGCGAGAACATCTGGGTTTCGGACTACGGGACCGGCCAATTCACCAAGTTGGGACTCGGCGCCCGAATGTGGGTGAACAACGAAGAGCATCGATACATGCTCATGGACATCTATCTGTTACCCAATCAGATGCTCCCGGAGCACTGGCACCTGCCTGGTGAGGAGAATCCCGCGAAGCTCGAGGGCTGGCTGATTCGCTACGGCCTGTCGCACATCGTCGGCGAGGGCGAAGCGAACCTCAGCAAGGAGGTGGTGATACCGAAGTGCCACATGAACGGCACATCGACGGTCAAGCACGAGGTAATCGCCGGCCCCGGAGATTTCGTGCCGCTTAACCGCGCCGAGGCCAGGCACTGGCAGTTCGCCGGCCCGGAAGGGGTGATTATGAGCGAAGTTGCCAACGTGCACACCAACAGTGCGGTGCGGCATTCCGACAAGGCGCTGAACGATTATTTCCTCGGCGAGTAGTCGCTGCTACGACTTCGGAATCATCGACATCACGTTTGCGGCCTGAAGCAACTCGTCGAGTTGTTCCCAAATCGAGGACACCTGCGACTTGCTCAGCCGCAGAACGTCGAAGACTTCGCTGGGCGGCATCTGCACGTCGGCCACGCCCAGCGCGGAAAGTTCCTTCACGTTGCAGAAGAAGTCGGCCAGCGCCACCGCGCAGACCATTTCGCGGTGTTCGTTCTCGCAATCCAACGGGTGATGGTGATAGCGGGTCACCGTGGCCAGATGGTCGGGCAAATGCCACTGCCGGGCAACGAACTCGCCCAACTCGGTATGGTCGAAGCCCAGAATTGCCTTTTCCGTTTCGTAACTCGGCGTGTCTTTTTCCAGTGCGTCGATGACCTTGCAGAACGGCTTGTTGAGGTACTGGTCGATCAGGATCAGGCCCAGGTCGTGCAGCAGCCCGGCCAGGTAGGCTTCTCTGGGCGGCACGCGGCCGCAGGTTTGTGCGATCAGTTGGGCGACCGCCCCGGTGCCGATAAGGTGATTCCACAGCGCCTCGCGCGTATACGTGCCGTGGCCCGAGCCCTTCTTGAAGAGCTGCGCGATGTAGGCCGTCATCGCCAGGTTGCGGATTTCCTTGAAGCCCAGCAGCGTGATCGCCAGTTTCAGATCGGCCACTTTGTTCTGCACCGAGTAGTAAGACGAGTTGACCGTCCGCATGATCCGCGTGGCCAATGCGGCGTCGATACAGACCGCATCGAAGAGGTCGTCGGCGCCGGTCGAAGAATCGTTGGCCACCTCAATGATCGTTATCGCCACCGTCGGCAGCGTGGAGACCTCGCCGATTCGCTTGAACAGCCGTTGGACGACCTCTTCCGGCGGTTCATTTTTCGCTTTGCGATCGATGGCTGTCGACGGCATCTGCCATCCCCGTCAAAAAGGCACGGAAAACGGTCTCCCGGCGACACGCTCCGCGCCGGGTATCCTTCACAAGCATAGGTTACGAAAAAGCAACGCACCCGGCCTCAGAAACCGGATACCCGACAGCCGGCGGTAGTTCGCCGCAAGTACAGCAGCAGCCTTTAGTTACGTTTTGCTTTCTCGATCACGTCGGCCAGGTTGGCGGCCATGGGCTTGTCGATGAAGACTGGTTTTCCCGCGGCGATCACGGGTCGCACTTGCTCGAGATGCGGCCGGCCGTCCACGCTTTCCAACAACACGCCGTCAACCTTCCGGCATAGTTCCTCAATGCTACCGAGGCGAATCACTTTCTCTTCGCCCCGGCAGGTCGGCGGCAGAGCAGTGATGGCCGTCACCAAGAAAGCCGTCACAAAGAAACTCGGCAACAAAGCTCGATTCATTAGAGCACCTCCTTTATCTGAGAAA
>Ga0180429_10003139_pt1 | contig 13450 bp, 12 predicted proteins | sample SS_ome_FD_132428 | JGI IMG/M metagenome (GOLD analysis project Ga0180429, IMG submission 132428) | Hypersaline lake sediment archaeal communities from the Salton Sea, California, USA - SS_1_S_1 metaG | ecosystem: Environmental > Aquatic > Non-marine Saline and Alkaline > Hypersaline > Sediment ...
AATGACGAGAGAGCGGATGCGCCGGTCCACCATCCGCTCGATGGCGTCGTAAACCGTGGCGTCGGGCCGGATGTACTCCAGGTTCGTGGTCATGAAATCCTTCAGTTTCATCGTTTCTCCTTGTCGAAGCTCGCGAAGACTCCCCCGGCGGCCGTCCGAGCCCTTCGTCCGTTCCGTGGAAGCCCCCTCGGGCGGGACCCTGCACGAAGGGGGCTCAGAAGGACCGCACCCACGGCCGCAGCAAACAAACCAGCACGGGGGCGACGGAATAGAACAGAAGGACCGTCAGGACCAGGGAGGCCCCGACGATCCACAAGGCCTGCCCCCGCTTCAAACCGCAGCATTGTACCATTCCCGTCCCGATGAGCCACCATTTCCACGGCTCCGTGAGCCAGACGAAAAAGGGGACCCAGGAAGCCAGCAGGACCGTTCCCGAAGCGAAGGCATAGACGGAGAGCAAGCGGCCGAAGCCGGTTTTTCGTCCCGGGCTCATGGTCATGACCATGTACCCCAGGGCGGCCAGGAGGAGGGCCATGCCCACGCCGTTGACGAAAAAGACGGTCCCCGCGAGAAAGGGACGAGGGCTCATGGACGCCACGACCCCCGCCACGGCGCAGAAAAAACTGGACAGGACGAGAAACCCCAGGGGCGGGACGGCGCTCGCGTCCTCGGGCAGGTTCCCGAAAAACCGGCGCGGCTCCCCGAGCATCCTCGTCAGGGTCCGAAAGTAGAATCCCATGCCGAACGTCCCTTGATCTTCCATGACCCCGCCTCCTTTCAAAGCCAGCCCGCCTTGTAGAAAATTCCCATGACGAGCATGAAAACGGTCAAGGCGAAGAAGATTTTTCGCTCCGTCTGTTTGGTGAAATAAATCCGGCCGTCTTCGTACTTCACCGCCGACTCTTCCCGCATCGTCTTTTCCCGAGCCCTTTCCTTCATGATGCATCCTTCCTTGGCGCTCTCCCGACCCCTCGATCCAGCCGTTCCGGCTCGTCGCCCTCAAACCGGGGAACGGCCGTTTTCCGCGTCCCCAGCAGGCAAGATAAGGATCGGGGAGGCCCCCTCGTTGAAGTTCCCGCAACGTTTGTTGAACCTCCCCTTCCCCCTCGAAAGGAGGGGGAAGGGGAATGCAAGTCAATGAACCGGGCTCAGAAGACCGGAAGGCCGCCGAAGCCCCGGAAGCCCCAGTAAACGGCCGTCAGAAGCAGCAGGACGATGTTGGCCGCGAACCACACGGGGATGCCCACCCTCAGATAGTCCTTGGGCTCCAGATACCCGCTGGCGTACACGATGGCGTTGGGCGGGGTGCCGATGATCAGGCAGTAGGCGAAGGAGGAGGCGATGGCCGTGGACATGGCCATGAAGGGCAGATAGGTGGTGCCCGGATGCACCAGGCCCGCCATGTTCAAGGTGATGGGGCCCACCGACGCCGCCGCGGGCCCGTCGGCCATGAGATTGGTGAGCACGGCGGTGAGGCCGTTGGAGACCGCCATGAGGGGCAGTCCCGCGTCCATGCCCAGGGGGGCCAGGGCGTCGATGGTCGAGCGGGCGAGCCAGTAGGCCGCTCCCGTGCTGTCCAGGACCCGTCCGAAAATGATGGCCCCGGCGTACAGCCACACCACGCCCCAGTCCACCTTGTTCTGGTAGTCCCGCCAGTTGCACACCCCCGCCATGACGTAGGCCACGGCCCCGGCCACGGCGATGACCCCGATGCCCAGCCGCACGGGATAGATGCCCATCTGGTAGAAGGACTTTTCCGTGAACCATCCGAAGACCATGACCAGGAAGATGGCCAGGGCCCAGATTTGCTCCTTCTTCCACCCTCCCATGCGGTCGATCTCCCGCTTGAGATGCTCCATGGAGGGGGCCAGGGAGACGATGCGCGGCTTGAAGCGGGCGTTGGCGAGAAGCCACGTGAGAGGGATCATGACGAACAGGAAGGGGAAGCAGTAGGTGACCCATTGAAAATATCCGATGTCCATGCCGAACATGTCGGCGAGATAGGTCATCATGATGACGTTCCGGGCGCCGCCCGAAGGGGCCCCCGGACCGCCGATGTTGCAGGCCATGGCGATGCTGATCATGAGCATCTTGGCCAGCTCGGGGTCTTCGGGGACCTCCTCCGTGAGGCTGTTCTGATACAGGAGCATCCCGATGGGCAGGAACATGGCCGCCAGGGCGTGGTCCGAAATGAAGGCCGCCAGAGGCGTGATGATGAGAAAGAAGATCAAGGTGATCCACTTGGGATTGGGAGCCGCCAGCCTTCGGAACATGAGCAGGCACACCCGCTTGTCCACCCCCGTCTTCACGAAGGCCGCCGCGAACATGAGGCTGCCCATGATGAACCAGCAAGCGTCGTCCCAGTAGAGCATGGCCACCTCGCGGCGCGTCACCACCCCAGAGAACACCAGGATCAGACCGATGCAGAAGGCCACCGTCGGCAGAGGAATGCACTCCGTCATGAAGCAGAAGACCACGAACACCACCATGGCGATGGCCACCTTGATGTGCCAGGCCCCCGTGTCGGCGGCCTCGCGATCCGCGTCTTTCAGGTCCTCGTAGCGCAGCTTGTCCCTCCGAAGCTCCAGGGCCCGCTGCATGAGCCCCACGTAGGTCTCGTCGTCCAGGTTGTCCCGGACGTGGCTCGTCGCCCGCTCGAAATTCTTCTTGTCCACCTGGATCTTGTTGCCCTTGGCCCACTTCAGGTCGCGGCTGAGAAACCGCTTGCGAGACAGGGCCCCCATGACCATGTTCTGCTCCATCATCTGGGCGGTGACCAGTTGCCATTGCTCCGCGTCCGAGCGGTCGGTCCCGAACAGCTCCTGCGTAAGGAAGCCCACCACCGCCTTGGGGGCCACCTTGTACTCCACCCCCACGTCCTTCATGCCGTAGGGGGTGGGCAGAAGAAGGATCAAGAAAAACGCGAAAACGGGAAATATGAAAAGCTTCCAGTCCACGTACTTGTCGTATCCCACAGCCTTTTTCTTTTTTGCTCCGGCCATGACGCATCCTTTCTTTTTTCCGGGAGCGGCACTCGGGAACCCCGATCCGATGGCCTTCCCTCAAAATCCCGGCCTACAAAACGATCCTCACCAGCTCGAAGAAAAGGTCCTGCTCCCTCACGATGCCCACCACCTTGTCCTTCGATTTCACCACCAAGCGGCGCTGCCCCTCGCGATACATGAGATCCGCCACCTCCATGAGATTGGCGTTCTCCTCCACTTCCATGGGGGCTTCGGACATGATGTCCCCCACCTTCTTGGCGCTCAGGCTCCTCGCCTGGGTGGTGAAAAGGCCCGTCCAGAACATGGGCGAGTAGCGCACGCTGTCCGCCAGCGACGGCCGGGGGGCCGTGAGGTAGGCGGGGCGCAGGGCCCCCAGGAGGTCCCGAATGCTCAGAATCCCCGCGAGCTCGCCCTTCCGGTCGAAGACCAGCAGCGACCGGTGCCCCGTCTCCATGACGCGGTTGCTGGCCATCAAGCCTTCGAAGGAAGCCAGCAACTGTCGCAGGGCGTCCCTGACGGTGCTCTCCTCGTCCACGGTGGAGTAGTCCTCGATGCGGATCATGACGTCCCCGACGGTCAGCTCTCTGCGCCGCACCTCCTTGCTCCCCGCCGCGTGGGCCTGGTCGATCTTGGCGGCCAGCACGTCGATGTTGCAGGGCTTGTTGAGGTAGTCGAAGGCCCCGCGCACCAGGGCCTCCTTGGCCGAGTCCAGGTTGCCGTGCCCCGTGAGCATGATCACCTGCGTCTCGGGGCGAATCCTCTTGATCTCCGACAGGGCTTGGTGCCCGTCCATCCCCGGCATGCGGATGTCGAGGACCACCACGTCGGCGGGCTCCATGCGCAATGCCTCCACGGCCTCCTCGCCGCTTCCCACCATGACCGTCTCGTAGCCTTTCTTGCTCAGCATCTTCCCCGTGGTTTCCCGGAAGCGCTCCTCGTCGTCCACCATCAAGACTTTTATGTTTTTTCCCATGGCTTTCCTTCCTTTCCGAAAGACGAGCTTCTCGCGAGGGCGAGCTTTACGCATCGAGCCCCATTTCCTTCAACAAATCTTCCAGCTTCACCTTTCCGATTGTCTCCCCGTCTCTTTCCACGCCAATCTCCTTCAAGTTTTTACTCAACATGAGCTGAACCACGTCGGCGACCTTCTCCTCCGGATCCACCCGGGGCCCCGGAGGCGCTTCCTTTCCCCCTTCCTTCATCGCATCCCCGATTCGTTTTTTTTCAATGCGCGCGTGCGGCTTCATGGCATCCCGAACCCCCGTGGGGAAAGAGCAACCGGGCAACTCCCTTTTCCTTTGCCTCCCGAAGCGAAGGCTGTTCCCGTGCTCCCGACTCAAGAGCAATGGCGATGCCGGAAAAGGAAAGAAAGGGCGGTGGGAATTTTTCTTTTTGTTTTCGGTCGTTTATTGAAGAAGCCAGCACCGATTCCCGTTGGGGAGCAATTCCCCGACAAAGAAAATTGTCGGGATTCGCGGACAGTGTCGGGAATGGATGACAAAATGGGCATCCCCAATCGCCGGGGATCGAGGAACAGTTCTTTTGCAAAGGGAGGGAGAATCGTTTAAAAAACCAGTATGTTTCGAGTCGAAGTGCGCTTCGACGAACGGGTATTGAAGGGGTGGAGCATGAGTGCTCCGTCAACAAAGCTCTTTTACCGAATCGCTATCGGGATCGCTATCGCTATCGGGATCGTTTTTTCGATACGGTCCATTGCCGGGTTCCGGTTCTCCGCTTCGCTTCGCCCCGAACGATGGATTGGAGTGAAGCCGTTGAAGCAAAGTTGACGGCCCCATGAGCTGGTCGTACCAATACACTCCGCACCTTTGGCCGGTATGGACCTCCGCCGTTTTTCTGATGGCCCTGGGAGGATACGGCGTTCGACGTCGTGCGGCGCCGGGGGCCTTGGCCCTCGCCGCCATGATCGCCTGGGCCCTGGCATGGGTCCTGGCCAACGGCTTGGAATTGGCCGGCACGGACGACGCGACCCGAATCTTCTGGTTCAAGGTTCAAGCGACCCTCGTGCTTCCCATGGCCGTCGCCCAGTTGTGCTTCGTCGTCGAGTACGCCGGACTGGGCAAGTGGCTGACCGGCAGGACGCTGGCCCTGCTGGCCGTTCCGCCACTGGCTTTCGCGCTGCTCGCCTCGACCAACGGGATTCACCACCTGGTGTGGACTCGAATTTTCGTGGATGGCGGCGTTCACGGCGACCGGGGACCGGCGCACTGGGTGGCCATCGGCTACGGCTACCTCCTGAGCCTGCTGCACCTGGCCGTTCTGGCTTGGCTTTTCGCGCGCTCGCCCGGGCATCGCTGGATAGCGGTGGGCCTTATCGTCGCGTCCCTGGGCATGCGAGGCGCTTCTTTCCTGAACGTGATCGGCAAGAGCCCCGTGGCGCCGCTGAACCCCATGGTCCTCGTTCTGAATTTCACTCTGATTCCCTACGCCTACGCCATCCTTCGATTCCGAATGCTCGACGTGGTGCCGGTGGCTCGCCATGCGGCCGTCGAATGGATGGCCGACGGTCTGGTGGCTTTGGATGTCGAGAACCGCGTCGCCGACATCAACAAAACGGCGCGAGCCCTTCTCGGCATCCATCGGTCCCGGGGCGTCGGCGAGGGGGTCGAGAAAGTTTTGGAAGCTTGTCCGGAACTGCTGGATTTCGTCCGCGATTCCCGTGAAAACGAGTGCGAAATGTCCCTGGGAGGCGGCGACCGCCGGCATCGAGTTTCCGTTTCTCCCATTGTCGATCGGCGAGGCTTTCGACTCGGACGGCTCGTCACGTTTCACGACATCACGGAACGGGAGCGTGCCCGGGCGCGCCTCCTGGATCAGGAGCGGACGCTGGCCATGCTGAAAGAACGGGAATGGCTGGCAAGGGAGCTCCACGACGGCATCGGCCAAGTGGCTGCGGCGGCGCACATGCAGGCCGAAGTGGCGAGGGAGCTTCTCGCCCGGGGAGACGTCGCGCAGGCGGAATCCTGCCTGCGGAGCATTGCCCAAGGGACCCGGGAGATCAAGGAATCCGTTGGGGACTACTTGGCGGGAATCAAGGCTCGCTCCTCCTCGGACTGCGGCTTCTTCGACGCCATCCGCCGGTACATCGACCGGTACGGCCGCCAATACGGAATCCGCGCGGAATGGATCGCTCCCCCCGAATGGGAGGAGCGAGACATCGACTCCACCATCGGAGCGCAATTGCAGCCCATCGTTCAGGAGGCCTTGATCAATGCGAGGAAGCATGCGGGGGCCCGCTCGGTCCGGGTGGCTTTCACTCCCCGTGAAAGCGGCTTTCGAGTCGCCATAGAAGACGACGGGCGAGGCTTCGACCCGGAAGGGGCCGAGGAGGGGTTCGGGCTGCGGGCCATGCGAGGACGGGCCGAGGCGCTGGGGGGCTCTTTGAAGATCGCTTCCGCACCCGGACGAGGGACCCTGGTAACCATCGAGGTCCCGTGGCGAAAGGAGAAGACGTGAAGGTCCTTTTGGCGGACGACCATCCCCTGTTTCTGGAAGGGCTGAAAAACCTGTTCGCCCTGCGCGGCATCCAAGTGGTGGGAACGGCCCGCGACGGGAACGACGCCATCGACAAGGCACGCGCGTTGGAACCGGACGTCGTTCTCATGGATATCCGCATGCCGCTCCTCGACGGGCTTGCCGCCACGCGCATCCTCAAAAAGGAGCAGCCCGAAATCAAGGTCGTCATCCTCACCATGTCGGCGAGCGACGAGGACTTGTTCGAAGCCGTCAAGAGCGGGGCCTGCGGCTACATCCTCAAGACCGAGGAGCCCGAAGATTTTTTCCACATCCTTTCGGGGTTGATGCGAGGAGAGACCCCCCTCTCCGCCGGCCTCGCCCATCGTATTTTGGAGGAATTCGCCCGGCAGGGCGAGGCCGCGGGGACCGTGGAGAGGCGGGGAGAAACGGAAGAAGCCCTGACGCCGCGACAGACGGAGGTCCTGAGCCTGGTCGCCCAAGGGCTGACCTACAAGGAGGTGGGAGGGAAGCTTTTCTTGACCGAGCACACCATCAAGTACCATATGGGCCGCATCGTCGAGCGCCTTCAAATGGAAAACCGCCGCCAAGTCCTGGAATACGCCAGACGCATGAAGCTCAATGAAAAGTAAGTGGGTCGTCAACGAAGTTTCTCGACGTATCCGCCACTCCCGTCATTCCGGCATGTTTTTAGCCGGAATCCAGGAACAACGCCCGTCATTCCGGCTTGAAGATCGCCGGAACGACGACGCGGCGTAAACGAACTTTCCTGACAGACCAGTAGGGGGTCCGTCAACGAAATTTCCTTGCACGGTTCGAAGGGAAGATTCCATGACGCCTCGCGGTCCGAATCGCGGATGTAAAAGAACATTGTTGACCGACCGGTAAGTCCTCGACCGCTCGTTTTCCGACAAGTCCCCCCTTTTGACGTTTGAAGGGTGAAGTTTGAAGGGTGAAGGGTGGAAAAGGACAAAGAGTTGCGCTTCGCGCTTCGTGCTTCCGAAGGGGGATTCGGGGGGATTTTTCGGAAGATGGACGGCGTGGAAAAAACGATCCCCATAGCGATCCCGATCCCCATAGCGATGAGGGGCTTGGCTCCCGGCCTGCCGATGCCCGAAAGTGCCGTAGCCCGGCCCTTCGCCGACGTTTTGCGGAAAGCGACCGCCTTGGTCGGCGAGCTTGACTGACCGCGCCTATACTTTTTCCCCTCCGCGCTATACCAAAACTATCCCTCAAGGACATTGTGCCGAAGAATGCCCCTTGATAAATCCGTATTGTAAAGTAATCTTCATGCCGAACGAATTGAAACGACAATGAGCAAGTCAAGGGAGAAAGCATCATGAAAGACCCCAAGAAAACGGAAAGTGCGGGCTTGACGAGACGGGATGCGTTGAAGATTTCCGGCCTGGCCTTGGGCGGGCTGGCCGTGGGTGGAGCCATGATGGGCCCCGGGGCGGGCAGGGTCGAGGCGGGCGAGGAGTGCCCCGCGGTGGGCGAATGCGCTTGGCCGAACACTCCCGACGTCACCCAGCGGTATTCCTACTTTTTCGAATCCCTGGACACCTTCGACCCCATCGACCCGGACACGAAAATGTACAAGCCGCCCGAGCCCGACGAGATGCGGATCACCTTCCTGGGCTCGTGCATTCCCCCCGTGCGCCGGGCGCAGCAGATGATGAGCGTCTTCGTGGAAGTGGGGAGCGCCATGGGGAAGCCGGACCAGTTCGTCTTCGACTGCGGCTCCGGGGTGTGCGCCAACTACGGGGCCATGGGGATCGGCTTCGGGAGGATGGACAAGGTCTTCATCGCCCATTTGCATGGCGACCACATGAGCGATCTGACTCACATTTACTGCTTCGGGCCGTCGGCGGACCGCAAGTCTCCCCTCTACGTCTGGGGGCCCGGGCCTTCGGGGGTGAAGAGCCCGACGTACCCGTTCCGTGCTTACGCAGACGGCACCGAAGCCTTTTGCAGAAACATGCGGAAAGCTTGGAGGTGGCATTCGGAGAGCTTCAGCTTCCAAACGACGAGCTGCGCCGGCTACGAGCCTCCCACCAAGGAAAGCTGGGGCCTGCCCGTGGACCCCGTGCCCGTGTGGGACGAAGCTCCCGACGACGCCTATTCCCTGGTCCCCATCGAGCTGGACTGGACAAAGTACGGCGAAGTACCGGGGGACAACGTCGCCTACCACAACCGGGAGACGGGAGTGAAGATCACCCACTTTCCGGTGATCCACACCCGAAAGGGGTCCATCGGCTACAAGCTCGAATGGAACGGCCTGTCCATGATCTACACCAGCGACACCAAGCCCGAAATCCACTCCCGGGACCAAGCCATCAACCGGGATGTCCGGGGGGTCCCCCGGGGCGTGGACGTTTTCATCCACGAGATGGTCGTCCCGGCGGAAGTGTGGGCCTTCAAGAACATGGGCCTCGCCGAAGCCCCTCCGCCCGGAGCCAATCCCGACTTCGACATGACGGTGGAAGAGCTGACAAGGGTCCAGAACAGCTCGCACACTCCCCAGGGGGCTTTCGGATACCTCCTCAGCCAAATCAATCCCCGTCCTCGCCTCACCGTCGCCACCCACTTCCCCGTGGCCGACGACACCGTGGAATGCGCTTTGAACAGCGTCCGGGCCCATTGCCCCGAGGTCGTGATGGACAAGGATGTCGGAAACATGGTCTGGTCCTTCGATCTCATGGTGCTCCGGGCCTTCGCGGGAGATCCCAAGCCTCCCATCCAGCAGTTGAGGGCCGTGGTCTCGGATTACGGGTTCTCCCCCATGTATCCCGTGATCCCCAACCAGAACACGCCCAAATACCATACACCCGACGGGGAGGGGGACCCCTACGCGCAAATCGACACCTCCACGGAGATACCTCCGGTGGACGAGAACGGAAACTGCAACTACCGCGAAGACGGGTATTGACGGGCTCGACCCGCCCGCCGGCTTTCCCGTCGATGGGTCGCGCTTGCGGATGGTCGAAAAAATTCGCATCCCAACGCCGGCGGGATTGACCTTTCCCGGGAGCGAGGGCTTCCAGCCCTCGTTTGCGGGCTCTCGATCCGCCGATACGGAGGGCGGGGACGCCCTCCCTCCCGGGGGCGGTCCCCGTTATCGTCATGCATGCGGAAGCCGGAATCCAGAAAGACGGCTCTGAAATTCGCGAAAAGCTACTTGGCCCCGAGCTTTTCCAAATATTTGATACATCGTTTCTTGCTCAATACCCCTTCATGGCGAAACCTCTCCTTACCCTCCTTGTCGAAGAATATTTGAGTGGGAACCGACCGGATCTTGTACGGGGCGGCCTGTTCGCGGTGCTTGACCATATCGATATACGCGATGGTCGCCCTGCCCCGGTATTCCTTTTCCAGCTCCTCCATGACGGAGGACATTTTCCTGCACGAAAGGCAAAGGTCGGTGCCGAGGTTGATCATGGTCGGCAGTCCCTCGACGGCGAAATCGGGGGCTTGGGCCGCGTCTTCCGCAGGGAGGGGCGTGGCCGCGCAGGCGACGAGGAAAAAAATCGGAGCGAGCAAGGCCGCCCACGTCCATTTCATGATGGAGATCTCCTTTGGCTTGGATGCTTGTCCGTTGGCCCCGTCGGGGGCGGCGAGTCAGCCTGTGTCCTGTCGGCTTTATACGGATTCACAGGATGGGAAGTAAGGACTTCGGCAAAAGTTTTCCGTCGAAGCTCCCCTTTCGTAAATGGGGAGGGGGATTTTCCAATCGGGAAAAGTTCGAAAGCTTATTGGTCCGTCAACGAAATTCCTTTGATTTGCGAATCGCCCCCCGGGAGGGAGGGCGTCCCCGCCCTCCTTGCGGACGGGTCGCGGCCGCGCAACCGAGGGCAGGATGCCCTCGCTCCCGGGAAAGCCCGACGCCCAATGTCGGTGGACTTCGTTGACGGACCCCTTGTAGCCAAGTGTTTGTCGGGTTGACTCCGTCATTCCCGCCGAAGCGACGACCGTCGATTCGAAGCCGTTTCGAGATCGTTTTTTCGAAGGTCCAGGTCGAGCTTGGCAAAGGACACTACTTGCCCGCCGCCGACTTGCCGAAAAGATACCCCACGTCGCATGCGTACATGAATCGGAAGGTCAAGGCTTGGGTGGGCAATCCGGAGTCCACGTCCACGTCGTGCTGGTACTGGAAGAGCAACTGATAATTCGTGGCGATGTTGTAGCCCAGGGAAAATCCCAGAGTGTGGGTGTTGAGGGTGTCGTCCTGCCGGAGCCCGTCGATCTCCGTTTCTCCGCCATGGCGGTAGTAGTAGTCGCCGGAGACGAAAAACGAATCGGTGATGTCGTAATTGACATGAGTTTCCAAATTGAAAACAGGATCTTGCTCGAGGCTGGAGCTTTCCGGGCCGAAATCGTCGTTTTCAAGGAAGAAATCCCCTCCGAGGGTCAATTCGAAGTAGGCGTTGTGTCCGGCGAGCACTTCGAAGCCCTTGACGAACCCCAGCTCCGTTCTGAACCTCCAGCGGTTTTCCCCCAGGCTCAAAGCCCCGTCGTTGTCGTATTCTCCGATGGGGAGAAAGAAAAAGGGCGTGAAGCCCAGCCAGGTTTTGGATTCCGGGTTGTGGAGGAGCCAGAGGGTGGCCAGAAGCATGGGGTCTCCAATGCCCGTGGAGGAAAGATCCAGCCCGAGGTCGTCGGATTCGAGGCTGAGATCTCCGAACGGAAGGATGAGCTGGGGATCCATGAGAAAGGGCCCGGCTTCCATGTAGTAAACAGGCCGGAAAAGCCCCACGTTTCCTTTGAAATCCACGTCGTCGGCCACCTTCTTGCCGTCGAAATAGAGAGAGTCGGCGCTGGAATGCGTGTAGTACATCAGAATGGCCAAACAGCCCGGGGGAGCGGGAATGTAATCCCGCGGGGCGTTGGCCCCCCAAGCCCATCCGGAAATCGACAAAAATCCCACCAGAACCGCGATGGATACCAATCGTTTCATCATCTCCCCTTTCCTCTCTTGAAAAAATCTGAAATGTCAAACACTGATTCATGAAACTTTCCTGAAAAAGATACACGACTCCCGCTTTCCTCGGAAAAGGGAGGAAGCAAAATCGGTCGTCGGTTCGCTTTGCTGCGGAAAAGCTCCGAATCGGAAGATCGCGCGGATCGAAGGGGCTTTCGCGCCCATGGCGCGGACGCACGCGACCGAAGAACAACAAGGAGGTTTTACCGGGGAGATTTCACGAGTATCCATATTTATCGGAAACGTTTTTTTGTCAAGATAAAATTTTCGACGGCTTTCGGAAAGCGGAAGCCCGGAGCATCGCTCTCTCACGGAGCGTTTCTCTCTCGCGGGTTCCGGGGCTTTCAATGTTCATGGCTTCATATCAACTCGCGCCACGGATGTCGTCTTGATGTCTCCTTGAACGGAACCGGGGCGGATTCCGTAACCGACACGCCGCACCCACGAAGGATGCCCGGGGTCGATGCACAACGCTTCGGGAACGGGCAATCCCGGATGAGCGGGATCGGGGGCGACGAAGATCGGCCAAGGCTCCGCTTCGACCAACCGTCCCTCGTGGAAGAAGTCCGTCGCGTCCGAATCCAGCTCCAGGACCAGCCAACCAGCCAAAGGAGTTGCCGATGCCATCCAGCGACCGCTGAAAAAATGAAGCCGACTGTTCCCTGAATTCTCGAAGGCGAGGAAAATCCCTTCCGGGATGATACGTTTTCGCATTTGGCGGGCGGGGAGCTGGTGGAAAGGGAGCCGGAGACGATACGTTTTCGCATTCAGGGCTTCATGGCGAGGAGAGCCAGTGGCGTTTGCCTTGTCGGTCTATACCGCCCGAAAAGCGCGTTGCCCGAAAAAAAGCACGCAATATGCACACCTTCCCCGAAGCAACAAAAAAACGGGGATTCGCGGTTTCCCGCAAACCCCCGTTCTCATTGGCTTTTTTCTGGTGGAGCTGAGGGGAGTCGAACCCCTGACCTCTTGAATGCCATTCAAGCGCTCTCCCATCTGAGCTACAGCCCCCTGGCGAATCGAAGCCTTTATAAACGCCTTCTCCCCTCGAGTCAACCCTTTTTTGAGCTTCCCCGGGGAAATTGGCTTCGTTCGAACCGGCGATCGCCCCCACCCCGGCCCTCTCTCGTCGAGGGGGATGGGGAAAAGCAATCTTCCTGAACCGGAAACAGGAAACGGGCAACCGGAAGCCCGTCTATTCCCCCCCCAGCACCTGCCCCCGGGTCGTGAAGGAAATGCCCTGCTGGGACCGGGTGCTGATCATGACGGTCTCCACCAGCGGCGCGTTCACTTCCTCCTCCGCCTCCCAGCGGACGATGAAGTTGGCCCCGAAGCCCCCGGCCGTGTCCGATTCCTTGACGTAGTAGTGGACCGAAGCCAGAGGGGCCAGCTTCAGGGGCTCGGGCAGGTAGTCGTGGACTTCCTTTCCCTCGGAGTCGTAGTACTTCACGGTGGTCACCGTGATGGAACGGCGCGGGTCGGTGTTGCGCACGCACAGGGTGGCCGAAAGATTGAAGGGATGGGAGCGGTCTCCGCTGAAAATGTGGGAATACACCGGAACGTAAATGGTCTGCTCCTTCCAGAGAGGGATTCGGGAATCCGCTCCCGCCGTGGAAGCCGCCAGCACCGCCACCACCATGAGCAACACCCAAAGAGGACGAAAACCCTTCATAGATAGGACTCCTTTTGCATTTTCCGGATTCCCGCTTCCGCGGGAAAGCTCTCCCTGAATTCCCCCGACTCCCAATTCCCGACCACCGACCCCTGTTCACTGGTCACTGCCTACCGCCCTTCGCCTATCGCCGTTCCCCGGTTTTTAAGGAAAACGGCCCCCAGGGGCGGCACGGTGAGGGAGACGGAATCGTAGTATCGGTGCGACGGGACGGGCACGCTTTCCACGCCGCCCATGTTCCCCTGGCCCGAACCGCCGTAAACGGGAGCATCGCTGTTGAGCACCTCCTCCCAGAGGCCCTTG
>Ga0180429_10003142_pt1 | contig 13438 bp, 9 predicted proteins | sample SS_ome_FD_132428 | JGI IMG/M metagenome (GOLD analysis project Ga0180429, IMG submission 132428) | Hypersaline lake sediment archaeal communities from the Salton Sea, California, USA - SS_1_S_1 metaG | ecosystem: Environmental > Aquatic > Non-marine Saline and Alkaline > Hypersaline > Sediment ...
CCGTGTTAATAGTCAATCCCACCACTCCCATAGGCAGCGGCGATATAGTCCCTACTCCTACGGGCAGGATAGTGCTGGATATGCTGAACGGTGCTATGCCTGCATATGTGAATACAGGACTTAATGTCATCGATGTGGAGGATGTGGCCCGGGGCCACATCCTGGCATATGAGAAGGCCGGCCCCGGGGAAAGGTTTGTGCTGGGAAACAGGGACCTTAGCTTAAGGCAGATGCTGGAGATCATTGCCGGTATAGCCGGGATGCGGCCCCCCCGGACGGAGATACCCCTGGGGGCGGCCTCAGTCCTGGCATATGCGGATGAATTTATTTCGGGGAAGATGCTTAAGAGGCACCCCAGGATACCCCTGGCAGCGGTAAGGACGGCGTATAAGAAGCGGTTTTTTGACTGCAGGTCTTATACAGTGAGGCTGGGGCTGGCGCTAATGCCGGTAGAGAAGGCATTTGAGAAATCGATAAACTGGTTTACAGAGAACGGTTATGTTAGAGATAGAAGACAAAAAACTTGATACCTGCATAGAAGGCGCGCAGGAATACCTTTTTTCCAGGCAGCACGGGGATGGATACTGGATAGGGCTCCTGGAAGCCGATGTCACCGTGGTAACTGATTTTATCCCCCTTATGAGGATATTGGGCATAAGGGACCGGGACCGGGAGAAAAAGGCTGTAAAATATGCTTTCAAAAGGCAGAACGAAGATGGTTCCTGGAGCCTTTTCCACGGCGGCAGTGGAAGCCTGGATGCCACTATAAGGACATATTTCGGGCTTAAGATGTGCGGCATATCCGCCGGACTAGAGAATATGAAAAAGGCAAAGAGGTTTATCCTTGATAATGGAGGCATAGAAGCTGCCAATACCTATACCAGGATAATACTGGCCCTTTTCGGACAGTATAGCTGGCAGGGCATACCCGAGATACCGCCGGAGGTGATCTACCTGCCCCGCTGGTCATATATAAATATATATGACTTTGCCAGCTGGACCAGGGCTACCATAATGGCATTCAGCATAATACTTTCGCTGAAGCCGGTATACAGGCTGGCTGAAGATGAGATGGTACTGGACCTGTACCGCGACCCTGCCCATATAAAAAAGCCGGTACCATTCAGGGCATCGGGGCCTGGAAGCCCGGGCAATATCTTCATAACACTCAACACTGCATTCAAGATGTGGGACAGGCTGCCTGAAAGCCTCAAAGTTGGAAGGGCCGCTGCCATGAAGAAGGTGGAAAGATGGATACTGGACCACCAGGAAGATGACGGCAGCTGGGGCGGCATAATGCTCCCCTGGCTTTTCTCACTCATAGCGCTAAAATACCTGGGATATGAAAATTGCCATCCGGTGATGAAAAAGGGTCTTTCCGGGCTGGAAGACTTCATCATGGAGGACAGCCGGGATTTTATCCTGCAGCCGGCTACATCCCCGGTCTGGGATACGGCCTGGGCTATAATAGCCCTGAGGAATTCCGGGGTCAGTGCCGATGACCCCTCTCTGGCAAAGGCTGCCGGATGGCTGCTGGAAAAGCAGGTCCTGGAGGAAGGGGACTGGAAGGTAAAGAATCCCGGCAGCCGGCCGGGAGGCTGGTCCTTTGAGTTCGAGAACAGGTTTTATCCCGATGTAGATGATACTGCCAAAGTAAGCCTGGCCTTAAGCATGGTGGATACGGGGATGGAGAGACAGAAGCAGGAAGCTATAGCAAAGGCCATGGACTGGGTGATAGATATGCAGAACCGTGACGGCAGCTGGGCGGCATTTGACAGGGATAATAATAAGAGGCTTCTCAGGGACATACCTTTCGCTGATTTTATCACCCCGCTTGACTTCGGGAGCCCTGACATAACCGGCCATGTACTGTATGTGATGGGCGGCCTGGGCCTGGCCGGAAGACAAAATGCCGGCACCATCTCAAAAGCGCTCGATTATTTGAAAAAGAGCCAGAGGCGGGACGGCAGCTGGTACGGCAGGTGGGGAGTGACTTTTATATACGGGACCAGCAAGGTCCTGCAGGCCCTGGAAGCGCTATACCGCCAGGGGTATCCGGCCAAAGGCTTCAAAGAGCCAATAGAAAGATCCCTTGGATGGCTTAAGGGAATACAGAATGAAGACGGCGGCTGGGGAGAAGACTGCAGGTCATTTGACAACGATGCCTACTGCCCCCTGGGGGAAAGCACCGCATCCCAGACGGCATGGGCTATGCTGGGGCTGATGGGGACAGGGGGCGATCACAGGGAAGTCAGGATGGCCGCAGATCACCTTGCCCGTACCCAGGAAAGCGACGGGAGCTGGAAGGAAGACCATTATACCGGCGGAGGCTTCCCCGGGACTTTTTATCTGAGATATGAATTGTACAAAGATTATTTTCCCCTGATGGCACTGGGAAAGTACAGGAGTGAGAGGTGAGATGGCAGTACGGTCAGAAATAATAGCCGAAAGCAGGAAAAACGAGGAAAAGCTAAAGGGGATAGCCCCGGAAGACAGGATACTCCTTATATCACACTGTTTGAGGTTCAGCGATACATGCGGGGCCAGGATAGGCAAAAGAGGACTTCAGTGCAGGGATGACTGCAAAGACAGGTGCTCCATAGGACGACTGCGGATGCTGGCCCAGGACTGCGGCTATAAGGGGGTATGCATCGCTCCCGGAGGTTCCATGGCGCTTATGTTTATAAGGGAGACCCGTCCCGCCGGCATTGTGGCTATTGCCTGCATGAAGGAGCTAGAGGAAGGGGTATGTGCGGCAAAGGAACTGGTGGAGGCGGAAAGGAACAGCCGGGAGCCCCCGGTCATAGTATCCGTACCATTACTTAAGGACGGATGCGTGGATACGGAAGTGGACGAGGATGAGGCAAAAAGGATAATAAGATTATAGGCGGTAAAAGATGATATGCGAGGTGGCGCCGGCAAAGATAAACCTGACCCTGGAAATACTGGGAAAGAGGAAAGACGGATACCATGAAATAAGGTCGGTAATGCAGACTATAGACCTGTGCGACGTGCTTACCTTCTGGGATAACCAGTGGATACATATTGTCCCGGAATACGGCAGCCTGCCGGGCAATGATACCCTTTCCAATACTGACCGGCATAATTATATGGGGAAGAACCTGGTATACAGGGCAGCCATGGCCCTGAAACAGGCTGCCGGATACAGGGGAGGAGCCCTGATACAGCTAAAGAAATATATTCCTTCCTCCGCCGGACTGGGAGGGGGGTCAAGTGATGCGGCAGCAGCCCTGAAGGGGCTGAACCGCCTGTGGAAGCTGGGGCTTTCCCGGAGCGAACTTATTGAAATAGGCTCGAGTATCGGTTCCGATATAGCATTTTTTATCCATGGAGGCACCTGCCTTATAGAGGGCAGGGGGGAGATAGTAAAACCCATAAACCCGCTTCCGCGGAAATGGATACTGGTACTGCTTATACCCCTGGTCCTGGAGCAGAAGACAAAAATGCTGTATTCATATATTGGCAGCTCACATTATACCGCAGGGGAAAACACTCAATCACTGTGCCGGGTGCTAGGCGGCTGCCGGGATGATGAAAACAGGGCCATGATGGTAGAAGACAGCCTTTTTAATGTATTTGAGGAAGTGTATCATAATGGATATAAGGAGTTTGGATCCTGGAAAGAGCATATTGGAAGCCTGGGGATACAGGGACTAAGCCTTGCCGGGAGCGGGCCGGCTGTCTACCGTATCTCTGACAGCAGCCAAGAGCTTTTCCATATGGCGGACCGGGACCATGAAGGCAGGGATGCCATCAGTAAATATATAGTAAGGACGGTACCATAAGGAACGGAGCCATAGATGAAGCAGGAGATGCGCAGCAGGACCAGCAGGGAAAATATAATAAAGGCAGCATCGGAGTGTTTTGCAAAAATAGGATATGACCAGACTGATGTAGACCAGATATGCAGGCGGGCCAGTCTTACCAAGGGAGCATTCTATTATCATTTTTCCTCCAAACAGGACCTTTTTTTGGAAATACTGGACCAGTGGATAAACAGGGTAGCCGGGAAGATAGATTTTTCACGCATGGGAACTGAAGGCATCCTGGAAGCCATAACCGGCATACCTGACAGCTTCAGCCCACTTTTCCAGGAAGTGGGAAACCAGCTGCCATTATTTCTGGAGATATATGTGAAGTCGCTTTCTGACCCGGGATTAAAGAAGACAGTACTCAGGTCCTACAAGAAATTCATAACATTCTTTACAGAGATACTCAGGCGGGGTATCGAGAATAAGAGCATCAGGGAAATGGATCCCCGCGAGGGAGCAGAGATACTGTTTACCATGACTATCGGCATGCTTATGCAGGGGCTTTTGCGGCCCAGGAGCGGGGATTGGGTGGGCCTTTCCAAAAAGACCATCAGGCTTCTTTTGGACCCCAGGTGATCAGCTGGCTGAAGCGGCTTTCCTGTAGGCGGCAAGGGTCTTTTCCGCAGTCTTCTGCCAGGAGAAAGCCTTAGCCCTGATAAGGGACCTTTCCGAAAGCCTTCTCAATAGATCATTGTCATGAAGGGTATCTATGATCCTGCCGGCAAAGCCTTGGGCATTGCCGGGCTTGACCATGATGCCGGCATCACCCGCCACTTCAGTTATGGAGGAGCTGTCAGAGGCGATAACGGGAAGCCCGCAGCTCATAGCTTCCAGCGGAGGCAGGCCGAATCCCTCAAAGACTGATGTATAGACGAAAAGCCGGGCCTGGCAGTAGAGCTGTACCAGATCATCATCGGTAAGCCTTCCCGTAAAGATTATATCATCGGTGTATGCAGATCTTTCCCTGGCCTCATAGGAGGCTTCGCTTTTCCAGCCCGTCCTTCCGGCTATCACCAGCTGGTGTCCCAGGTCCGGATCACTGTCCCGGGCCAGGCTATAGGCTTTTATAAGGGTCACAAAGTCCTTCCTGGGTTCTATGGTCCCCACTGACAGGATATAGGGTCTACTGATGCCCATCCTGCCGGCCAGGCTGGATTCTATCTCATGGGGAGCAAGCTTTCTGAAAATGGGATCGGCTGCCAGATGCACCGCGTCTATCTTTTGCGGATCTGTACCGAAAAACTCCTGTATGTCGCCGGCCGTACTGCGGGAGGAAGCCAGTATCCTTTTTGCCCTGGCGGCATTTTGCCTGACCATGCGGCTGTATTTGTCAATGAACCATTTGAAGTTGGAGTCCGGGAACCTCATGAAAGCCAGGTCATGGATGGTAAGGACGATATTCCTGTTCAGGGCAGGCATGACGGCATAATCCATGGCATGGACCACATCGGCATTGATCCCCATAAATTCCAGGGGGGGAAACCTTAAGAACTCATATGCCTTCATCATCCATGGGCCGGCTTTTACCAGCTTAAGACTCACATCAGCGTCTGTAAATTCCTTCTTAAGGTCCAGTGCCAGATGAAGATGCTCATTGCTATTGTAGGTCCCGAATAATATATAACTGGTGCCGCCGTCCATAGGGAGCAGGTTTTTTACAAGGTTAAGTATATATCTTCCGGCCCCGATGTCCTGTCCATGGTTTATAAGGGTGGATATATCCAGGGCTACTTTTAATCTTCTATGACCTGTCATGACAGCCTGTCGATAAACCTGTGTACGGAGATAGGCTCATATTCAAGTTTTCCGTGTAGGATGTCCCTGAAAAGCCTGGACTCCGTTATAAATTTGGTATTTTCCAGGGAAGTAAGGTAATTGACTATACCTTCATATTTCTCATTTCCCAGCAGGGCAAAAAGCCTTCTATAAGAATACAGGAGGTTGCGTATGGAATATTCAGGCTCATTTCCTACCACATCAAAAAAATCCTTTTCCCCATGGCTATACTTGATTATGTCTGAATCAAAAAGCTGTCTGGAGAACTGTATTACATGTCTTTGCTTTTTAAGGCTCCTGGAATTTTTCCTGAAATCCGAGATTATCCTCCTGGCAACAGGTTTGAGATTGACATCCCTGAGGTTTCTCTTCTGTATGCCCAGCTCATTCTTTATTACCTGCCTCATCCTGCTGTCTTCGGCATTCTTAAAGGCTGTCCTCAATATATTGAGTTTCTGGTAATAATATATCTCCAGGAATGCTGTAGCCTCCTGCCTGAAGCTGTAGGCGAATCTGTGATAAAGAGATGCCCGGGGACAGGACCTGAACCTGTATCCATGGAGGCGGGCGCGGTAGCAGAAATCCACGTCTTCATAAAAAAGAAAAAAATCCGGGTCTATGGGACCCACTTTGTTCTTTTGCAGGGATTCTTTCCTTATCATGCATGATGTAAAAGAAACGCCAAAGATGTCCTCTTCTTTATTGTACTGGCTGAGGTCCAGCTGGCCTCTTCCGTAATGTCCGGCATAAAGATTTTCGTCTACACTTGTCCCCACATTTTCGATAAAATCCCTCTGGTAATAAAATTTGACCTTGGGGGCGACACCTATATAGGATCTGTTGAGACTGTTGATGCAGGAGACCATCTGTTCTACGGCATCAAAATCATATACCACGTCAAAGCTTGATATCAGTATAAGATCTGAGGAAGCCTCTCCAATAGCGCGGTTGAGGGCTCCTCCCAGACCCAGGTTGCGGTCTGAATAGATGATAACAGTGTCGGGGAACTCTACCTTTACCTGGCTGAGGATGTCTTTATTTATAGAATTATTGTCAAATAATATTATCTCCAGCTGCTTATGGGTCTGGCGGTTGAGTGACTGCAGGCATTCCCTTAATACCTGGTAGGAAGAATTATAATTGATGATGACCGCAGAGACATTTGTGCTTTTCAGTGGTTTATGCCGGTCGATCTGGGGCCTGGGCCGGATATCTTTCTCTTCCAGGCCAAGTATTTTCTTTATCAGGCGGTCATAGTTTTTTACACAGTTTTCCCAGGTAAAGGCTTCCGCATTCCTGGCGGCATTCTTACCCATGCTTTTACGCATCTCAGGGTTAAGTATAAGTATCTCCAGTTTCTCCCTGAATTCCTGAAGGTCTTCAACCACATAACCCGATCCGCCATTTTTGGATACTTCCGGATGCGCCCCGATATTATAGCATACCGTGGGCCTGCCAAAGCTCTGGGCTTCTACCACCGGCAGGTCGAAGCCTTCCCATTTTGAGGCTGTAGTATAGATGTCACAGGCGCTGTATATAAGGGGCATCTGTTCCTCGGGCGCATTGACTATTGCCAGTATGCCCTGGTTTTTCAAATATTCTTCATCATTTTTTGAGCCATATCCCACCGCCATAAGCCTGATGTCCTTATGCTTCTTATGCAGCTCCTGGTAGCTGGAGACCAGTTCGGCAAGCCCCTTATAGGGCTGGTTTGTCAGGTTAAGCCTTCCCACATAAAGCAGCAGGACATCATCTTCCGATATCCCGTATTTTTTCCTGAAATCCGATATCTCTTCACTGCTGACATCCCGGACATTATAATGGTCGGCGCCATTATATATATATGATGCTTTTTTCCTTAGATTAAGCGAAAGACCGCCAAGCAAATACTTTGAGACAGTTACCAGGGCTTCTGCCTTCTTGAAATATGACAGGTTCTGTGATATTTCCATATATTTGTATTTCAGCCTGCGTTTTAAAGGCATATCGGTTACAGAGACAATTCCGTGGTCCACGGCAAGAACCGGCGCATTGAGCCTGGGTATCAGGCTGTAAAAAGGAAAAGACTGGATTATGAATAGATCGACTTTTTTGCTGTTAAGATACGGCGCCAATCTCCTGATCCTCTGTTCATATATCACAGGATTGGAAGTCGGCTTAAAATAATGCAGCTTCTCTATGCCGTATGACTTTCTATGGATAAAAGTCTCATCAAAATAATTGCAGTAGACTTTGGTATTATATCCTTTCCTGGCCAGTCCGTCTGCCAGGCGGTCCACAACCAGGTCCACTCCATGACCGGTTATCATCCTCTCGGTGATAAATGCGATATTTATTTCCCTCATTATTCTATCTCTATCCTTTGATGCTTATTAATGTCTCCAGGATAATCATTATATAATATCAGGGCTTTCAATGTAATAAAATAAGTCCCGCCGAGCCTTTAGCCGGCCGCCATTAATATTGTTTAAAATAAATTGTTTGTTATAATTTAGTCTAAATTTGGAAACAGGCGATCTTAGGAGTATTCAATATGGCAGATATGGCAGATTATCCTCTGATAACTATCTCCATAATCAATCTTGACGGCAAAAAATATCTAGAGGATTGCCTTAAAAGCCTCCAGGGACTGGATTATCCCCGGGACCTTATTGAAACAATAATAGTTGATAATGGCTCCAGGGACGGTTCTGTTGAGTTTATCCAGGAAGAATATCCTTCTATAAAGATAATCCGCAATAAAAAAAACCTGGGTTTTGCCAGGGCCAATAACCAGGCCGCCAGGGCTGCTGCCGGAGACTATATTGCATTTTTGAATAATGATACCAGGGTTGACAGCCGATGGCTGACCGGACTCCTGAAGCCTATATACAAAAGCAGGGAAATAGCGGCATCCGGGTCAAAAGTGCTCTCAATGGATGGACAGTCCCTTGATTTTGTAGGCGGCATGATAAATTTTGAGGGCAAGGGTTTCCAGATAGATTATGGCAAAAGTTCGGAAGATGATGACCATAATATCCCAAAATTTTTGCCTTTTGTAAACGGCGGCGCCATGATGATAAATAAAAAAGTCTTTCTGGAGGCCGGCGGTTTCGATGAAGATTTTTTTGCATATTATGAGGATGTGGATCTGGGGTGGAGGCTGTGGGTGCTTGGCTATAAAGTCATATTTGCGCCTGATTCAATCGTATATCATCAGCATCACGGCACTTCCAGGATATTCAGTGAAGACAGGCTGAGGTTCCTCAAGGAAAGAAATTCCCTGTATTCGGTTTTTAAGAATTATGACGATATCAATCTTTCCCGGGCATTATCCGGCACGCTGGCAAACATATTCAACAGGGTTTTTGTGGATGTGGATTTTGATTATATGCATTATTACGACCTTTCCGGGCCCAATAAAGATGAGCCTGCTGCCGGTATAAACATAGATCCGGAGCCATTAAGCTCGCTGGCTGCTGCCCGGAGTTTTTATGATGACCTGGACAGTCTGGTGAGTAAGAGGAAGTGGATACAGGACCACAGGAAAAGAGATGACAAGGCAATATTTACATATTTTAAAGGGCAATTCCTGGCAGTCTCGCCCGATCCCGATTACCAGAAAAGACAGATAGACATCCTCAGGGAACTGGGGATATACCAGGTATTTGAGAAATCCATCAGGAGGAGATTGCTGATAATATCCAGCGAGGTGCTTTCCAGGGAGATGGCAGGGCCTGCTATAAGGGTGTGGAATTTTGCCAGAGTGCTTTCGGAGCATATGGAGGTAACCCTGGCAGCGCCCAATAAGACCGGTCTTGCGGAACAGGATTTCAGCATACGGTCATTTGCCGACGACGGGCAGCTGAGGGAATTAATAAAGGGTAGTGACATCATCCTCTGCGGCGGCATGACATTTGCAAAATACCAGAGCATCAAAGACTCCGGCAAATACCTGATAATAGACATATACGACCCATATAACCTGGCAACCCTGGCAGAATATGAGGATGAACCTATAACAAAACAGCTGGAGGTGTTCAGGTCCATATACAATATCTTCAATGAGCAGTTCTATTACGGCGATTTCTTTATCTGCGCATCAGAGCGGCAGAGGGATTTCTGGCTGGGTATGCTGGCAGCATTAAACAGGGTAAACCCATACTCCTACAAGCAGGACCCCTCACTCAGGAAGATGATAGATGTAGTCCCTTTCGGACTTCCGGAAAGCAGGCCCCTGCACACCAGGGATGTATTGAGGGGCAAGGTCCGGGGTATTGATAAAGAAGACATAGTCATCATATGGGGCGGAGGCATATATAACTGGTTTGATCCGGTTACCCTGATAAAGGCGATGGACCTGGTCAGACAAAAAAGGAAGGATATCAAGCTATTCTTTATGGGGGTAAAACATCCTAATCCTGAGGTCAGGGGATTTGATGCCGCAGATAAAGCAGTCTCTCTGGCAAAAAAGCTTGGATTGTCAGGAGAGAACATATTTTTTAATTTTGGATGGGTGGATTATGAAGAGAGGCAGAACTATTTACTGGAATCAGACATAGGTATAATAACCCATCCCATGCATATAGAGACCCGGTTCTCCTTCAGGACCAGGATCCTTGATTATTTGTGGACAGGCCTTCCCATCATATCCACAAAAGGTGACAGCCTGAGCGATATGATAGATAAGGAAGGTTTGGGGCTGACTGTCATGGAAGACTCGCCAGAGGAGCTTGCAGATGCCATACTCAGGCTTGCCGGAGATAAGGAATATTACAAAAAGTGTGTAAGGAATATAAATGCAGTCTCCCGGGATTATTCCTGGGATAAAGTCTGCCGTCCCATCATAACATTCTGCAAAGATCCTGTCTCAAGCGCCCTGAAAGAAAGAAAAGACAGCGATGCTGCTGCAGGGATAGATGATAATCCCAAAGGAAGAACATATTTGTTTAGAAAATTTCTATATCATCTTTTCCGGAGCGGTCCGGGAAAGACAGCAAGATATATTTCAAATTATGTCAGCCGCAAATAAGCCTGGAAAGCAGGATAAGAATATGGATGAAACAGGAGACGTGCAGAAAAGTAAAAAGCAATTAGTATTCAGGATAGTAAATATAGTGATAGTGGTAAGCTTTGGTGCTTTCCTGGTATACTACCTACTCAACCAGGTGGATATTGCCGATATCAAGTCTGCATTCCTGGGGATGTACAGGCCTACGCTGATAGCAGCCCTGGCCATAATGCTCCTCAGCAATCTTTTCCGGGCCTACCGCAAGAATATACTGGTAGGCTCTGACAGGATCAGCATGGGAGACATGTTCCTGGTGACCATGATAAGAAATGCATTCAATATGGTTCTTCCTGCCCGGACCGGGGAGCTTTCCTATATATATGTGCTTACCAGCCGCTTCCATTTTCCCCTGGAGATAGGCGTCTCCACCCTGATGGTGGTCTTGATATTCGACCTGGTGATAGTATTTTCCATAATACTTATTTCAATAATCATAGTAGGAATAAATACCTATTCCATATCATCGGCGTCGGTCATACTTATATCAGTAGCTTTGCTGGCGGTATCGCTTATTATACTGTTTTTCCTGTCCAATATCATAGATATGATCCTTATCGTATACAGGAAGCTCCTGGAGAAGTTTAAAGTGAAGGAAGGCAGGCCCATATACCGTATTTACTCCAAGGTCCTGGATATAAATAATAACCTGAAGATAATAAGGGGGAGGAGGATATACTGGAAAGTATATCTGTCTTCCATTGTCACCAGGCTGTTAAAGTTCACCAGCTACTATCTTATCATCCATGCCATACTGGCGCCCATGGGATACAGTTTCAGCGACCTTAATTACTGGGTGATACTCCTGGCCACCATTGCGGCAGAGATATCGGCAGTCCTGCCCACACATGCACTGGCCGGGTTCGGCACATATCAGGGGGCGTTCGCCCTGGCATTCGTGATCCTGGGCTTTTCGGAGGAGATATCAATTATAGTCGGATTCAGCTATCACCTGGTAGTGCTCCTGTTTACGGTGGCCCTGGGGATCATCGCCATGATAATCATAAGCATGCCTTTTTACCGCACCAGCAAAGAAAGGATCAGGGAAAATAAACAGTAATGAATAGATCAAAGGTCTTTTTCAGCCATATAGGCAGGGGACTCCTCACGCCGGCCGTTTATAATGATCCAGGGCTCTCCCGGAGGTTTTATAAGTATTTCCTGATAGGGATGCTGATAAGGCTTATGATGCTCCCGTTCTTTTTCCAGAGGGACCTGCTGTCAACCTATCAGAGGGCGGCAGAGGCGGTATTTGCAGGTGATTTTGCTTCAGATTTCTACCAGATATTAACTCATGCCATCCATAGCGCCTATCTTTTTATAATAAATGCCATAGTGCCCGCAGTAAGCGAATATTCCTCTATATTGCTGGATGAGAATACATGGACTTCCTGGATAAATTTTATAACCGGCTACAATGTATTTACGGTCCTGGCCCTTTTCAAGGGACTATACCTCATATTCGACCTTCTGTGCATGTTCTTTATCCTGAGGCTGTCTTTTGACGACAATGCAGAAGGCCGGCTGAATGTCTTCAGGTTCTGGATGTTTAACCCGGTTGTCATCTTTGTGGTTTATATATTTGCCAGGCATGACATAATAGGGGTGTTTGTTACTATAATAGCACTGCTTCTGGCAAAGAAAGACAGGAAATACTGGTCTATCCTGGTGCTGGCAGTGGCTATTGCATTGAGGTTTTTCCCAATAATGATACTTCTTCCCCTTATATTTTATCTGGCCAGGAGCAAAAAAGACTATATACTCTTATCGGTCCTGGGTGTATCGGGCCTGGCAGCGTTAGAAGCGATTACCAATATTTTTTATGGAAACAGCCTCATATTCTCACTGCTTAATACCCAGCATTTCAATTATATACTTTCTTCGAAGCTGGAACTTATCATACATGACAGGATATTTATCTTCATAGTTGCCTATTTCCTTATAGTATTCAGCTTCATCCAGATAAAGAAAAAAAGTTTTGACCTGCTTATAGATTACGGGGCTATCATATACCTGGCATATATAGCGCTCAGCTATTTCCATCCCCAGTATGTATTATGGGCAGTTCCTTTCCTGGTGATCATTTTTGCCAGGAGAAAGAGCCTGGTATATTACCACTGGCTTCAGTTCGGGCTGCTTATGATAATCCTTATCTACTGGGGGGACCTGGTGACCAAATTTGTGGCTGCCCCGCTGGACCACAGGTTTTTTATCTATATAACCGGGCCCATACCCATAATCGAGAGGTTCTACGACTCGGCGAAATTCGTTAATATTTTCAGGAGTGTGTTCACTGCTGTCTCGCTTTGGATGATATATCTCATATACAGGGACAGCCGCAGCATCATAGACCGGGACCAGGGAGGAGTCAGCAGATGAGGAAAAAAGCTGTGCCATGGCTAATATTATTTATCCTGGCGGCGGTCATGGCATCACTGCTGTTTTCCGGCTGCCAGAACCTGAGTTTTATCCCCGGAGCCAGTTATGGATATTATATCTGGGAGCAGGACGGCAGGCTCCATATTTCCTGGAGTACAGACAGGAAGGATGCAGCCTTTTCCGGTTATGTCTTAACAGACGGACAGTTTGCCTCCATAGAGGCAGTAGGCTGGGAAGAAGAAGATATCTGGGAGCTCGAAGGCCGCAGCCTTTCCTATAGGTCGACCCTGGATGCAGATGATTATATGGACGGTATCATACTGGATATAACCGGCTATACCTATATAGAGCTGGATACTGGCATAAACGGCGGATATGACCTGTCCAGGGTGCATGCAGGCGC
>Ga0180429_10003144_pt1 | contig 13436 bp, 10 predicted proteins | sample SS_ome_FD_132428 | JGI IMG/M metagenome (GOLD analysis project Ga0180429, IMG submission 132428) | Hypersaline lake sediment archaeal communities from the Salton Sea, California, USA - SS_1_S_1 metaG | ecosystem: Environmental > Aquatic > Non-marine Saline and Alkaline > Hypersaline > Sediment ...
GCTCGGCACCTTCCCGCGCAGTATCTACTTCAATGTCACCATCCTGGCGGCCCTGTACGCCATTCCCCCGCTGCGGGAGAACCTGCTCGAGCTGTCGCTCTTCCAGGTCTTCTTCCTCACCATGGGGGCCGAGCTCTTCCTGGCTGAGCTGTACAAGGGCTTCTTCCGCACCGAGGACCAGGGCAAGTATTTCGTGCCTTCGCGGATCACCTTCTTCGGCCGCCACGTGGCCAGCGACCTGCTGCGCTACAGCGCGGGCACCGTCCTCGTCGTCATCGTCTTCTCCCTCATGCTCGTCGAGATCCCGGTGACCGGCTTCCTGTGGTTCGCCCTGGTGGCCTACTGCACCGGCCTGGTGGTGTCGCTGGGCGGGGCGTACAAGGACGCCCCCTTCGAGGGCTTTCAGCCGCTCAAGTTCCAGCGCTCCGGCGTGGTCCTGGCCGTGCTGACCCCCCTCTTCTACTTCATCAACAACCCCGCCGCCCCCGTGCCCCTGGGCTTCCTGATCTACATGAACGGCGGCCTAGAGCGCTTCGCCGTCGAGTATTACAAGACCTACATCCAGCGCAACATGTCGGGGAAGTTCCGCCCCAACATCGAGCGCCGGCAGCACTACATCGACACCCGCGAGAAGTTCCACTACATGGCCCTGGCGCTGATCGCCGCCCTCGCCGTCCTCTACGTCGTCGAGCTTCTGGGCTTGAGCGGGGCGGCGGCCGGGAGCTGACCCGGTGCGTTACGACGTCGTCATCGTGGGGTCGGGGTTCGGCGGCGCCTGCGCCGGTCTGGCCCTGGCGCGGGCCGGCGCGCGTGTCCTGCTCCTGGAGCGCGGCACACCGGTGCGGCGCGACGAGGACGACTGGAGCCCGCGCCGGATCCTGCTGGAGCGCCGGTACCGGACCGACGCGCCCCTGCTGGTCCGCCAGTACGGCGCCCGCAGGTACGTCGCCGAGTACCCCAACGCCGTGGTGGGCGGCGGGTCCATCTTCTATGGCGGCGCCTCCATGCGCCTGCGGACGACGGACTTCGCCGCCTGGCCCTTTGACTACGATGCCCTGGAGCCCTTCTACGGCGAGGCCGAGAGGCTGCTCGGCGTCCACGGTCGCGCCGGCGCCGACCCCCACGAGCCGCCGCGCTCCACCGACTACCCCCACGAGCCCATCGACCTGACGCCGCCGGCCCAGCGCATCGACGCGGCGGCTCGCCGCCTGGGTTACCATCCCTTTGCCCTGCCCATGGCGCTCAACTTCCGCGACCCGGCGCGGCCCCTGTGCATCCGCTGCGTGACCTGCGACGGGTTCCCCTGCCAGATCCGGGCCAAGAACGACCTGGAGGTGACCATCCTGGCCGAGGCGGTGGAGGCGGGCCTGGAGATCATGGCCGGGGTCCGGGTCGCGCGCCTGCGCGTGGCCGGCGAGCGCGCCGAGGCGGTGGAGTGCGTGGAGGTGGACGGCGGCCGCGCCTTTGCGGTGGAGGGCGACGCCTTCGTGCTGGCCGCCGGCGCCCTGCACACGCCCGAGATTCTGCTACGCTCTCGCCTGGACGGCCGCCCGGGAGCGGGCCTGATCGGCCGGCACCTGATGCGCCACTGCAACGGGGTGCTGGCCGGCGTGTTCCCCTTTCGCACCAATCCCGAGCAGGTGTATCACAAGCAGCTGTGCATTGCCGACTTCTACGAGGACGTGCGGCGCGAGCAGGGCACGGCCACCGGGCTCATCCAGGACATCTATAGCCCGGCCGCCGAGGTGGTACGCCACCACGCCCCGCGCGGACTGGGGCGCCCGGCCGGTTGGGCCAGCGGCTTCATGCAGAACCTGCTGTGCATCGCCGAGGACGAGCCGCGGCCCTCAAATGCCGTGAACCTCTCGGGCGAGCGCGACGGCCATGGCCTGGAGATTCCCTGGGTGGATCACGAGTACACCGACGCCGATCGCCGCCGGCTGCGCTTTCTGGTGCGGCGGGCGCGGCGGATCCTGCGGCGCGCTGGCGCCCTGTACACCCACCTCTACCTCATCGACACCTTTTCCCACGCCGTGGGCACGGTGCGGACGGGGAGCCACCCCGACGAGGGCGCCGTCGACGAGTGGGGGCGCCTCTGGGGGCTGGCCAACGCACACGTGATGGACGGCAGCGTTCTGCCCCGCTCCGGCGGGGTTAACCCCAGTCTGACCATCGCCGCCTTTGCCCTGCGGGCCGCCCGGGCCCTGGAGCGCTCGTGAGCCGCCCGGGCCCCTGCATCGACGGCCGCATCGCCCTGTGTGGCTGCGGCAGCATCGGCCGCCTGCACGCCGGCAATCTGGCCGGGCGCGCCGACCTGTTCTACCACAGCCGCACGGCAGTCTCGGCCCAGGCTCTACAGGCACGCCATGGCGGGGCGGTGGCCAGCGACTTCGACGAGGTGCTGGGCAGCGATGCCCGGGCCGTGGTGATCGCCACGCCCCCGGAACTGCACTGCAGCCAGGCTGTGGCGGCTCTGGAGGCGGGCAAGTCGGTACTGGTCGAGAAGCCGCTCTGCGGTACGCCCGACGAGATCGAGCGGATCGCCGCGGCCCTGGAGGCGAGCACCGGCGCCTTTCTCATGGTGGCTGAGAACTACTACTACAAACCGTCCCTGACCGCACTGCGGCGGGCGCTCACGGGGGGGCGCATCGGGGTCCCGCAGTCGCTGGCGCTGCGCAAGCTGGTGCGTCAGGAGGCGACCGGCTGGAAGAGCCAGTGGGGCGCCCTGCTGGAGGGGGGCATTCACTTTGTGGCCCTGGGCGCCGAGCTGGCCGACGTCGCGGCGCAGGCGCAGACCTCGGCCATGCAGACCCCGGTCGCGTCGGCGCTGACCTCGCCGACGCGCGTCGAGGCCGTCTTCCCCGGGCGGCGCGCCGGCGCCCCGGAGCGCCACGCGCGCCTCTCCATGGTCTACGACTCGGGCCTGAGCGTCGACCTGCACTACGCCTGGGACACGCCGGCCCTGCTGCGGGGCGTCTTCCAGCACTGCCGCCTGGTGGGCGACGAGGGAACCATCACCTTCGAGAGCAACGGCCTCTACCTGGTGCAGCGCGGCGGCCGGGGGCCCCGGCTGGTTCTGCCCGGGGTGGCGGACATGATGGGATACCGGGCCATGACGGACGACTTCCTTTCCTGTCTGGCCGAGCCCGGCCGGCAGCCCTACTCCAATCTGGCGCGGGCGCGCCGCGACCTGGGCATTGTGCACGCCGCGTACGCCCACCTGGAGGGGGGGGCGCAGTGATGCCGAGAGATTCCTCCGCCGGGCCCGTGGACACCTGCGGGCGCCCCCTGCGGAGCCTGCGCATCTCCATTATCGACCGCTGTGACCTGCGGTGCTCGTACTGCATGCCGGAAGAGGAGTACACCTGGCTGCCGACCGCCGACATCCTCACCTTCGACGAGATCGAGGAGGTGGTTGAGGCCTTCACCCGTCTGGGAGTCAACCGGCTGCGCCTGACCGGGGGCGAGCCCCTGCTGCGCGGCAGCATTGTGGAGCTGGTGGAGCGCCTGGCCGCCAACGAGGCCCTGGAAGACCTGGCCATGACCACCAACGGCACCCAGCTCGAGCGCCTGGCCGCGCCCCTGCGCCGGGCCGGACTTCAGCGCGTCACCGTCAGCGTCGACTCGCTGCAACCGGATCGGTTCGAGCAGCTCACCCGCCGCGCCGCCCTGGACAGCGTGCTGGCGGGGCTGCGGGCCGCCGCGATCGAGGGCTTCGGGGCGCTCAAGATCAACACGGTGGTTATGCGCGGCTTCAACGACGACGAGATCGGTGAGCTGCTGGCGCTGGCCCGGCAGGTGGGCGCCGAGATCCGCTTCATCGAGTACATGGATGTGGGCGGGGCCACCCAGTGGTCGATGGAGCGCGTGGTGCCGCGCGACGAGATCCTGAGCCTCGTGGCCCGGCACGGTGGCCCGGTGACGCCCGACCCGGTGCGCGGCAATGCGCCGGCGGAGCGCTTCTCACTGGGTGACGGCACCCGGTTTGGCGTCATCTCCTCGACCACAGAGCCCTTCTGCGGCCAGTGCGACCGCTCGCGCGTCACGGCGGACGGCATGTGGTACACCTGCCTGTATGCCCGCGACGGGCTGAACCTGCGCGATCAGCTGCGCGACGGCATCTCCGTCGACGAGCTCGAGCAGCAGATTCGCCGCGTCTGGCAGGGGCGCTCGGACCGGGGCGCGGAGCAGCGCCTGCAAGAGCCCCAACGCGGGGCGCTCTACGGGATCGAGGAGCTCAAGAGCGATCCCCACCGCGAGATGCACACGCGGGGCGGCTGAGCCAGACTCTGATCCCGCTACCGGGCCCACCATGGATTACACCCGCGGCAAGCGCTTCCTCGACACCCTCCCGGACTGGGAACGCGGGCGCCCGCACGACGGGCCGGTCGAGGACTACCTGCCGCGCATGCGCGCCCTGCTGGCGCGGCTGGGCCAGCCGCAGGAGGCCTGGCGTTCCCTGATCGTGGGGGGGACCAACGGCAAGGGCACGGTCAGCAGTCTGGTGGCGGCGCTCCTGCGGCAGGAGGGCCGCCGCGTGGGGCTCTACACCTCGCCGCACCTGCACAGCCAGCGCGAGCGCATCCGCATCCACGGCGAGGTCCTCACCAAGGATCGCTGGGCCGAGGCCCTGTCCGAGCTGTACGACCGGACCCGCGACTTCGAGTCCGAGGGCTACGGTCCGTTCACGCGCTTCGAGGCTCTCACCGGACTGGCTGCCCTGCTCTTCCGGCAGGAGGGCGTGGAGGTGGCCGTCTTCGAGGTCGGGCTGGGCGGGCGCTACGACGCCACCAACGCCTGGGATTCGGAGGCGGCGGCGATCACCGCCATCGGCCTGGACCACACCGGGACGCTGGGGCACGACGTGGCGACCATTGCCGCGGACAAGCTCTGCATCGCCCGGCCCGGCCGGCCCCTCTTCACCACCGGCTCGCAGCTGCCCGAGGTGCGGGACCTGATGCGTCGCCACTGCGCCGACCGCGGCATCGAGCTCTACGAGGTGGGAGAGGCGGGCGCCGCGCGGTTCGGGCCAGAGGGTGGGGTGCCCGGCGCCCCCCCCCGGACGCCAGCGCTTCATCCCGGCGACGCCTCCCTGACCGGGCGCTCGGCCACGTACGCCGACAACGCGCAGCTGGCCCTGGCCGCCGCCGCCTGGGTTGCGGGCGGGGAACTGGGCGAGCGCGCCGCCGACGTGGTGGCCGGCCACCACTGGCCCGGCCGCTTCGAGCGCGCTGGCGAGGCCCCCCTCACGATTCTGGACGGGGCCCACAATCCGGCCGCCGCCGCCGCCCTGGCCGCAGATCTGCGCGCCCTGGCCCCGGCCTGGACCGCCGTCGTGGGAGCCCTGTCCGGACACGATGCGGCCGGCGTTATGGCGGCCCTGGCGCCGGTGGCGCGGCGCCTGGTGGTGACGGCCTCCGACCATCCCCGGGCCCTGTCCGCCGAGGCGCTGGCGGCCCTGGCCCCGGCGGACGTCGACGTCGAGGTGGTGGAGCCCCTGTCGGCGGCCCTGACCCGCGCTCTGGCGGGCGACGATGAGGGCCCGGTGTGTGTGACCGGCTCGCTCCACGTGGTGGCCCGGGCGCGCGAGTACCTGGACCTGCCAATGGAGCGCGACAGCGTCACCGAGGACGTGGCCCTCGAGAGCCTGACCTGCGTCCGGCAGGCCTGCCGCGACGAGGGGCTCGCCTGCCGGGCCGTGTCGGCGAATGGGCAGGTCCTGCGCGTGGACAGGGGGGACCGCCCCCTGTATTTCATGCGCAACAAGCATCCCTTCAATGACTACGTGGGGGCGCGGCTGGCCGAGGACAAGGGGTACCAGTACGAGCTCTTTACCGGGGCGGGGGTGCCCACGCCGCCGACCATGCAGGTGTTCAACCCGTACGCCGACGAGCGCTTCAACCGGTACAAGACGCACCGGACCGTGGCTGAGATGGTGGACGCCGTCGAGGACCGGGTCGCCTACCCAGTCGTGGTCAAGAAGTGTCGCAGTTCGCTATCCCAGGGCGTGTACCTCGAACCAGACGCCCGGGCCCTGGAGCAGAGGCTCCAGGGGCTGTTCGAGAACGCCGGTTTCCTCGACAACACCGTGCTCCTGCAGCAGTACGTCCCCGGACCGGAGTACCGCATCGTGGCGAGCCAGGACGAGTTGCTGCTGGCCTACGAGAAGCAGAGCGAAGGCGGCGACGGCGAGGGGGCCGACCTCAATCCGCTGCACCACAGCACGGGCACGGCCGTGCGGGTCTCAGACGTGGCCCGGCTGGAGTCCATGGCCCGCCTGACAGCTCGGGTGGCGGCCGTCGTAGACCTGGGATTCTACGCCATCGACGTAATCGACGGCGGCCCGGTTGACGGCGGTTCAGGCCTGTGGGTCCTGGAGCTCAACCCGAACCCGTTCTGCTACTTCTACAACCGCGCCAACGGGCGCGGCGACTTCGTCGGCATCTATCGCCACCTGATGGGCAAGTACCTGCGACCATGAAGACCGATCCACACCAGATCCAGACCGACCTGATCCACGCCGGCGAGGTGGAGGAGCGCATCGAGGGGGCCGTTGTCCTCCCGCTGTTCCAGAGCGCCACCTACGCCTCCGACGAGGCCTCCAGCTACGACGAGATTCGCTACCTGCGGCTCAACAACTCCCCCAACCACCGCGTCCTGCACCGCAAGCTGGCCGCCGTCGCCGGGGGCGAGGATGCCGTGGTGACCGCCTCGGGCATGGCCGCCATCAGCACGGCCCTTCTGGCCCTGCTCAAGTCGGGCGACCACCTGCTGGCCCAGGACTGCCTGTATGGGGGCACGCACACCTTCCTGACGGAGCAGGCCCCCGACCTGGGGATCACCTGCGACCTGGTGCCCGGCGACGACATCGCCAGCTGGGAGCAGGCCCTGCGCCCGACCACGCGTCTGGTCTACGTGGAGACCATGTCCAATCCGCTTCTCGGGGTGCCCGACCTGGAGGCGGTAGTGCGCTTCGCCCGGGAGCGCCAACTGATCTCCATCATCGACAACACCTTTGCCTCACCAGTCAACTACCGTCCCCTGGAGCACGGCTTCGACCTGGAGGTGCACAGCGCCACCAAGTACCTCAACGGGCACTCCGATATCGTGGCCGGTTGTGTCATCGGGCAGCGCGAGCTGATCCGGCCCATCGCCCGCCAGTTGAACTACCTGGGCGGGACCCTCGACCCACATGCCTGCTTTCTCCTGCACCGGGGCATGAAGACCCTGGCCCTGCGCGTGCGGGAGCAGAACGCCACGGGGCAGCGCCTGGCCGAGTTCCTGGAGGCCCACCCGGCCGTGGACCGGGTGGACTACCCCGGCTTGCCCAGTCACCCGCAGCACGATCTGGCTGAGAGGCTCTTCGCCGGGTGCGGCGGCGTTCTGAGCTTTGATCTGGTGGCGCCGGAGGCCGCCCCCGGCCTCCTCGGGCGGCTCTCACTGGCTGTTTCGGCCCCCAGTCTGGGCGGGGTGGAGACTCTGGTGACGCGTCCGGCCGCGACCTCGCACGCCGGACTCGAGCCGGAGGAGCGGGGCCGCATGGGGATCGGCGACGGGCTGATCAGGGTGGCGGTGGGAATCGAGGCGGCAGAGGACCTGTGCGCCGATTTCGAGGGGGCGCTTCAGTCCCTGTAGACATAGTGGTCGAGGGAAGGGCCTTTTCTCTCAACCTCTGCCGGTTCGTGCCGATGAAGAAAACAGGTTCGGGAAGGATCGGCCGGTTCGACCCGAACTGAAACCTCCTAATCCTCCTTAGGGCAACCCCCTGCCGGACGAGCGATGGGCAACCATCACCTCGACGGCGGGGGGTTTTTTTTCCTGTCGAGGTGTCGGCACAGAAGCAGACCGCAGGTGGTGCCGGTCACGGCCATGACCGCGCCAATGAAGAAGGGCAGGCGCGGGTCCAACTCGACCAGATAGCCGCCAGCCAGGCTGCCGGAGACCATGGCGGCGCTCCAGATCATGTGCAACAGCCCCACGACGCGGCTCTTCTCCTCCGGGCCGGCGACCTCGTCGATGAGGCCGGGAATCACCGTGGAGACGGCCCAGGCCGTGCCGGTGAGGGCGGTGCCGAAGACGAAGAGCCCCGGCAGGGAGTGGGCGAAGACGCCCACACACAGGGCGCTGACGGCGATGCCGGCGCCGGAGACCATCAGCGGCCAGAAGCGCCCGCACCGGTCCCGCAGCGTGCCGGTGAGTAGTTGGCACGCGCTGGCCACGGCCAGGGACACGCCTCCGTAGTAGGCGGCCGTAGACGGGCTGCCGCTGACGCGGAACACGAGCAGGGGCAGCAGGAGCGAGGCCATACCCCAGAAGCCGGTGATGGACAAGCGCAGGAGGACCAGCAGGCGCACGCGCCGGCGGTGCAGCAGGGGCCAGTACGACGACCACAGAGCCAGTCCGGCGCGTCCGGCCGAGGGCCGCGCTCGGGCGCCGGAGGGCAACAGGATCAGCCCAAGAACAAAGACGGTGGCCGTGGCCCCCACCATGGCCGCGCCGAGTTGCTGGAAGCTCCAACTGTCCTTCACCGACCCGGTGGCGAGGCTGCCGAGGGAGTGGCCCATGGTCATGCTGAGGAAGTACAGGGCCCCGCCCAGACCCAGGCGTCGCGCCCCCGCCGAAGCGATCAGGTAGCTCTGGCCGGCGGCGCTCCAGGGGCCGGCCGCCATGCCCATGCCCACGAGCAGACCGGTGAGCACCCAGAAGCTGGAGGCCTGGAAGACGAAGCCGGTGACCACGGAGCCGGCCATGCCGATCAGCAGCGTGGTCTTGAGGCCGAACAACTCGCAGAGGCGGCCGCCCACCAGGGCGAAGATGCCCCCCAAAATCAGGGTGAGGGAGCGCAGGTACGCGGTGAAGAGGGGGATCTCCCCCAGGTCGGCCTCGACATACACCGGGAAAAGGGAGACGAAGGGGGCCGTGAAGACGCCGTTGAGAAAGGAGATCAGGCACAGAGCGAGAAAGGCGCGGCTGAGCAGCCCGCCCTCGTCTGCCGGGAGTTGCCCGGACTCTGCCCCGCCTTCACGCTGCCCCAAACGCGCCTCGCCCTGCCGCCGGCCCATGCCCGCTCCCCTGGGTCCGGCGCTACTTCTTGCTGGCGGCCACGGTGTTGCGCAGCACGCCGATCTGCGAGATCTCGATCTCGACGCGATCGCCGGGGGACAGGAAGCTGCCGGTGGTGGCGCCCACGCCGGAGACCGTGCCCGTGCTGATCAGGTCGCCGGGCTCCAGGGTGATGATGGCGGAGATATACTCGATGATGCTGGCCACCGGGTAGAGCATCTGGCCGGTATTGTTGTGCTGCTTGCGCGTCCCGTTGACGAAGGTGCTGATGCTGAGCGTCTGCGGGTTGGGGATCTCGTCGGCGGTGACCATCCACGGCCCCTGGGGGGCGAAGGTGTCCAGCCACTTGCCGTTGAGCCAGTCGAACCACTGGTCGCGGGGCCGGCTCGAGGAGCGCTCCACGATCTGCAGCTGCCGCTCGGACACGTCGTTCATGACGGTGTACCCGGCCACGTGGCGCAGGGCCTGGGCCGCCTTCACCCCCTTGGCGGTGCGGCCGATGACGACGGCCAGTTCTCCCTCCCAGTCGATGGCGCGAGCCACGGGCGGAATGAGGATCTTGTCCTCGGGACCGATCACCGTGGTGGTCGGCGGCTTCATGAAGACGCGGGGCGTCTCCTTGTCCTGGGCGGCGAGGCGGCCGCCCCCCTCCTCGATGTGGTCCTGGTAGTTGCCGGCCAGGCAGAAGACCTTGGGCGGGTTGGGCACCGGGGCGCGCAGCTTCACCTTGGACAGGGGCAGCGATGTCTTGTTGTCGGCCTTGGGCGCGTCGCCCAGCTTCTCTTCCGCTGCGGCGACCACCTTGCGGGCCGCGGCCATGCCCTTGGCGCCGGCCTGGAGAAGGGTGACCATGTCGGCAAAGAACGGGTGCGCCGGGCGCTTCTCGCGCCGCGCCAGGGCGCGCTCGGCCGCCTCGAGATCGACGACGATCTTGTTGCCGGCGACGGCGGCGCCGAGGTGCTCCTCTTTTTTGTGGGCATAGGTCAGAAGCTTCATAGGTTGATTACCTTCCCGAATGATTCGGCCGGTGTGGCCGCGGCCGTCGCCTCCGGCCCGGTGTGCCGGGGCGGGGTGAGCGGCGGACGGCTATATTGGGATCGCAGTCCGGGCCTGTGGGGCGAGCCCGCAGACCGAACCTGTGCACCGGGGGCCCGGGCACCCCATCCAGCTCAAGTGGTGATGGAGAGATGACCAAAGAAACCGGGTACTACGCCCACGAGACGGCCGTGATCGACGAGCCCTGTGAGATCGGCGACGGCACCAGGATCTGGCACTTCGCCCACGTCATGCCGGGAGCCCGCATCGGACCGGGCTGCAATCTGGGGCAGCACGTGTACGTGGACCGCGACGTGTCGATCGGGGCCCGGTGCAAGGTGCAGAACAACGTCTCCGTGTACACCCGCGTAACCCTGGAGGACGACGTGTTCTGCGGGCCGTCCGTGGTGTTCACGAATGTAATGAATCCGCGGGCCTTCATCGAGCGCAAGCACGAGTTCCGGCCGACCCTGATTCGCCGCGGCGCCACCCTGGGGGCCAACGCCACCATCGTCTGCGGGGTCACCGTCGGCCAGTACGCCCTGGTGGGGGCCGGCTCGGTGGTGACGCGCGACGTGCCCGACTACGCCCTCATCTACGGCGTACCCACCCAGCCGCACGGTTGGGTGTGTCGCTGCGGCGTTGCCCTGCCGCCCGGCGGCGACGGCGACGAGCTGGTGTGCCCGGCCTGTGGGGATCGGTACCGGCTCGAGCAGGGGGCCGTGCGCCCGACCCAATGAGAGGGCCGCCCCCCGACGCTCAAGCCACGCGATACCGGTCGACGACGTCCGCGTCGAGCTCCACTCCCAGCCCCGGGGTGTCGTCGAGCTGGAGCAGACCGTCGCGAAAGACCATGGGGTGGCGCACCAGATCGCGCGCCAGGGGGGAGGGGGCGCGGGTGTACTCGGTAAGGGGGGCCGGCGCCGCTGCCGTCCACTGAGCCGAGGCGGCCAGGAGCACGCCCGTGCCAAAGGCATGGGGCACGGGCCGGGCCCCGGTGCCCGCCGCCGCCGCCGCGATCTGCTGCCCCGCCGTAATGCCGCCGACGCGGCCCAGATCGGGCTGCACCACCTGTACGCCACCCTCCTCCAGCAGCTGTCGGTATTCCCCGTACTGGGCGATGGCCTCGCCGGCCGCGATCGGTATGGGGGAGGCGGCGCTGAGACGCCCGTACCCCTCCATGTCCCAGGGATCCAGCGGCTCCTCCAGCCAGGCCACGTCGTACGGCGCCATGGCCTCGGCCCGGACCATGGCCTCGTCGGCGGTCCAGGCGCGCCCGGCGTCGACCATCAGACTGATGTGGGAGCCCAGGGCCTGGCGGGCGGCGGCCACCAGCTCCACGTCCAGACTCAGGTCCGGCCCCATGGGGCCCCAGCCGTATTTGACCGCGCGGTACCCCTGCTCGGCAAAGGACGTGGCCGACGCGGCCACCTCGTCGGGGCGCTCGGGCCAGAGCACGCTGGCGTAGCACGGCACTGCATCGGGGGCGGCCGGGTGCAACAGCCGCCGCACCGGCTGACCGGCGGCCTGGCCGCGGATGTCCCACAGGGCCATGTCGATGCCGCTCATGGCGTGCCGGGCCACGCCGCCGGGTCCGTACCAGGCGGTGCCACCCTCCATGGCCGCGGTCACGGCTTGTGTGTCCTCCACCTCCAGGCCACAGACGATGGCGGCCAGCCCGTGCCGGAAGGGCGCCGAGCGCGGCGCCTCGACCACGGCGCGGGCCACGTAGGAGCAGGAAACCACCTCTCCCAGGCCGGCCAACCCGGCATCGGTGTGGACGCGCACCAGGAGACAGTCCTGGGTGCCGTCGGCTACCTCGCGGACCTCGGGCAGGCGCAGGTGCAGGGCTTCCACGGCGGTGATCTTCACGGTTCGTCCTCCGATTGGGCCGGCGCGTTGATCTCGTATGCGAGCGGGTCGGGTACGGCGTTTGCGGCAAAAGCGGCCAGGCGCTCGGCGCAGGCATCGCAGCGGCCGCAGGCGGGCCGGCGCCCGGTGTAGCAGGTGTGCGTGCGCTCGTACGGCACGCCCAGCTCGAGTCCCAGGGCCACCACCTCGTGTTTCCACCGGTCGACGAAGGGGGTGTGAACGCGCACGGGGCGCTCGCGCGTGGCCCCCAGGCGCAGTGTTTGCTCGAGGCTGTCGTAGAACGCGCGCCGACAGTCGCGGTACGCATCGCAGTCGTCTCGCACCGGCGCCAGGTAGAGATCGTCGATGCCGCGCACCTCGGCCCAGGCGGCGGCCACCCCAGTCAGCAGGAGATTGCGGAACGGGACCACGGTGGCCGACTGCTGCCCCGCGTCGGCGTCGGGCACATCGAGGCCGGGATCGGTGAGCGGACTGCCGCCGATGGCGGCCAGGTCCAGGCGCAGGACGCCGTGTTCGACGGCCCCGGCCCGGCGCGACAGCTCGGCGGCACAATCCAGCTCGACGCGGTGGCGCTGGCCGTAGTCGACGCTGACGGTGTGGACCTCGACGCCGGGGCGGGCGCGGAGCCACCACAGGCAGGTGACCGAGTCCATGCCCCCGCTCAGCAGGAGGGCGACGGGCGCGGTCACGGGCTCTGCCAGCGGCCGCGGCGCGCGGCCAGGGCGACGGGCAGCTGCCGGCGGCCACCGAGGGAGTTGAAGTTGAAGGGGCCGGTGAGGCCCTGGAAGCCGCCGCCGGCCAGCTCGTCGCGGAGGCGGGCCCGGTTGAGGCCGGTGCGGCCCAGCGCCTGCAGGGCAAAGCGGGCCATGTCGTAGGCGAGGGGGGCCACATAGGAGGGCTCCTCGCCGTGGGCTGCGACCCAGCGCTGCCGGAAAGCGGCCAGTTCGGGCTGCGTCCCGTCGAGGTCGTACGGTGCGGCCGCCAGGGCCGGGCCGAGAACGGGGCAGGCCGCCACTTCGGGAACGGCCAGCAGCGACGGCAGGAGCAGGGGCAGGTCGACCCCCAGGGCGCGCAAGCGGCGCAGCACGGGCAGGGCCGAGTCCGGGCGGCCCCACAGAACGAGGGCGTCGGCCTCGAGGGAGGCGAGGCGCTCGAGATCGACCTCGGGGCGGTAGGTCTCGTACCGGTGGTGGAGCGCCACGTCTATGCCGTGCGCGGCCACGCGGTGGCGCACGCGGCGGGCCGCCTGCTCGGCGTCGCGCCAGATCTCGGAGACCAGCACCAGGCGGTGCCAGCCGCGCTCGGCGGCTAGTGCCAGCAGGGCCTCCACCTGAGACAGGTCGTCGGGCAGGCCGCGGAAGACCCAGGGGACATTGGCGTAGTCCACGGTGTGATCGCCCACCGGTGTCAGCACGGGCACCCAGAGCTTGGCCACCACCAGCTCGGCGGCGTGGGCGCGCTCGCCA
>Ga0180429_10003146_pt1 | contig 13436 bp, 11 predicted proteins | sample SS_ome_FD_132428 | JGI IMG/M metagenome (GOLD analysis project Ga0180429, IMG submission 132428) | Hypersaline lake sediment archaeal communities from the Salton Sea, California, USA - SS_1_S_1 metaG | ecosystem: Environmental > Aquatic > Non-marine Saline and Alkaline > Hypersaline > Sediment ...
AAAGGGGCTTGACGATCAGACTCTTCTTACCCGGCGTACAGTCCAGGACCACCTGCAGGGCATCCTCCTTGCACCACACCGGGCTGGCCAGCACGGTGTAGCGTTCCCCGGGGGCAAGCGGATAGTGGTTCTGGATGAAGTGGGCGATCAGGTAGCCCGAGGTCAGGCCGGGGCAGATGTGGTTGTGCAGTTCGGCGCTCTTCAGGAAGTCGTAGGGGCCGTCCTGGGCCCATACATTGGCGATGGCGGCCAGGGTGAAAAGATCCCCTCCGGCCTGGTAGTCTCCGGTGCGCTCCCAGAAGGCGGGTTGTGAAATGGCCGCCGGCCCCATGTTGAGGGCCTGGGCCGACCAGGTCCCATCCGTCCGGCTGATGACAACGGCGTCGCCGGCCGTTTTGTGAAAGAGCATGAAGCGCAGGGGGTGGGCCTGGGGGCGCTGGAAGAAGAGCAGGTTGCCATGGCCCACGGTGCAGCCGGTGAGATCTTGGGTTTGCCCCAGGTAGGGCAGGGCGCTTTGGTCCTCGACCCGGACGTAGGGGGCGTTCGTCATCAGCAGGACTTGGGGATCGCCCTTGGCGACGGATAGGGTCTGCATGGCCTTGGTGACGGCCGTTTCGAGGGGGGCGGCCGAGGTAACAGCGGCACAGCAGAAGAATGCCAGACCGACGGCCAGGGCAAGCATGGAACGGATCGGTTTATTCATGGTGATGGGCTCCTTTTCATGTGGTCGTCATCCCGGCGAAAGCCGGGATCTCTTGCGCTAACCCTCGTCGGCTATTGAAGAGATTCCGACTTCCGCCGTTATGACAGTGGTTGGTGGACTCGGTATATATCCTTCTTTTTCTTTTCTTCGTGTTCATCGCGGTGGACGCTTTTTGGGTATCTCAGCCCTTTGGGGCGCGTTTCAGCTCAGGCACCCCCGGCATAACCGCTCGCCCTCCACCCTTTCCAGCTTGGTGGCCATGGTGGGCTCGCCGCAGTGGGCACAGGTGACCGACGGTTCGATGCGGGCCTTTTCCGGCAGGGGCACGGTCACTTCTTTCAGGGTGAAGAGGACCTCGGGCGGCTGGTCAAGGATGCGCCGGGAGGCGGCTTCGTGGCGACGATCGAATTCGGCGCGCTCCTCCGGAGTGGCGATGTCCCGCCGGATCTTGTCCAAAAGTGCGCGGTGTTCGGGGTCCAGGGGCTCCTGCGGCGCAGCCTTGCGGGACACGCGCACGCCCTTGCCGGTGTCCCGGTTGAAGAAGGTAAAGGCGTGTTTGCCGTAGTCGCGGTAGATGAAGTTCCCCTTGCCGAAGGTGCAGCCGGTGATCACCTGGATGGCGTCAACGCCGCAGGCGTCGGTCTCCACCACGGCCACGATCTCCTCGTCCTCGGACCGCCGGGCCGCCAGCCACTGCATGCCGGCCACGGCCGCCTGGTAGCCCATGGCCAGGCCGGGGCAGAGGTGACCGTGGAAGTCGAGGCATTTCTTGAATTGATCACTGGATAAAATGGTTTCAGCGGACATGATTGTGTTCTCCTCTTAGCGTTGATTAACAGCTATTCATTCTCCATGGCGGCCCGGGGCATACGCCGGGGGCTGCTATTGTTTCCGTTTACGGCGAGGACGTCGAAAACGGCGCCCTGGGCCGCCAGGCGGCCCTGCTCGAGCACATAAACCCGGTCGGCGGTCTTGCGGGCCAGATGGATGTCGTGGGTGATGAAAAGCATGGAAAAGCCGCGGCTTTGCTGCAACCCCTTGAGTTCCCGTAAAATAACGGCCTGGGTGGAGGGGTCCAGCATGGCGGTGATCTCGTCCGCCACCAGGAGAACGGGCTCCGTGACCAGGGCGCGGGCGATGGCCACCCGCTGGCGCTGGCCGCCGCTCAGGGCATGGCAGGTGCGGCCCAGAAAATCCGGTCCGGTGGGCAGATGCATGGCGGCCAAGGCTGCGGCGGCCCTGGCGTCGCGCTGAGGACGGTCCTGCCAACCCAGGATGTCCAGTGGCTCCCGAACCGCCTCCAGCACGGTGAAGCGGTGGCTGACGGCTTCCCCGGGGTCCTGGAAGACGATTTGGATGCCGCCCATGACCGCCGTAGCCTCGCGGTTGGTGACGGTTTGGCCCAAAAAGCGCACCTCACCGGCATCGGCCGTGAGCACGCGCACCAGAATATGGGCCAGGGTGGATTTGCCCGAGCCGGAGGGACCCACCAGGGCCGCGACCTCCCCTCGCCGAACGGTGAGGTTGACGCCTTTGAGCGCATTGATCGTTCGCCCGCCGACGCGGTAGCTCTTGATCAGGCCCACCGCCTGCAGCACCGTCTCGATGCCGCCCTTGTGGCAGGCCACCTGCCGTTCCACCCCCACCGGGGTCAGGGGCGGCCGGGATCGGCGGCAGACGCTTTCGGCCTGGCAGCAGCGGGGTTCAAACGCACAGCCGGTGCTGTCTCCCGGCTTGGGCGGCGCGCCGGGGATGCCCCACAGGTCCTTGAAGGGAAAGAAATCCGGCGCAGCGTTGATCAGTCCGCGGGTGTAAGGGTGCAGCGGGTTGCGCAGGATATCGGCGGTCCGGCCCGTTTCCACCAGGCGGCCGGCATAGAGGGTCATCAACCGTATGGTGAGGCGCTGGACAGCCGGCAGGTTGTGGGAGATCAGGATCAGGGCGAAGCCCATCTGCTGCTTCAGGGTTTCGAGCAGGTCCAGAATCGCCTGCCGGCTTTCTGGGTCCAGGGATGTGGTGGGTTCGTCCACGATCAGAAGGTCCGGGGCGCAGCCTAATGCCATGGCGATCAGGGCCCGCTGCCGCATGCCGCCGGAGAGCTGGTGGGCATAGGCGTCCTGCCAGGCAGGATCGAGGCCCGTCAGGTCCAGCATCGCGGATACCCGCTTCCGGGCCGTCCGGCGGTCCATCCCCAGATGGGTGCGCAGGGGTTCGGCCATCTGCTCGCCCAGGGAGATCACGGGGTTGAAAACTTCCAGGCTGTTCTGGAAGACCATGGCCATGTGGCGCCACTGGTAGCGGCGGCGGCGGGCAGGCGCAAGGGCGTTCAGGTCCCGGCCCTGGAAGCGCACCTGTCCGCGGACTTCGGCCTCGCGCAGGAGTCCCATGAGTCCCAGAGCCAGGGTGGTCTTGCCGCAGCCCGATTCCCCGATGATGCCCAGACTTTCCCCGGGGGCGAGGGAGAAGTCGATATCCATGGCCGCCGGCACGGCCGGCCGCACCCGATGGTAGACAATGGAGAGCTTTGCAACGTCCAGCATCAATGACTCCTCATGCGGGGATCGGCGATGTTTTCGAAATCCTTCCCGATCAAGGCCAGCGATAGAACCACCAGGGTCAGGGCCAGCCAGGGGAAGAGCAGCCACCATTTCCAGAAAGCGGTGTAATAGATGCCCGGAAAGCTCAAGGCGTGGTGCAGGATGAACCCCCAGGAACGCGACGTGGGGTCCCCTAATCCCAGGAAGGAGAGCCCGGCCTCGGCCACGATGGCCCGGCCGGCCAGCCGGATCATGCCCACCGCGACCAACGGGAAGATTTCCGGCAGGAAGTGGCGCCGCATCAGATAGAGCGGGCCGGCGCCATAGGTTTCCGCGGCCTGGATGAAGCGGCGTTGTTTGAGGCTCAGCACCCGGGCGCGCACGATGCGGGCGGTAAACACCCAGGAGAAGGCGGACAGAACGCCGATGACCGTCCACACGCTGGGCCCGAAAAAGGCCGCCAGGACGATCATCACCGGCAGGTCCGGCAGGACCAGCAGGATATCGATCAGCCGCATCAGTATCCGGTCCACCCACCCCCCGCAATAGCCGGCCAGGATGCCTGCCAGCGCGCCGCCCAGACCTGCCAGCAAGGCGGTGCCGATGCCCACCAGCAGGCTGATCCGGGCCCCGAAGCACACCTGGGCCCAGATGTCCACTCCCAGATCGTCCGTCCCCATCCAGTGGGCGGCGTTGGGCGGCGCCAGGGGCGGGCCCGAGGTCTCCCGGGAGGAGTGATGGCACACCAGCGGGGCAGCGGCGGATAGAAGAAGCAGGACGATTAGAACAAGCAGTCCGATCCGACCGCCGGCCGACAGGGTGCCGGTCAGGCGTGACAGTCGTCGGGGTGATCCGTAAGCGATGTTTAGGGCGGTCATCGGGCCTCCGCGGCGTTTTCCCGGATGCGGGGATCCAGGCGCCCATAGATTCGGTCGGCCAGATAGTTGGCCGTCAAGACCGTCAGGGTCACCAGCAGGAAGATTCCCTGGATCATGGGATAGTCATGCACCAGAACGGCTTCCCGCATGAGGCGGCCCAGACCGGGATAGGCGAAGACGTTTTCCACCAGGATGGCCCCGCCCACCAGACCCCCCAGGCTCAGGAAAATACGTGTGACAATGGGCAGCATGGCATTGCGCAGAGTGTGGCGCACCAGGATGTGCAAGGGGTGGAGGCCCTTGGCCCGGGCGGTGCGCAGGTAGTCCCGGGCCAGCACCGCGGCCATGCTGCTGCGGGCCAGAAGATAGATGCCCCCCGTGCGCACGATGGCCAGGGTCAGGACCGGCAGGGCGGCATGCCGAGCGATATCGGCGAGACGGTCCCAGAGGGATGCGTAAACGGCGAAATGGGTCATGGCGCCCGAGAGGGGGAAGAGCTGCCAGCCGGCCGCCAGGGTGAACAGGAGCAGCAGCCCGAGGAGAAAAGCGGGGATTTCCGAGACGGCGATCATGGCCGGGTAGAGCCAGCGGTCCAGGGCCCGGCCGCGGAAGGCGGCGCTCATGCTGCCCAGAAGGCAGCCGGCAAGCGCACTCAGGGCCACGGCTGCTGTCACCAGCAAGAGGGTCCAGGGCAGGCGCTGCAGAAGGATGGCGGTGACTCCTTGATTGTAATAGATGGAGTAGCCCAGGTCGCCGGCGGCCAGGGCCGCCAGATAGGCGGCGTACTGCTGCGCCAGGGGCCGGTCCAGGCCATACTGCCGGCGGTAATAGTCCTGCTGGGCCTCGCTGAAGCGGGCGATCTCTTGGCCCTGGTCCGTGGAGAGGTATAAAAAGGGATCGCCGGGCATCACGCGTGGCAGGGCGAAGTTCAGGGTCACGATGATCCAGACGGTGAAAAGATATTCCAGAAGGCGTCGGGTGCGCTGGCGTGTCATGTTCGTCACCTCTTTGCCGCCGGACCGCTGCGTTCGAGGTACGACAGCTTGCTGTGGGGCAGGCTGTGGTGATCGAACATGAACATCCAGCCGTCATACGTGGCCGGGCGGTAGATGGTGTGGCCGGTGGTGCAGAAGAGTGGAATTTCCGGCACCTGATCGGCCAGCTCGTGCTGCAGGGCGGCGATCAGGCGGCGCCGCTCCTGCGGATCGACGGCGGTTTGCTGGCGCTGGAGCAGTTCCATCAGCTTGGGTGCTTCAAAGCCCGGCAGGCCGGCATGGGACGGCGCCGCATTGGGACCGGCCGCTTCCCCGGCGAAGCGGGCGGTGAGATAATCGGGGTCGCCGCCCCACCCGCCGTGGCCCAGGATGGCCAGCTGGTAGTCCAAGCCCCGCACCCGCGCATCGCGGGTCTTGCCGTCCACGCTGCGGATGGTCAGCGGAATGCCGACGTCCCCGAGCCGCTGCCGGATCAACTCCGCCAGGCGCACCTCCTCGCTGCTGCAAAGGAGTTCCAGGGCGAGGGGCTTCCCATTGGGGGACAGGCGTTCTTGCGTTCCTTCCGGAAGACGGTAGCCGGCTTGATCGAGGAGTTCCCGAGCCCGGATCGGATCGAAAGGATAGGTGCGGGTTTCGACGGCCATGACATGGTCCGGCGGCAGGATGCTGGCCCTGCCCGGTACGGCCGCGCCCCGGGCGATTTTGGCCACCAGTTCGTCACGGTCGATGGCGTGGGCCATGGCCTGCCGGACCGTCTTCTCCCTGAAAGCGGCCACCGCGCCCATGTTCAGGAGAAGGCGGTAGCCCCAGAAGGCCGGGCTGCGGACGATCTTGTGGGTGGCGTTTTTGGCAAAGCGCGGCAGCACATCGGGGGTGACTCCGACCAGATCGATCTGGCCCTTTTCGTAGCCCAGAATCGGCTCGCTGAGCGGAATGAACTCGATGGTCCGCACCTGTGGGCGGGGACCCCAGAAGCCTTCGAAAGCTTCGAAACGGTACGTGCCGTGGGCTTTGCTGTAGTGGGTCAATCGGTAGGGACCGCTGCCGATCACGGCTTCCGGGGCGTTGAATTCCTTGGGGCGTTCGATGCCTTCCCAGACGTGTTTGGGAATGATACGGGTGCGGCCGATGTTGTAGAGCATGGTGGCGTTGGGGGTTTTAAGCCGCACCGCTACCGAGTGGTCCGCAGCGGTGGCCACCGAGGAGACGGCGTCAAAGACGTAGGACCAGGTGGCGGCGTGCCGGTCGGCGTAGTCCAGAGAGAAGGCCACATCTTCCGGCGTGAGCGGGGTGCCGTCCTGCCAGCGAACGCCCCGACGGATGAAAAAGCGATAGGTCAAACCGCCGTCTTCGACGGTGAAACGCTGGGCCAGCCAGGGGATCAGGCCCTTTTCGTCCCGCTCCAGCAGACTGTCGAAGATCAGGGCCATCTTGAAGCCTCCCGGCCCCCGGGGATAGTGGGCAAAGGGCGAGGGATAGCCCCAGTCGCCGCCTTCCAGGCGGATGACGTCCACTGCGTAATCACCGGATGCGACCGTGCCGGCGGGGGTTTGCTCCTCCGGCTCCGGGCGGCTGCAGGCGGTCAGCAACAGAAGCGAAGAAAGAACTATGATGACCATTATGATCATCGTTGAACTGAGGAGGCCTTTCCTCATGGCCGTCATTCCGGCGAAAACCAAAAACTTCTTGCAGGCCGCGGCAGTTTTCGAACAGATCCCGGCTTTCGTCGGGATGACGAAAGGGGATGGGATGACGGAAAGGGCCTTACTTACGACGGCTTTTTCGGTGCGTTGTCCGTCCTGTTTCATGTATACCGGCAATGTGGTTTTCTCCCGATGCTGATCAAACTGCATGCACTTTTGTATCCACGCGCCACACCATGATGCCCTGGCAGGCCTCGTGGCCTTGGTGGAAGACACCGTCCGTGCAGCGCGCATCCACGAAGGCGGCCACGGTCGCGCGGATGGTGTCGTCCAGTTCGGTGTAGCCTTCGAGGTAGGTGCAGAAGTCGTCGACGGCCTTGTCCCGGGGCAGGCGGGTTTCCCGCTCCCAGGTGTGGAATTCAAGCCGCGGCCGGTGGCCCAGGGCATAGACCAGGTTGAAGGGATGGATGATGTCCCCGGCGCGCGTGTCGTGGGGCTCGTTGAAGACGGCCTGCCACAATTCGCCATAGCGTCCCGGGCCGCCGTTGCCGCCGGAGAACTTGCTGAGGTAGCAGGCCGCCCGGGAGGCGACCATCATCTTCTTCAGGTTGTCGGGACCGTCGATACCCGGGGTCATGGAGGCGAACACCAGGTCGAAGGCTCCTTCCCACCGCTCCCGGGCCAGGTCGATGTCCTGCCAGGTGCGCCGGTCCACGCCGATGTTGGTAATGCCGGCGGCCGCGATGCGCTTTTCCAGGATGTCGGCCATGGCATCGGCCGGTTCCAGGGCGGTGACGTGGCCGGCGGTCCGGGCCAGGAGCAGGGCCCAGTTGCCCGGCCCGGCGCCGATGTCCAGTACGCGGCCGCCGGGCCGGAGGATGCCGTCGGCTTCCAGCTTGGCGACGATTTTGCGGCGCTGGTCCTCCTGTTCGGCACGACCGGTGCGGTCGGCAAAATCGGCGGCCATGGCGTTCCAGCGTTTCATGCGATTGCCGGGCGTGCCCCGCATCCTTGGGCGGGTGGGGGTGTGTTCGGCCAGTTCGCGCCATCGGGTTTCCCAAAAAACGGCATCCATCAGGGTCATGCGGTCAACTCCTTGGGTAGTGGTTAAAACGAGAGACTCAATGACGCTCCGAAAAACCGGTCCACGGCCGGGTATCCCGAAGAGTCGTAGTATTCCTCGTCGAAGAGATTCTTGACATAGAGATTCAAGACCGCCTTCCGAAGCGGCCCGCGGTTCTCGAAAAGGATCTGTTCGATGCCGAAATCCACCGTATGGTAGGCGTCGATTGCCACCTGGCGGAAGTCGTAGACGTCCGGGGCGATCTCCTCGGAGATTTCGGTGACCTCGTCGTCCTGGTAGTAGTAGTCCAGCATGAGGGCGGTTTTCTCGAAGACCTGGTAGCGCAGGCCGGCGCTCACGCGGTGCTCGGCGCGCTGGTCCAGCTCGGTCTCCGCGGCCGGTTCATCGCCCTGGTTGTCGAAGTCCTGCCAGGAATAGCTGAGGTAGAAGGAAAGGTCGTCAATGATGTGGCCGCCAAGCTCCACGTCGATGCCGTGGCGGTAGACCTCCTCCAGGTTGATCTTGTAGTCGCTGAAACGCAGGGCCCCGGCGCCGGCGCCCGAGAAGTTGGCGAAGCGGCTGTTGGTGGCGATGTAGTCCTCGATGTCGTAGAAGGAGTAGTTGACCTTGAGCGCGATGTCCCGCCACAGGCGGCGGCTTAAAATAAAGTCGTAGCCCACGCCGTGCTCGGGTTCCAGGAAGAGGCCGGCCGGCCGTCCCTGGGGGTTGTAGTCCCCGTGGTAATCCGGGGCCCGCCAGATCTTGCTGACCCCCACCGAGAGCGAGGTGTCCCTCAGCCAGGGGGCCAATTCGTCCATCTTGTAAGTGAGGAAGGACTTGGGGACGAACTGATTCCAGTCCCGGCTCACCATTTCGTCCGCGAAGGCCGGGTTCCACAGCGCGCCGCTGCCGGCCAAATTGTTGATGTGGATCTTGACATACTCGTAGCGCAGGCCCAGGGTCAGCTCCAGGGAGGGCAGGATGCCCCAGCGGTGCTGCAGGAAGCCGCTCTTCTTGTAGATGCGCTCGTTCTTTTCCTCGTCCCGGGTGTTGCCGTTGTCGTAGAGGCGGTACAAATCGAAGCCCAGCGTGGTGGTGTGGTTCGGTAGCCACTGGATGTCGTCCTTGAACTTGACGCCTTCCGTCCACCAGGTGGTGTCCAGCTCCGAGCGCTCCGTGTCTCCTGGGTTTTCAAGAAAGCTTCGATTGCGCCGCTCCTTGCTGTAGAAGGCGCCGAGGGTGAGGACGCCGATGGGTGAGGGCTGCTCCCAGTTCATGCGCCAGGCGTGGGACTCGCCGTCCCAGGTGGGGTCCTGGAATTCGTCGAAGGGCGACCCTTCGACGCGGGGATAATCCGAATCGAAGTCTCCGAACAGTTCTCCAGGGTTATTGACCGGTGACTCGCGGTCGGTGTCGGTGCCCGACAGGCTCAGGGTGACGAGGCCGTCCGCCGGCAGCAGGTAGCCGACACGGCCGTAGAGGGTCTCGATGTCGGTCTCGCTGTGGCGCAGGTAGCCGTCGGTGAGATAGCGCCGGTAGGCCAGGTCGTAGGTGAAATCCTGGACCGCGCCCTGGGCTTCGGCGAGATAGTCCTGGGTTGCGTAGGAGCCGTAGCTCGCGGTCAGGGTCACGTCGGGCTTCAAGGTTTCGTGGCGGCGGGGTTTTTCCGAGACCATGTTGACGACACCGCCGATGCTCTTGCTGTCGTAGAGGGCCGAGTGGGGTCCGGGCAAAATCTCCACCTCCTTGATCAGAAAGGTGGGCAGCAGGGCGAAGTCCACGATGTTGCTGGACTTGCGCCCCCCGGTCTTCTGCACCGTGAGGCCGTCGATGGCCGTCACGAAACGCTTGGAGCTGAAGCCCCGCAGGAAGATCGAGTCGATCCCCGGGTCCAGGGTGTCGGCACCCCGGAAGTCCACGATGGCCCGGGTCTTGAGTGTATCCAGAATACTGGTCTGGGGGCCGATGGTCTTGAAGTCCTCCAGGTCGATCACCGTGCCGGCGGGGGTCTGCTCGATGCCGGGGGCGCCGGCTTTGTCCTCCACCACGATGTCCTCCAACTGCTGGGGCTGCTCCGCGGGTTCGTCCGCCGCCGCGGCGGGCGCTCCCCCCCCTAAAAGCAACAATGCCAATAACCAGATCAATCCCGTGCGTCTCATACGTCCTGTCCCTCCTTCGCTTCCGTTGGCATTTGCAGCCGCCGCCGGTTTGCGGCCGGCTGTGCAGTTCCGGCAATTGACGCGGGAGGGCCTTCGGTGTAGGGTTCCTACCGAGGCTCCCTTTGCCGGGGGCTTCGTCCTCGAAGGCAGCCGTGGTCTCCTGGTCGGGATGCGGCTGCCTTTTTCGCTCTTGTAGCGCCAATCACACACCACATGTCATCCCGGCGGAAGCCGGGATCTCTTTGTGGACGTCTTGCTTTCCTTCGTCACGGATGGCTCGCTATCCGGCAGGCGGCGCATGGCCACCAGGGCGGCCTGGCGCTGGCCCTCGAAGGTGGCCGCCTTGGCCAGGGCCTCCCGGCCGGCGGCCGCATCCTGGAGTTGCAGGGCGGCATAGCCGGCCATCAGCCAGGCCCGCCCGGCCCGGCGGCGGTCGGCGGCCGCCGCTTGCCGATAGGCCTGCCCGGCTTCTGCGAAGCGCTCCAGGGCATAGAGCAGGTCGGCCTCGATCATGGCCAGCTCCCCGTCGCGGGGATGCGGCGCAAAACGCCGGCAGGCTGCCAGGGCTTCCTCCAGGCGGCCGAGCTGTTCCAGGGCCTGCACGAGGTTTTTTAAAAGGCGCGGGTCGCGGTTTTCCTCCAGGGCGGCGGCATAGAGGGGGGCGGCCTTGACCGGAACGCCCACCTGCAGGTTCAGATCGGCCACCAGTCGGGTTTCCTGGCGGGAAAGGGGCCGCAGCCAGCCCACCACCGTCAGGGCCATGAGGGCCTGTTCGTAGCGGTTTTGGCGCAGCCCCAGGTGGGCCAGGGCCTGCCACCATTTGTCCCGCAGGGGGGCCTCGCGGGTCAGCTTCAGAATGAGGTTGTGGGCGTCCCGGGTCATGTCGAGGGCGAGGTACTGGTGCAGCAGAATTTCCTGCCACTGGACCTGCTTTTCACCGGTGGCGGCGGCCGCCAGCTCGCGGATGTGGGGCAGGGCCCGGCGCACCTGGTTTTCGGCCAGCTGGGCGTGGACGTAGTTTTCCCGCCAGGCGGTCTGGACCGCGTCGGGGTGGCGGGTAAAGAGCTTCTCGAAGGCCTTGAGGGCGGTGCCGTAGTCCTCGGCCATGAGCAGGGCCGCGGCGCTGCTGTAGAGGTATTCGGGATCCGGTGCGGTGGCGCGCTCGTAGGCTTCGGCGAACCCCCGGGCCGCGAGGGGGTAGTCCCCAAGCCCGTAGGCGGCCTGGGCCAGGTTCAGCCAGGAGGCCAGGTGGCTGGGATCCCGCTGGAGCGCTTTTTGGTAGGCCGTCTTGGCCGGCGCATAGGCCTTTTGCATGAGACGGCAGGTGCCCAGGGCGAAATAGATCTCGGGGTGGTGGGTCCCCCGGGGATCCTCGATGCCCGGGCCGGGAAAGGGGCCGCCGCCGGCCTGGAAGGCCTCCAGGGCGGCCGCGGCCTCACCGTAGGCCTTGTCCTGGATCAGGCGGGCGGCCTTGGCCAGCGCCACCCGGGCGGGGCCGGGGAGATCGCCCGTGTCCGCCCGCAGCGGCCATGTCGTCAGAAGCACCACGGCGGCCAGCAGCACACCCGCCGGAAGCGATACGCGCATCCGCGGCCGGCCTGTGAATTGTGTTGCGGTAAGGTTCTGCATGGTGTCCTTCTCCACGATGGGTCGCGGCTAGTCCAGCTGGAACCGGACCGTGGTTTCGGCCCAGGCTCTGACCGGTTCGCCGGCCACGGTCCCGGGCTTGAAGCGCCAGCCGGCCACGCAGCGCGCCACGCTCTCGTCGAACACGCCGGGGGGCTGGCTTTCCTGGATGGTGATGTCGGTGACCCGGCCGTCTTCAAGGACCACGAAGCGCACCCGCACCCACCCTTCGATGCCGCGGTGCTTGGCCTGGATGGGATAGACCGGCGGCATCCGGGAAACCACCGTGAGGGGGGCATCCAGATCGCCGGCGGCGAAGAGGCCTCCCAATCCGGCCGTATCCAGCTCCAGGGGAGCCGCAGCGGGCAGGGGCACGGTCACCGGTCCTGCCGGCAGCCGGGGGTTGAGGTCGAAATCCAGGGTGAAGCGGGTTTGGGCCCGGGGCGCGAACCGCGGCTGGGGAAGCGCTTCCGGCGGCTGGGGGGGCGGTTGGTCGAGGTCGCGTTTCACCGGGGGCTCCTTCCGCTTCAGGCGAATCACGTTGATGTTGGCCACGGGCTGCTCGAAGGCCGGCACTTCGTTGGGCCGCTGCAGCAGGTGGGGCATGAGGGCGAAGAGGGCCAGGTTGAGGACCAGGGCCCCTGCGGACGCCCCGAGCCAGGCGGCCGCCGTGCGGCGCCGTCCCACGGCGCCGACCCGCTCCTGGAGCACGGCGCCGGTCATGGCGCGGCCCCCTCCGGCAGTCGGGCGGCCAACGACACGTTGGCGGCCCCGGCCAGGCGGCAGCCGTCCATCACCTGGATGGCCGTGCCGGTGGTGCTGGCCCGGTCGGCCACCACCACCACGGCCCCCTCGGGGTTTTCGGCCAGGGCCCGCTCCACGTTGGCCCGCACGGCGCGCACGTCCACCTCCCGGTGGTCGAAATAGACGCGGTCGGCGGCGTCGATGCCGATCAGGATCGTGGCCTTGGACTGGCTCACGGCCGTGGCCGCCGTGGGGCGGTCGACCTCGACCCCGGTCTCCTTGACGAAGCTCGTGGTGACCAGGAAGAAGATCAGCAGGATGAACACCATGTCGATCAGCGGGGCGATGTTCAGCTCCACGGTGGCGCGGTTGTTGCGGCGGGCGCTGCTGATGGTGAGCATGACGGTTCCTTAAGGTTTTGGATCACGCTTCAATTGTTATGCTCGCATTGAATACGGAAGTGCGAATTGCATAACAGTGAGGTTTTCTCTTTTATGACTTTGTTCTTCATCATGGCTGATTTGATCGTTCATTTTCTTTCGCGTGAAAGAAAACGGAACCAAAAGAAAACGCCCGTGTCCCGCTTGATCCTGCGCGTCGTCGATGGGGGCGGCGCGTGTCGGAACTCGCCCGCCTTCCCTTAGGCTGCGGCGGACTCAGACAGGCCGACACGCTCTCTCCGCCCCCATCGCCGATGCTCGGCGCGGGACAAAGGGATGAAAACCAAACCCCTAAACCCATCTCTATTTCCTCTTCTATAAGACTTCTGGACCATTCTCTCTTCGTTAAGCTGATCCTCTTCATGGTCTTCATGGTGAATCGCTTTTTCGCTTCACAAGTGACGCCGCAGAAACAGCCCGGCGGCCGTGATGCGCTGCTGCAGGTTGCGGGCCCGGCGGTCCAGGAAGCCTTTCATGTACAGTCCGGGGATCGCCACCAGGAGGCCGGTCTGGGTCGTGATGAGGGCCTCGGAGATGCCGCCGGCCATGGCCTTGGCATTGCCCGTGCCGAAGACGGCCATGATGTCGAAGGTGGCGATCATGCCGGTTACCGTGCCCAGCAGCCCCAGCAGGGGGGCCACCGCCGCC
>Ga0180429_10003147_pt1 | contig 13433 bp, 8 predicted proteins | sample SS_ome_FD_132428 | JGI IMG/M metagenome (GOLD analysis project Ga0180429, IMG submission 132428) | Hypersaline lake sediment archaeal communities from the Salton Sea, California, USA - SS_1_S_1 metaG | ecosystem: Environmental > Aquatic > Non-marine Saline and Alkaline > Hypersaline > Sediment ...
ATGCCCTCGGTGTTCGGGCCGCGACCAACGGCAACGAGCAGCAGATCGGCATCGAGGGTGGTTCCGTCCTCGAGTGAGACGTGTACGCCGGCATCGTCTTGGGTGGCGCCGGCGAAGCGGACGCCCAGGGACAAGTTGATGCCGCGCTTCTTGTAGGCGCGCTCGAGGGCCTTGGAGCAAGCCGCGTCTTCGTTGGGAACGAGGTTGGGCAGCGCTTCGACGATGGTGACGTCGGACCCGAAGGACTTCCACACGCTCGCGAACTCGACACCGATCACGCCACCGCCGAGGACGATCACCTTCGCCGGGACGTAGTCGATCTGCAGGGCCTGATCGGAGGTCATGATGCGACCGGCGATCTCCAGGCCGGGCAGCGATTTGGGGTAGGAGCCGGTGGCCAAGACGAGGTTTTCTCCGGTGTACTGCTCGCCATCGACCTCAACGGTCTTCGGGCCGGTCATCTTCCCGTAGCCCTCGACCAACGTGACCCCGCGGGACTTGATCAGTCCCTGCAGACCCTTGTAGAGGCGACCGACCACGCCATCGCGGTACTTGTTGACCTGCGGCATGTCGATGCCCTCGAGAGCTGCGCGCACCCCGAAGGCTTCGGATTCCCGGGCCGAATCGGCCACCTCCGCCGCGTGCAGCAAAGCCTTGGTCGGGATGCACCCGCGATGCAGGCAGGTGCCACCGAGTTTGTCGGCGTCGATGAGGATGACGGACTTACCGAGTTCTGCTGCTCGCAGGGCACAGGCGTAGCCGCCGCTGCCCCCTCCGAGTATGACGAGGTCTGCCTGGGGCACCGTGCTCACTCCTAGTCGCTGCGCGCGTGGGTCGAGAACGCCCCCATCCTTCCACCGATCACTTGCGCCGGGAACATCAGTCCCGGTTGTTCACCTAGGCAAGTGCTGATCTTCCCGTTCTGCGGGGTCGGGCGTGCCGCCGTATGCGAGCGCTGGTGGGGCGGGCTCCTTCACCGATGTCGCATACGGCAACCGGCACCGGGTACGTCCACTCCGTGTGGGTGACCGGGGCGAACGTGAACTACCTGGACCGCGCGGCGAGCCTGGTGCGCCGATCACCCCAGATGATGAGCGCTTCCCTAGTCGTTGGTTGTGGCGGTGGCGTATTGCAGGGCGACGGGTTCGAATGTGGCGAAGTATGCCTGCGTGATGGGGTCGTCGATGATTGAAGCGATGACCGCCTCAGTTGCTTCGCGGTTGTCATAGACGGTCATCCCGACGGTGAGGTTGTCTGCGTTCTTGCCCTTGACGACCCGGAATTCCCAGCTGTCGCGCACTCCCGGCTGGCGGGAGAGCAGGTCGATGAATGCGGGCCGCGTCGCGTCGAAGCTGGCCCGGTCGGTGACGCGGCGGACGCCGACTTCGAGGACCTGCCCGGGCTGCGAGGCCAGGTCGCCCAGGTCGAAGGCCGGTCCTTCGGTGGGCTGGACGTAGAGGTAGGCCTTGAGGTCCATCGTGCGGGCGAAGCGCAGGAAGTTCCAGACCACGCGGGGGTTGCGCTGGATCGCGGCATTGGCGCCCAGGCTGTCGTAGGTGGTCATCCCGATGAACACCGCGGTCTGATCCGGCGTCGGCATGGCCAAGAACGACTCGAACTCCCGGTCATCGCGGGCTGCGGGCTGCTGCTTGAGCACCCGGATGAACGCGGCGCGGCGCTGCCGGAATAGCTGCTCCTTGCCGGGCCTGACCTTACGGATCGCGATCTCGTGGACCGGACCCACCGCGGCGCTCATAGCTCGAACCTGACGCCGTCGAGCAGCACGTGCATTACCTGGTCGGACATGAGCACTCCTCTGATAATTACCTGAACTATCAGCAACAGTATTGGCTGATTGGCTGAAGTCGCAACTAGATTGCGTCCATGGGTGGCGCCCGGGACCTCGACGAGGTCGAGTCTGCGGCCTGGCGTGCCATAGTCGTGTTCTGGCGTCTAGGGTTCCCGCGACTTGAGCGCACCTTCCGGCGGGTGGGTCTGAACCACCTCGACTACGGCTTCCTCGCCGTCCTGTCCGAGCAACCCGACGGGACCTTGCCGGCCGGCGAGCTGGCCGACCTGGCCGGCATCTCGTCTAGCCGACTCTCCCACCGCCTCAAGCACCTCGAAGCCGCCGGCGACATCACCCGACAGCCCGACCAGTACGACGGACGAGGAATCCTCGTCGCCGTCACCGACCAAGGCCGAGACAAGCTCGCCACCATCTACGACCAGCACCTCGCCGATGTGCGCCGACTCGTCTTCGACCACCTAACCGAAGACCAGACCCGAGCACTCCGCGACGCCATGATGGCCATCACCTCACCGCTCACTACTCACCCGTTCCTCCACCGACCCGCGGCAGCCGGCACGACGCCCGACGTCCACCGTCCCGCCGCGACACGGGGACGGTAGTCGGCGCAGTGGGGCGCCCTGCCGGTGTGCGCCTTGAATGTCTGCGCCACGGGCGGTCGGCGCCAAACTGCCCCATGATGGGGGATTGCCAAGGAGGCGAATTCACTCGCCGATGAGGTCCTCAGCAAGGGCTACGAAAGCACGGACACCGGCACCGGTCCCACCCTTCGGGGTGTACCCGTAGGCGGCCTTCTCGTTATATGCCGGCCCAGCGACGTCGATGTGCACCCAGGGCTGACCTTCGGGGATGAATTCGGCCAAGAAGACCCCGGCGGAGAGCATCCCGCCGAGACGATCGCCGATATTCGCGATGTCCGCGGTAGCGGAGTCCAAGGACGCACGCAGGTCTTCGGGGAGCGGCATCGGCCACATGGCCTCGCCCGCGGTGGTCGCGGCGGCGACCACCTGCTCCCGGGCGTCGTCGTCGTTGGCCATTACCCCGGCGGTTCGCGACCCCAACGCGATTCGTTGGGCTCCGGTCAAAGTGGCGATGTCGACGATCAGATCGGGGGACTCCTCGACCGCCATGCCCAAGGCATCGGCCAGGATCAACCGGCCCTCGGCATCGGTATTGAGCACCTCGACCGTGGTGCCGCTGTACGTGGTCAGGACGTCACCGGGGCGTTGCGCGGTCCCGCTGGGCATGTTCTCCGCCGCCGGCACCCAGCCGGTCACCTTGATCGGTAGACCCAAGGCCGCGATTGCCCGCATCGCACCGATGACCGCGGCCGCCCCGGACATATCGGCTTTCATCTCGTCCATGTTGGCGGCCGGCTTGATCGAGATGCCGCCGGTATCGAAGGTGACGCCCTTGCCCACCAGCGCCAAGTGAGCTCTCGCACCGCGGGGCGCGTAGGTCATCTTGACCAGGCGGGGCGGGCGCGAGGAGCCGTTGCCCACCCCCAGGATTCCCCCGCAGCCGTCCTTCTCCAACGCCTTCTCGTCCCACACCTTGACCTTGACCGGCAGCTCGGCCACGGCTTCTCGGGCTGCGGCCGCTAGGTCGGCTGGAGCCAGGGCGTTGGGCGGAGTGTTGATGAGATCGCGGGTGAAGGCCACCGCATCGCCGATCGTCTCGGCGCGTTCGACAACCGCCCGAGCGTCGGCATCGGTCGCGCAGATCGCGATGGTCGTGACCGGGGAGGTGGGTTCGGACTTGAACTCACCGAAGGTATACGCCGCGAGCCGGGCCGCGATGGCCACCGACTCCACGGTTGCGAGCTCTGCGTCGGGCAACGCGATGGCGATCTTGCGCTTGCCGTTCGCGGCGCGGACCGCATTGCCGATCGCGCGGCGCAACTGCTCGCCGCTGGTGTCCTTGCGGCGATCACCGAGCCCGACTCCCACTACCGAGGCAGCCTTGAAGCCCGCGGGCGCTGGGATCGGGGTCACCTCACCTGCCTTACCCGTCGCACCGACGGCTTGCAGCGCCGCGGCGATTTTCGCGCCCTGCGCGCTCGTGACGCCCTCGGCGTGCACGGTGACCTTCTTGCCGCGCCCGGGTGTGACGGGCACGAGGAGGGAATCGGCGCTGGTGGCTGCGGGCTTGGTGGTTGCGATGCTCAAAATCGACATGCCCGGAACTGTAATCCGCACGCAGGCCCGTCGCTTCCGGGCTACCGTCACGCCATGCTGCGACGCACCCCGCTATTCGACCGGCACGCTGAACTCGGCGCGAAGATGGCTGATTTCGGGGGCTGGGAGATGCCGATCGAGTACACCGGAACCGTTGCCGAGCACACGGCGGTTCGCGAGAGCGTCGGAGTCTTCGACGTCTCGCACATGGGGAAGGTGGCTGTCCACGGCCCGGGCTCCGCGGCCTTCGTGAACTCTGTGCTGGCGAACGACACCGATCGCATCAAAGACGGCCAAGCGCAGTACTCCCTGCTGTGCAACGACGCCGGGGGAGTGATCGACGATCTCATCGTCTACAAGTGGAACGACGACGCCATCTACATCGTGCCCAACGCCGCGAATGCGGCAACGGTCGTGGATGCGCTCCGCGCGGCAGCACCCGAAGGCATCGTGATCGACGATCAGCAGGAAACCCACGGCATCATCGCCGTTCAAGGGCCCGCAGCGCCCGCGGTGCTCGCCGATCTTGGATTGGCCGCCGACATCGACTACATGTCTTTCGCCATGGCGACGTGGCGCGACCACCCGGTCACCATCTGCCGGTCCGGCTACACCGGCGAACTCGGCTTCGAGTTGATCGCACCGAACGAGATCCTCGGTGCGCTGTGGGACGCGCTGCTGATCTCCGCAGCAGCGAACGGCGGCATGGCGGCCGGTCTTGGGGCCCGCGACACCTTGCGCACGGAAATGGGCTATCCGTTGCACGGTCAGGACATCTCACCGTCGATCACTCCGGTGGAAGCGGGACTGAGCTGGGCGGTCGGTTGGGATAAGCCCGATTTCGCTGGCCGTGCAGCCCTGCTCAGCCAGCGCGAGTCCGGTCCCACGCGGCGGTTGCGGGCACTTCGGGCCCAGCAGCGGGCGATCCCGCGGGCGCACATGACCGTTCTCGACACCTCAGGGAAGTCGATCGGCGAAGTGACGAGCGGGACGTTCTCGCCCACGCTGAAGGAGGGAATCGCGCTGGCACTGATCGATTCCTCGGTGGGTATCGACGACGACGTCCTTGTGGATGTGCGCGGCAAGCAGATTCCGTTCCGGGTCGTGAAGGCGCCTTTCGCGCCCAGCCGCGTGCGCTAGTCCGCTTCGGCGGCGACGAGTTCGTCGAGGAGTGCCAGCACGGCACGTACGCCGACATCTCCGGTGCCATCGAGATGCAGGTCCAACGCTGGCACCAACTCGAGTTTGTCTTGCACCTCACGGATCGCCTGGTCGGTTGACGAGCTCACCGGCAGCCACCACGAGAGCGCCTGATCGTCGGAGTTGGCGGCGTACAACGCCGACGCGTGCGCGAACGGGCCGTCGAAGAGCACGGGAGTGCGGCGCTCGCTGCAGCGGCGCAAGGCGGCAGCCAGGCTTTCGATGCGCTGGTCGCTCACCGCTGCCGAGCGCGCATCCCGAATCTCCGCCACCGTGCGCATCCACTCCAGGTCGCTCATGCCCGAGGCTTGTTCGATCATCGAGGCGGCATTGACGCCGGTCTGCGTGGCGATGGCAGCACGCATCGAGACATCCGCGGGCTGTCCGTAGATGCACACCACACTCGCACCGGAATCGATGGCGCGATCGACCTGTGCGGTGAAATCGACGTTCGCGTTCGCGGCGTCTTCGAGGCCGTCCAGATCGATATGCCCGACCACTCGTGCTCGGTTGTCAGCGCGCTCGCACCACCACTGCACGAGGCGCGCGAGATCACCACTGAGGTGGGTATTCGTCGCCTCGGACACACGCGCACCCTATGCCGGGTCAATCACTGAGTTCACTGCGCAGCCGCGCCAGTGAGCGAGTCAGCAAACGTGAGACGTGCATCTGTGAGATGCCTACGCGTTCGGCGATCTGTGATTGCGACATCCCGTCGAGGAAGCGCATTGTCACGATCGCGCGTTCGCGTTCTGGAAGCGTCGCGAGCATCGCCCGCACCGTCTCCTGGTCGTCCACCCCGGAGAGCGCGGCATCGACATCACCGAGGCGGTCAGCGAGCGGGGTGTCGTCGTCGTCCTCTGGAGTGAGGGAACGTGTGTTGCGAGCATGGCTCAGTTCAAGGGAGTCGAGGACGTCTTGTTCGTCGATATCGGCGCGTTCGGCGATTTCGGCAACAGTGGGGGAGCGTCCGAGTTCTTGGGCGAGTGCGTCGTGGGCTGCATCGATTCGCCCCCGCGATTCCTGGACCCTGCGCGGAACCTTCACCGTCCAGGTGGAGTCACGGAAGTAACGGCGGATCGCACCCACGATCGTTGGCACGGCGAACGATGCGAACGCCACCCCTCGGCTCGGGTCGAAGCGGTCGACCGCCTGCACCAAGCCCAGGCTGCCGGCTTGCACGAGATCATCCATCGGTTCACCGCGATCGGCGTAACGGGAGGCGATGTGGCGCACGAGTGGTAGGTGCATCTCGACGAGTTCGTCGCGGATAAGTGCCCGCTGCTCGTCCGGTGTGTGCGGGTCGGTCAGCTGCGCGAAGAGGGCGTCCTCCGCCTTCCGGCGGGCCTCGGTGGAAGCGGGGGTCACGGTCCTGGTGGTCTACGTGCGAGGTCTTAAGCGTTCACCGAGTGGTCTCGGGCCAAGGACCAATGGATCACCAGATCCCCATCGTGCAGATCGGTGTCGACTTCCCCGACGAGCGCTGTCAGCACCGTGAGGGAGAAGGGCGCCAAGTCCGGGGGTGCAGCCGCACTGGTCGGCCCGGAAACCACCGCATGCAGGGAGCCATCGGCCACCCACATGCGGCACCGGACTCGGGTGTCCTCGTTCGCGTGCGTGATGACGTAGGCCACGGCTTCATCGACTGCTAGACGGACATCTTCGATTTGGTCGATCGTCAGGTCCGCCCGTGCCGCAACCGCAGCCGCGACCGTCCGAGCGATGGACATGTTCGCGGTGTCCGCTGGGAAACCGACCTCTACCGCAGTGGTGGGCGCATCAAACATATGAGGCATTCAACCACCGCCACCGAGTTTGGGGGTGCCGTTCGCCGACAGATTCCGCTGACTACGCGACGTGGGCGATGCGCGCCTGTTTCGGGGACATTCCCGTCCAGGACCGGAATGCGCGGTTGAAGGAGCGGACGTCGCCGTAACCGAGCAGGAATGCGATCTCGGCATTCGACAGGTACTCCTGATGCAGGTAGTGCATGGCCAGGCGTTCGCGCGTGGATCCCAGGACCGCCTGGAAGGACGTCGCTTCGGCCCGCAGTTGACGCTGCAGCGTGCGAATGCTCACCGCCAGCTCTCGCGACACGGCCTCGATGGAGTCTTCGCCGGCGGGCAGCAGTTCGACCAATGCGGCGCGCACCCGCTCCTCCGCGCCCGCGTTTGCCTCGACGTCGTTCACCCGCTTGCGCAGCGCCGGCTCGAACACCTGCCACATGGCATCGTTCGCGGTCAGCAGCGGTCGATGCACGTCGATGGAGCTGAACTCCATCCGGTGCACGGGTCCGAGGGTGACCGGAACGCCGAAGAACTCGCGGTAGGCATCCGCGTTTTGCGGGATGTCGGGGCTGACTACGCGCGTGGGTTGGATGTGGACCTTGGTGGCCAGGCGGATCAACCACACGCCGTAGACCTGCCCAGCCAGGGACACCACCGGTGGCGCATCGAACGGTGCCGGCCAGCGGTATTCGATGGCGAGACCGTTGGGCGTATCGATGACCCGCAGCCTGGAGACCGACGTTGCCTTCGTGTACTCGGCATTGCGCAGGATGCCCGTCTTCACGTTCGGACTGTTCAAGAACGCGAAGATCATCGGGTCGAAGAACTCCACGCTCACCAGGTCCACCAAACGCAGCGGCATCGGCCCGTTGCCGGCGGCTTCGACTGCATCGTCCATCGCCGACCACAGCGCGAAGTAGTCCTCCGGAGTTAGTGCATCAGGTGGATTGGAGAACAGGTCCCATCGCAGACCGCTATCGCGCAGGACCGAGTTCGCATCGGCGCCCATGGTCTGCAGCAGCATCGGCATCATGGACAGCACCAGGCCGCTTTCCGTGGCGCGCTGTCCGCTGCGCCGTGCGCTCATGATGGCTCCCCCCTTCGATGGTGACGTGCGATGAATCCAAGGCGATCACCATGATCCCTGAGTTCGTGGGGGAGGGAGCGACAAAGAGGGACAATTCACGCCAACGTGCGGACAAGTTGCGACAAAGCTACGTGCCCAGGGGCTCCTGGAACAGCACAGTGACGGTCGAGAGCGGCTTGCCCGCCGCGGTGGTCAGTACGTCGGCTTTCGCGTCGGCCTTCGCGGCGGCTGCGCGCTCGGCTCCGTCTGCAGTAAACGTCGTGCTCACGTTTACAGTGAATTCCCCGGCGACGCCCCGGCTCGTGAGTTCCTTCGCCAACGACGACGCACGCTTCGCCGCCAACACGGCATTCGCCTCGAGGTCATCGAGACCCACGGACACACCCGTCACCAGGACCTGCACGGCCTGCGCATCGTCCGGGATGCCGCGCACTATCTCGCGCAACTTGCGCTTGCCCGGTGCACTGAAGTCAGCGGATAACCCTTCGAAGAAGCCGGCGCGCTGCACCTTGCCCGGCTGCAGGGGAGCGGCTCCCGGTTCCACCAGCAGCCCCATGTTCAACGAGCGCACCGCATTCGCAGCACTCACGCCGTTGATCTGCAGCACATAGTCACCCACTTCGACGCTCAGCGGAACGGCGAACGACGCCGCGAACTCCCCAGCATCATCGACGGTGGTCTCACCCAAGTAGATCGATCCTGTGACGGCGCGGGGCATCACACCGTTACGCGCGCTGGTTAGCGACTGCGATGTTCGCGGCACCAAGAACACCCGCACCACCGACGAGGCTCGATACCCGTCGCCTGCGGCCTGAACGATGCCGCCTTGCGGCACCGCCAACCTGCGATCGCTCGCCAGCGCAACCGGTTCACCCGAGGGAGTCTGGGTCCGCACCACCATGTCGAAGCCAGCGCCGATCGCCTCCCAGCCGTCCTCGACATCGGTCGGGCGCAGCACCACTGTCACGATCTCGCCGCCCTCGGTCACGACCGCGAGATCCTCACCGTCCATCACCTGCGCGGGCGGATCGATCGGATTCACCGGAGTGGTCGTCCCACCATCACCCGACTGTCCGCCACCGGAGCCTTGCGCTTGCCACTGAGCGGTCAACGTCACGGATGTTGCCGGCATCGTGAACGTGTCGCCCGCAGTCACGGTGCCACCGAGTGAACTGAGCCAGCCGGTGAAGGTGAACCCCGCTCGCGTAGGCCTAATCGAGGACACGGTGACCGTCGACCCGGTGGTAGCGGACTCCGTCCCCGGTCCACCGCTTCCTCCGTTGTCGTCGTAGGTGACGGCACTCGTCAGTGCGAACCACTGCGCATACAACGTGAAGCTCTCGGCAGGCATCAAGAACGTGGTTCCGGGGGAGTACTGCGTCCCTGATCCGTCCGCGGCGGTATTCCAGCCGAGGAGTGTGTGACCTGCGTAGGTCAACGACGACGCAGACGACGCAGTCACCGATCCGAGGTAGTTCGCTGTCTGCGGGTTCGGCACCGAACCCGACGCCCCATTGGCGGCGTAGGTGAGGGAGTAGGGGATCGCGTTCCACTGCGCGAACAACGTCACGTCGCTGGCTGGCATGCTGTCGATCTCATCGGAAGTCCCGGACTTGCTCGGATTGCTGTAGGCATCACCGCCGCCGGCGACTTCGGTGGTCCACTTATCGAACGTGTACCCGACCCGCGTGGGTGCGGTCGTGGAGATGGTCACCGACGTTCCGGTTGCCGCTTCCTCGGGTCCTGGTGCACCGGAGCCACCGTTTGCGTTGTAGATCAATGTGAAATTGTTCGCGACCCACTGCGCATACAAATCCACATCACCGAGCACGGTGAACGTCCGCTGGGCGTTCCAGGAGACGCCGCTGCCGTCAGCCGCGGTGTTCCACCCGTTGAAGGTGTAACCAGCGCGGCTCGGTTCGGTGGAGGAGACCGTGAAGCTCGTCCCGTAGGTGCCCGATGCATCCACCGGTGCCCCGGAACCGCCGTTGGCGTTGTAGGAAACCGTGTACGTATTCGGTGTCCATTGGGCGTACAGCGTCACATCCGCCGCGGGCATCGTCACGATCTCACCGGCGTTGTACTCATCGCCACCGCCCCCGACGGCGGTATTCCAGGAATCGAAGGTGTGCCCGGTCCGCGTGGGAGTGGTGGCGGAAACGGTCACCTGTCCGCCGCTTACTGTCACGACCGGTGCTGGGGCATCGCTTCCCCCGTTGGCGGAGTAACTGAGCGTTTGAATGTCCGGTGTCCACTGCGCGTACAAGGTCACATCCGCTGCGGACATCGTGTACGTCTCGGTTGGGTTGTACGTCGTCCCGGAGCCGTCGGCTGCGGTGTTCCACGAATCGAACAGGTAGCCGGTTCTCGACATCGATCCCTTCGCGGCCACAGACAGGTCAGCGCCGTCAACACCCGTTTGGCTCGCTGGAGGTGAGGTACCACCGTTCGCGTCATAGGTGAGCGTGTAGAGCGTCGATGCGGTGAAAGTCACCGGCGATCCACCAACCGCTGTCGCTGTTGCGGTGAGTGTTTGCGTTGCACTTGCGTTGCCGAGCGTCCACGGCGTCGACGCGTAACCACCCCCGGAAGTCGTGACGCTCGCACTGCCCACCGAACCACCGCCGGTGGTCACGGCGAAAGAGACCGTCACGCCGTCCACGCCGGTGCCATCGGCATCGGTGACCTGCACCTGCGGATCAGTCGCCAGCGCCTGCGACGGCAGGCCGGATTGATTGTCACCAGCGTTGATCGAAATCCAGTTGGTGAGATAGCGAACGATGACTACGCCGTCACCGCCGTCGCCGCCTTGCGAAGTGTTTGGGGACCCGGTGTAGAAGGCGGCTGCGCCGCCGCCTCCACCACCGAGGCCGTCGGTGCCCGAAGCGGCGGTCAGGCTGTCGTCTACAGAAGTGGCAGAGGCCCCGGTCGCGCCACCACCGATGCCGCCCGCACCCGACGTTCCCCAGATGCTGGCTGGGCCGCAGCCCTCGACTGAGGCGACGCCGTGCACACCTCCGCCACCACCGCCTCCGTAGTAGACGGCAGCACCGGTGATGGACGAGCTTGCTCCAGGTCCGCCGGCGCCGCCGACTCCAACACCACAACTTGCTCCGGTGCTCGCATTGCCGTCCCCGCCGGCTCCGCCGCCGCCGCCGGCAGGGTGCGGTTGACTGTCCGTGGACGCGGCACCACCGTCGCTGATTTGGCCGATACCGGGTCCCCATGTCCCAGCCATCTTCGATCCGCCGCCACCGGTCGCGACATTGCTGCCGTTGTTTGCTTCTTGGTCCTCCCATGAAGCCCCGACACCGCCACCGAGTGCGGTCACCGCCGTCGATGCGCCGAAGGTCGAGGTTCCGCCATTGGTCCCATCCGTGAGAGTGCCATCGTCATCGGTGTTCATGATCGCACCGGACCCGCCGGCGCCGACTGTGACGAAGATCCGTGAACGGGGTGTGACCACGACACCGGAAGGCGTAGTCACCGAGGTGTCCGTCACACCTCCGCCACCACCACCGCCGCCAACCCATGCGCCGCCGCCGCCGCCTCCACCGACGGCGAGCACATCAACCGCTCCGACGTTGCTTGGGACTGTCCAATCGCACGTTCCTGCGCCCTGGAACTCGACGACGGTGTAGTCACCTGAGGTATACGTCAGCGGAGTGCACGGGGTGTTGGCTGGCTGCACGTACCGAAGAACGACAATGCCCGAGCCCCCACTTCCGCCCGACGTGATGCCGTTTGCTTTGCCGCCACCACCGCCTCCACCGGTGTTGGCACCGCCACTGCTGCCCGGTGCCTCGGACGCCTCGGCACCTACGGCCCCGTCGCCTCCGCCCCCGCCGCCACCGGCTGCTGGACCGACCGAGGTCGTGCCGTCGGCAGGGTAGATACCGCCTCCGCCCCCGCCGCCGTACGTGACAGAGGTGCCGGTGATCGACGAAACATTCCCGTTGACCCCGTCACCACCAACCGTGCCGGGCTGAGTCGCTGGAATGATGTTGACGGCGGCTACACCCCCTGCTCCGCCAGTTGACGTACCGCCTGTTCCACCCGAACCTGCACCGCCCCCCGGGCCGTTCGGGCCGTTTGTGCCTCCGCCACCACCACCAGCAGTGAAAGCTGTGCCACCGTACGTAAGCGTCGAGTCCGACCCCGAACTACCCTCGCCCGCTGACCCCGCACCGCCGGACCCCACAGTGATGGTGGCGTTGCCTCCGTTGCTCACGTCCAGAGGCGTCGCGGACGCATTCAGCGCACCGCCACCGCCGCCGCCACCACCGTCACCACCGCCACCGCCACCGCCACCAACGACGAGGTAATCCACGGCCGTCACGCCCGTCGGCACCGTCCACGTGCACGATCCGGTGTCCTTGAACGCCACGACGCGATAGGTCGTGGATGGATCAGTTGAGGTGTCGGTGTATTGCGTCTCTTCCGGTGAACAGGTGCTGGAGGCCGCAGTGCTGTAGCTGACGATGACGATGCCCGAACCGCCGGAGCCGCTTAGTCCTGCAGCTCCCTCTGCTCCACCTCCACCACCACCAAGGCCGGCCGTGCCGTCCGTAGCATCGCAATTACCGCCGGCGCTGGCACAACCGGCTCCACCACCACCCGAGCCACCCGCTCCTGGGCTGCCGGCGTTCGATCCGCCGCCGCCACCACCCGCGTAGGTCACCGCGGAACCCGTGATCGACGACGAAGTACCCGTGCCTCCATTGCCCGCGTCAGTTGTCGCGTTCGCCCCAGCAGCGCTCGATCCACCTCCACCCCCGCCGTCCGTGGCATTACTTGAACCGCCAGCACTTCCCAGTCCCGCTCCTGAGGCGGAGCCGCCCGCTGCGATGGATCCGCTGCCAGTGCCACCACCGCCGCCACCGGATGCCCCCGAACGCCCGGCATTGACCCCCCACGCACCGCCACCGCCGCCACCATCAACGGATGCGTTCCCGAAGGTCGACTCCTGCCCGTCGTTCCCCCGCTCGCTGTTGTCCACACCCAGACCGCCCTGACCCACCACAACGCTCTGCACTGAACCAGCGGTCACCGCCGCAGCGCTCGCCTCCTCAAGGCCACCGGCACCCCCGCCACCACCACGACCACTACCGCCCGCTCCGCCACCGCCAACAATGAGGCGGTCAACGGACGACACGCCCGCTGGCACGCGCCAGCCGTTTGCGGCGGTGAGGTAGGAGCGGGGGAAGGTGACGACGGTGTTGTTGCCGTTGCTGGTGGTCTGCTTGACGTCGGTGTAGGTGGGGCCGTTGACGGTGCGCAGGTTGGTGGTGCTGGCAGCGCCGCTTACGCGGTTGTACACGGTGCCGGTGCCGGTGGTGCCGACGGGGCCCTCGTTGAAGTCGTAGTAGGCG
>Ga0180429_10003150_pt1 | contig 13417 bp, 7 predicted proteins | sample SS_ome_FD_132428 | JGI IMG/M metagenome (GOLD analysis project Ga0180429, IMG submission 132428) | Hypersaline lake sediment archaeal communities from the Salton Sea, California, USA - SS_1_S_1 metaG | ecosystem: Environmental > Aquatic > Non-marine Saline and Alkaline > Hypersaline > Sediment ...
CGCCAGGTCGACCCGAACAGCCTCTACTGAGATGTGGGAGGAATCTCAGTCGCGCCTTACCGCTCGCCGCACTTGCGGCAATTCGTCGAAGTGGTCATCGTGGGTTGCCAACTCGCCGCCGAGTTCCATTGCCACCGCCCCGATCCAGATGTCGTTGGTGGGGATCGGCGTGCCTCGTTGCCGGAGGAACGCGACCGCCTCACCGTAGCGCTCCGCCACCCGCTTGTCGATATGCCCCACGCGAACTTGCGGTTCGCCGAGAAATTCTTCCAAGCGCTTGAAGTTCCGCTCAAAACAGCGCCCGCGCCGAAAACCGTGAAACAATTCCCCAAGGACGATGGATGGGACAATCACCGCGTCGGCCAATGCCAAGTTCTCCCGCCAGGCGCCGCTGCGTCGCCAGTTGCCGTAGGCGTTCGTGTCCAGAATCAGGATCGCGTCCATAGCTCCTCATCGATCCGCTCCCTCTCTTCACGCAGGAAGTCGTCCCATTCCTTGCCAAACTCGCGGGCGCTGTCTCCGGCGTACTTGTCCAGATTGCCTTTGCGGGCGCGCTCCTCGCACACGCCAAGCCCGCGGCCCAAGGCTTCCACCAGCACGGTGTTCATGGACGTTCCCCTTCGTTTGGCTTCTTTCTTAGCCTTCGCCACCCATCGTTCATGCACCTGTCGGATCGTCACCTGCATCATGCAGGCACTTCATCATAGAATGTGCATGCAGTCAACCACCTTGGCGGCCCTCTGGAGTGCGCCGGCAGAGCGAGCCTCCGCGAGCGGCGACGGCGCTTTGGGGTGCGGGGGACGCGCATGGTCATTCCAAAGCGGTATCGCCCGACTTCGCCCCCTTCGACGCAGCTCAGGGCCTGAGCCTGTCGAACGGCTGCGGGCTACGGCGGGCAAGCTACTGCGCTTGCCACCGCACTCCACACAGGCGCCTCTATTGGCGCCGTCGTTTCTTGACACTTCCGCTCCGATTGGCTGTCTTGCGCACGGTATGCCCCGGACCAAGAGCCCCGCTCGCAAGACCACGAAGCAGACTCCGCTCGAGCGCCAGATCGCGGAACTCAAGACCCTCCTCCCGGCACAGCAGGACTGGCGCAGTTCCAACGAGCAGGAGATCGCCCGGCGGCGGATCCGGGCCCTCGAAAACCCGCCGGCGATCCGCAACCTCTTCCCGGGAGAGAAGATCCATTCCACCTTCGAGGTCACCTCCCCCGAGAGCAATCGCACCTACTTCGTCGAGATCATCGACCTCCCGGCGGGGCTGTTCCACTCGACCTCGCCCGACTTCGCCACCAGCCGCCTGGGGACCTGCAAGCACACCGAGGCGGTCCTTTATCACCTTCGGAAGCGCTTTCCACAGCTCTACCGGCGGGCTGCCGCGGAGGGGCCGCCGGGTCCCACCCTCGTCGTGCGCGGGGACGACCTCCACCTGCACCGGCACGGGGACTTCGTGCTTCCGCGCCGTATCCGCCCGTGTCTGGGTCCCGACGGAACGCGAAAGGGCGCCTGCCCGCCCGCGAAGCTGATCAAGGCCGCCGCGGCCTCCGAGAACGACGGCGTCCGCGTCTCGGCGCAGGTCTACGAATGGCTCGAAGGGAAGCGGCGGATCGCCGAACGGCGCGACTTGCGCCGGGAATACGAACTCAAGGTGCAGTCCGGAGAGTTCCCGCAGCACGAGACCCTCCTGCCCCTCTTTCCCTACCAGCGCGAGGGAATGCTGCACCTCGCCTTCAACGAACGCGCCATGGTGGCCGACGAGATGGGCCTCGGGAAGACGATCCAGGGAATCGCGGCCGCCGCCCTCCTGCACCGCCTCGGCAAGGCCCGGCGCTGCCTGATCGTTGCCCCGGCCTCCCTCAAGGCCGAGTGGGAGGAGCAGATCGCCAAGTTCACCACCCTCCCCTGCGAAATCATTTACGGGAACCGTAGTCAAAGAGTCCGCGCCTACGAGGACCCCTCGGCGTTCTTCACGATCGTGAACTACGAGCAGGTCCGCTCCGACGCGCTCGACATCAACGCCGCCCTCCGCCCCGACATCGTGATCCTCGACGAGGCCCAGCGCATCAAGAACTGGGCTTCCCAGACGGCGCGCGCCATCAAGCGCCTCGAAAGCCGCTATGCGTTCGTCCTCACCGGGACGCCGATCGAGAATCGCATCGACGAGCTGTATTCGATCGTCGAGTTCCTCGACCCCCGGCTATTCGGGGCCCTCTTCCGCTTCAACCGCGAGTATTACACCTTCGACGAGCGGGGGAAGCCGGAGGGCTACCGCAACCTCGACCGGCTGCGCGAGAAAGTCGCGCCGATCGTGCTGCGACGCCGCAAGAGCGACGTCGAAACCGAACTGCCGGATCGCACCGACGAGAACCGCTTCGTCATCCTCACCGAAGGCCAGCGCTCCGACTACTCCGCGTTCCAGGACGCCGTGCGCAAGTTGATCGCCCAGTCCCGGAAGCGGCCCCTTCGCCGCGAGGAGCACGATCGCCTCATGCGTTACCTCAACATGATGCGCATGCTCTGCGACACGCAGTTCATCCTCGATCGCAAGACCCGCGTCAGCCCCAAGCTCGACGAAATGGTCGACATCTTTGACGAGGCCCTCCTCGACGCCGACACCAAGATCATCGTCTTCTCGGAGTGGGTCCGGATGCTCGAACTGGTCCGCGACCACCTGCGCGGCCGCAAGGCCGGCTTCGCATGGCACACCGGGACGGTGCCCCAGAAAAAGCGGCGGGCCGAGATCAGGGCCTTCAAGGAGGATCCCGAGTGCCGCCTCTTCCTGTGCACCGAGTCCGGCGGCACGGGCCTCAACCTCCAGAACGCCTCCCTCGTCGTCAATGTCGACCTCCCGTGGAACCCCGCCAAGCTCGAGCAGCGCATCGCGCGGGCCTGGCGCAAGGGGCAGCCGCGGCCGGTGCAGGTCATCAACCTCATCGCGGAGGGCACCATCGAGCACGGCATGCTGGAGACCCTCGCCATGAAGCAGGGACTCGCCGCCGGCGTCCTCGACGGGATGGGCGACTTCTCCGAGATCAAGCTCAAACGCGGCGGCCAGTCCTTCCTGTCCCGTCTCGAACAAACCCTCGAGATCGGCAAACGGCACGCCGTGCCGCCCAAGCGCAAGCCCGCCGCCCCCGCCGACCCCGGACTCGGACTCGCCCGGACCATGCGCGAAGCCTGTGGCGATCATCTCGTCCACGCCGAGGAGCACTTCGTCGGCGACGGCGGCATCAGCAAGCTTTACCTCGTGGCGGACCGCCTCTCGCCCGCCATCGAAGAATCCCTCCATGAGGCCTGCGCGCGGTGCTACCCCGAGCAACACAATCTGCCGGACTGGATCGAGCAGAACGTCGTCCTGGTGGACGCCGCCACCCACCGCGCCCTCCTCCAACTGCAGCGGGCCGGGCTCATGCAGACCAACACCCGGGCCCGGCGCAACCTCCTTGATCCCGCGGCCGCCGCCAGCAGCCGGCCCGTCCTCGCCCCCGGGCAGCAGGCCGAGGTCGAAGCCCTCACCGCCAAGCGCCACGAACAACTCCAGGCCGCCGGGCTCCTCCTCGACTCCGGCCTCGTGGCCCTCGTGCCCGGCCACCTCGCCGAGGCCTTCCTCGCCACGGCCCGCATCGCCTCGATCCGGAATTTCACCACTCCCCCCGAATCCCTCGCTGAAGCCGCCGCCGAACCCCACCGCTCGCATCTCCCCGAATCCCTCCAGCCATGGCTGCCCCGTATCGAAAACCTTCCCGAATCCTCCGACCCCGCCGCCTGCCGCGATCTCCTTGACGCCCTGCACGCCGCCTCGTGAGAACCCCCGCCCGGCGCCGCCCTACACCTCGTCAGGCGCCAGCCACCGGAATCCCTTGATCACGAACTGCCGCCCGAAGTCCCCTTCCTCGCCCGCCCGCTCGGAATTCAGGCCGGTCTCGTCGGCCTCGAGCGGCTTGGGAGTCCGCTGCACGACCGCCTCGCACCACGCCTCGGCGGTGGTTCGTCCATCCGCGCTGGTGGCGCTGCCGTAGGCGCGCACCACGAAGGTGTCCGAACGCGCCGTCAACATCGGACCAAGGACCTGCAGCAGGTCGCCCTGGGTCAGGAAGCCCGGCGCCCCCCAGGCCTTCGTCTCCGGCTTCAGCGTCTGCTCGAGACGGGTCGCGTCCCGGATGTTGTCGGGATGCTGGTAATCGGGGAGAGACTCGTCGTTGGACAGTGCATAGGCCTCCTCGAAGGCCGCGTTCAACCCGGCGCGATCGATCGCCGCCTGCAGGACGCCCCGTTTCCCCGTTTCGTCGTTCGTAAGGCGGCGGTTCACGAAGTCCGCCAGCGACAGGAAGGGCCCGCGGGCCTTGACTTCCTCGACGATCGCCTCCGCGAGGCGCCCGATCTCGTCGTCGCTCAACGCGCGGAAGCCCGCCCACGCCGCGTCGTCCTCCGGCGCATCGCCCGCCCTCCACGCCCCGGCCGCCGGGTCGAGCATCCGCGGAAACGGCGACCCCGCGGCCGCACCCTCCTCCCCGCCGAAGCCGGTCCCGCGGGTCGCCGCAAGGACCGCCTTCCAAGCCTCCACCCGGGTCGAATTCACGTTGAAGGCGCCCTCGACCTCGAGATGGTAGGCCGCACGGTGGAAATTGCTCAACCGGTCCGACGTGGCCTCCCCGGCCGTCGCCCTCGACAGCCGCATCCGGCCCGACGGCAGCGGGTTCCGCGCCGCGTCCGCGAGAAAGCGCGCCATGGCCCTCTTGTCCCCGCCAGATAGATAGTAGCGGTCCCACAGGGCGTGGTTCAGCTCGTAGGAGAGGTCGTAGACCACGTTGTCCTCGTGGGGAACCGAGTGCAGGATGGCCCGGCCCACCGCCGCCCACTCGTCCGGGCCGTCCGAACGCTCGCCGTCGTCCGACCAGCCGATCACTCTCCGCTCGAAGCCGCCGAGGGCGTCCTCGGCGCGGTTCTCCCCGCGCGGCACGGTGCCGTCCAGCCCGTCTTCCCCAAGGCGCGGATCAGCAAGGGAATTCCCGATCGGAAACGAAGGATGCCAAACGAACTCGCTGACTTTGGCGTGCTGCAGTTGACCGAGCGAGACGAGACCCGTCTCGGCCCGCGGCAACTCGAAGAGGATGTAACGCTCACGGCCTTCCTGCGGCGGACCGAAGGGGTTGCCATGGTAGCGGCCGTCGAAAAACAGCGGGGCCTGCCCCGCCCAACCGACGCTCTCGTCGTAAAGGTCCCGCGTGTAGATTCCGAAGAACCACGGCCCGCCCCCGGAGAAGTCGCTCGCCATGGTGCCCCCGAGATTCTCCCACGGCGAGCGCATCGCATAGGCCGCCCGCAGGTTCCAGTTCGCGAACGGCGCCTCTTCGAGGTAGCGCGGCGATCCCGCCAACGCCCCCGAGTTCAAGAAGTTCGACACGTGCTCCTCGAACCAGCGGAGCCGGATCCCTTCCCGCGTCCGCACGTCGGGCGGGATCTGGGCCCGCGGGTTGTCGCGGTCCAGCAATTCCACCTCCACCTTGCTCCGGTCGTCCCACGCGATGCGCGGCTCGCGCCCCGCCCCGTATTGCAGCGAGGCCGAGATGTAGGCGAGCTGGGCGAGTTCGTCGAACGATTCGTAGGTGACCACCGACTCGTTCCCGATCGCCTTCATCACCACCCGCGAGTCGTCGACCTGGTTCACGACCCCCCTCCCGTCGCTCGACCATGCCGGCGTCGGCTCATACCAGTAACGTGTCGGCCGGAAGCTGATGCCCCCCCCGATGTCGGAACCAGACACGTAGTAACACACCGCCGGATCAGGCCCCACCTCGCAACTGAGCAGGTTGTTCGCAAGGTTGTAGGGCCCGGGGCGGTAGGGGCTCTGCCCGTCATATTCCGCCGCCCGCGCCGCCGAAAACACAAGGCACTCCCCCGGTTCGAACACGGTGCGCGGAATCGCGAAATAATACGATCCGATGTAGGGGTCATGATAGCCTATGGATGACTTGATGCCGTTCTTCCCGACGAAGTCGGCGCGAGTGCTGCGGCCTCCCTCGAAGGAGAGCCACTGGCTCTCCGAAAAACCCACGAAGTTCCCCTTGCTGTCGAAGCGCCTGTTATACGTCCAGAATTCCTGCCGGCCGTTCCCTTGGATCATCACAATGGCGGGGTCGAGGGTAAGCTCCACGTTGTAGGGGTTCCAAAGCACCACGCGCGGATAGAGGTTGTGCCGCAGTTGAAAGAGTTGCTCAGGAGGATCGGCAATCCGGAAGGTCGTGATCTTGAGGAAAAAGCTCCCCTCCACGAGAATCGGCTGCAGGCTCGTCTGCGTCGCTCCTTTCAACCGCGCCGGCGATTCATTGACAAGGGCCAGGTCCTCGCTGCCGCCGCCCGCCCCCGCGTCGATCTCCGGCGGCACGCTCTCCACGTCGCGGCCCGAGAACGACACCACCCGCCGCGCCCAGTCGTGCAACACCCCGAACCGCGGACTGGCCAAACGAAACCGCGGCGCCCAGGCCGGCGCCCCGATGATCGGCGCGTCATCGTTCAGCCCGGGCAGCGGACCGAGCGGCGGCACCCTCCCCCTGCGCCCCGCAAAGTAGGCTGTCAGATCCGCCTTCAAGCCGCCCTCCCGCACGTCGGCCAGCACCCCGCTCGAATGCACCGTGAAGTCGTGGTAATGCCGGGCCGCCCATGCGGGCCGTTCTTCCGCGCCGACCTCAGCCATCCCTTCCGAGGCAAGCTTCGGCCGCTCCTCGTTCTCGAAGGAAACCCCGCCCTCCATCACCGCGGCATCCGCCTGCTGAGAGGTCAGGACGCGGTTGTAGCCGCCGTTTTCCGGCCGCGACGGGTCGATTTCGCGACCCGCGTAGGCATCCGGCACCGACACGTTGGCCCGCACTCCCAAGTCGCCCACCCACCATGCGAGCCGTTGCCGCCCGCCGTCGCTCCCCGTAATCTCCACCACGGGCGCCCGTACGCGCCCGTCCTCCGCCGCCACCGACCCGGCGCCCACCAACTCGACCGATTCCCCGGCCGGCAAAGCACTCGTCGGCTCCGCCCCGCCGCTCACCAGCCACGCAAGGACCTCCTCCCCCGCCTCCCACTCCTCCGCCATCCGCAGATCCTGCAGACTTCCGGTTTCCGGGTCGCGCACCCAAAAGGATCCGCCGTCCTCATTATCCGTCCGCCACGCCCCGGTCCAATGCGGTTCGGCGGGGTCCGACAGAATGGCCGCCGCCGCCGAGACCCGCTGGTCGGGCCCCAGATGCCGCTGCAACTGCCCGATCGCCTCCACCATGGCCAACCGGGCATTCGCCTTGGCGAGCGCCCGCTCCCCCTTCCGCGACCCTTTCCGCACCTCGATCGCCGACAAGGCCAGAAACCCGACCCCCACCAGCGCCAACAACGTGAGCACGGCCACCACCCCCACCAGCGCAAACCCGGACCGCCGCGCCGTCAGCCTCCAAGCACCGCCTGGATTGCCCACGTCCATTACCCGGAATTCTAGGACAGATCCACCGCTCCGCGAACCATTTTTGCGACTGTCCCTCCCGAAACCCGCATTTTCCTTCAGATGTCCGAGCGATTTTCGCCACGCGCACGCCGTGGGAGGGTTTCCGCGGTGCAGCGCGGCATCTCGTCGTCCGGCGCATGGAAACCGGCGGCCGGCCTCAATCCTCCCCCTCCACCAGGGACCGCGTCGGCAGAAACAAGCGCTTCGACCCCGAAAGAATCCGCCGAAATCCGAATTTCTCGTAGAACGCGACAAGATCAAGCGTTGCCGCATCCACCACCAAGCCGATTTCGAGTCCCCGATTCGGTGGCGCCTCATCGATTCTCATCCGGTGACTGACTGAAATTCGCGCCTTGATCAAGATGCAGGGCGAGCGGAGGCGGGGAGCGGCGGGGGAGCGGCACACCGCGCGGGTCGCGTCTTGCGGCCGTTGAGCATGGCGCCGGCCAGGGTGTAGCGGATCGCGAAGTGGTAGATCACCAACAGGACCAAGGTGGCGAACCCGCAGACGACGCTCAGTTTGAACCAGATCGGCAACTGCCAGGGGCTCACCCAGATCTGCACCACGTCGATGAGTGGCAGGTGGGCCAGGTAAAGCCAGTAGGATGAATCGGACACGTAGCGCACGAGGCGGCTTCCGCCGGCGAAGCAGAGCCGGAACAAACCGATCAGGCCGAAGATCATCAGCCAGCCATAGACGACGGTGAGGGTGGCGCTGAGTTCCTTGCGTTGCCAGGGAGTGTGTTCGACAAACCCCTCCTTCAGGGACTGTGCCACCGAAGCGAGGACCTCGCCGAGCGGCGCAAGGAAACCGGGGGTGTGGTTATGCGTGACCTGCAGGGCGAGCAGCATGACAGGCGGCGCAAGGGCGAAGCAGAGCGGCCAGGCGTAGCGCAGCCCCCGCCCGAAGTGCGGCGCGCCAAAACACAGCGCCCCGCCGAAAAAGTAGACCGCATAATGGCCCAGCTTCCACCAGGCGGGCAATCCGTCGAAACCCTGAAGCGGGATGGTGGTCCCGTCGAAAAACACCGCCGTTTTCGGCCCGAACTCGTCGGCGCCCATGTAGCGCTGCGTGACCACCGTCAGGGGGATCAGCCAGACAAAGCACAGCGGCGGCTTGAACGGGGCCCTCAAGACGGCAAGGGCCGGTTTCGCGATGCCGGAACGCCGGGATGCGGCTACCGGCTCGCCGGCATGACCACGATCCCCGGCTCCCCGCAGAAGCCGTGGCAGGCGAAACCACTGGGCCAGGACAGCCACTACGGCAAACGCCGTGGCCAACAACATGAGGTCGTAGAGGAACCAAAGGTGATGGAAGACAAAGCTGCGTCGACCGAAAAACTCGACCGTGTAAAGATGCGCCAAAAGGCGTGCGAGGCAAAAAGTGGATTCGGGGTCTCCCTTGCCGGGGTGGGCGGCCGAATCGGCCGGGGCGTCCTCGGGTGATCGTTTCTCATCCGGCGCCCGCCCCCGGAGCAGGGCTCCGAGACGGTCGACAAGCGGGCGGCGCGGCATGGCGGCTTCCAGGATCGAGCGCACCTGCGGGCGGGCCGCCATGACCCGATCGAGGTCGGTGTCGACCCCGAGGTATTCGACGACAAAGCGCGTGGTGCCGCGGTCGGCCTCGGTGGACCCGAGCGGGGTGGAGCCCTCCTCGTTGCGGGCCTCCACCCGGGCCCCGTTCTCGATGAGCGCGCGGACCGTTTCGGCCCGGCCGAGAAACGCGGCCCAGTGCAGGGGAGTCGAACCCCCGCCATCAACGCCGTTGGGATCGGCGCCCTGATCGACGAGGTAAACAACCGCTTCGGGGTGCCCGCATGCGGCGGCCCAGTGCAGGGGGGTCGCCTCCTTGCCATCCCGGGCCTCGAGGTCGGCTCCCTCCCGCACGAACTGTTCGAGCTGGGCGAGGTCGCCACCTTTGGCCGCCGTCCAGATTGAATTCCCGCGCGCCTCGAGGCGCTCCCGGTTCCAGGCGGCAAGACGCCCCATGTGGTTGAGCATCGGCACGAACACAATCACGCCGAGGACCAACGGCAGCAGGATGCGCCGAAGGCGGTGGGCCAGCAGACGCCACACGCCGCGTTTGCGCCACATCATGGCCGTGAAGAATCCGCTCATCAGAAAAAACACCGGCATCCGGAAGCCATGAATGGCCTGCGGGATGATCCCGAGTTCGCCATTCTGTTGGGTGTCCTGAGCCGGCCAGATCGGCGTCCCGACGAACGACAGGGTGCCGTGGAGCAGGATGCCCAGCAGCATCGCAAAGGCGCGCAGGGCGTCCAGGTCGTGGTGACGCTTCGACGAAAGCGGCGGGGGAACCGGATCGTCGGGAGGCGCAGCGCTCATCGATGGCAGGTGAGTCAGGTTCACTTGAGAATCCGGCGGAGCCGCTCGAGGCGGCCCCGGTAGGGAGGCCGGAGCGCGAACAGGTCCGGCAGAAAAAAGCGCCGGGTCACGGCGCGTGGGTAGGAGAACGCCTCGAAGCCTGCTCGCCCGCGATAGCGGCCGTACCCGCTCGCACCCACCCCGCCGAAGGGAAGGGCCGGATTGGCGGCCTGCTTCATGGTGTCGTTGAAGCACACCGATCCGGACCGGATCGCGCCTGCCGCCTCCTCGAACCGGCCCCTGCTCCGCGAGAACACATAAAGCGCCAGCGCCGGCGGCAGCGCCCCGGCCCTTGCGAGCATCTCCTCCCAGTCCCCGTATCCGAGCACCGGAAGGACCGGCCCGAAGATCTCCTCCTGCATCGCGGGATGGTCCCACCCCGCGTCGGGCACGAGGCGCGGGGCGAGGCGGTTTTCGGCGGGGTCGTCCTCGCCCACCACCCGCGCGCCGGCGCCCGCCAGACTGAGAAGGCGGTCGAGGTGTTCGCGATTCACGATCCGCGCAAGGTCATTTTTACTGCCTTTTCCGTACCATTTCCCGAGGAGGACTTCGAGGCGCGCGACGAACTCCTCCCGGCGCTCCTCCGGGACCAGCACGAAATCCGGCGCCATGCAGGTCTGCCCGGCGTTGAAGAACTTCCCGGCTGCGATGCGGTCCGCAGCCGCCTCGAAGTCGGCGTCGGGCGCCACAAGGCACGGGGACTTGCCTCCGAGTTCGAGGACGCACGGCGCCGGACGCCGCGCCGCCGCCTCCGCCACGAGGCGGCCGACCCGCCCGCCACCCGTGAAGAAGTAGAAGTCGAACTCCTCGTCGAGAAGCCGCGCCGCCACCTCCGCGCCGCCCCGGGCAACCGTAACGCGGGCCGGGTCGAAGACCTCCGCCACCAACTCGGCAAGGAGCGCCGCGGTCGCCGGGGCGCATTCGGAGGGCTTCAGGACCACCCGGTTGCCGGCCGCCACCGCCGGAATCAGCGGGCTCACCGCCAGCTGGAAGGGATAGTTCCACGGAGAAATCACCAGGACCCGGCCGTGGGGCTCACGGCGGATCTCGCTCCGCGCCGGCAGGTAGAAGAAGGGATTCCGCACCCGCCGGGGGCGGGCCCAGCTCCCGAGGCGCCTCGTTGCCTCCCTGATCTCGGCGAGAACAAAATGGTATTCGGCGACATACGCCTCGACGCGCGGTTTCCCGAGATCCCGGTCGAGGGCCTCCAAAATAGCTTCTTGCCGATCCCCGATGGCCCGGGCGAGCCTTTCCAAGGTCTCCCGCCGACCCTTGACAGTGGGCACATTGCCTGCTTTGAGTGATGCGGAAGAAGGGGCGTTCAACGCAGTCTTTCTGTTTCGCTGCAACCGTTCACGAATCTCGTTCGAATTCAAGCCCGGGGATAGCAGCCCCCGCGATCCGGTTTTCCCAACCAATCCGACCACCGCCATGACCGCCTCTCCCACCGCCCTGCAGGGCCCCGCAGGACCCCGCCCCTCTGCGCCGCCGGATCGCCCCCACAACGACCGCACCCAATCCGTCGTGGTGATCGGAGGCGGCCTCGGAGGTCTTTCCGCAGCGGCCTCCCTCCGCGCCAGGGACTTTCAGGTGACCCTCCTCGAAAAAAACGATCGCCTTGGCGGCAAACTCAATGTCAGCGAGAAGCAGGGGTTCAGTTTCGATCTCGGCCCCTCGATCTTCACCCTCCCCCAGATCTTCCGGGATCTCTTCGAACGGGCCGGAAAGTCGATGGACGACTACCTGCAACTCGAGGCCGTCACCCCCCACTGGCGGAACTTCTTCGAGAACGGCCTGCAACTGGACCTCCTCGACGACGACGCCTCCATGAAGAGGGAACTGCGCAAACTCGAGGGCGATCCCGATTCCCATTGGCGCGACCTGCAGCGGTTCCTCGACTACGGGCGCCGGCAATACAAGCTCGTCGAGAGCGGCTACTTCGCCAAGGGCCTCGACACCCTTTGGGAGTTCATCCGTTTCTACGGGTTCTTCAGGCTCGCCGTCCGAATGGACTACGGGCGCACCATGTCGCAAGCCATCCGGCGTTACTTTCGCGATCCCCACCTCCGCAGCGTCTTCGAATACTTCATCAAGTATGTCGGGTCGTCCGCCCTGAGCGCCCCCGGCTACATGAATCTCATGCCCGTCATCCAGTTCGATTACGGACTCTGGTACGTCAAGGGCGGCATGTACAACCTTGCGCGCGCGCTCGAAAAACTCCTCGCGGATCTTTCCGTCACGGTGCGCACCGGATGCGGGGTCTCGCAGATCGAGAAGCGCGACGGGCGGGTCACGGGCGTGGTCCTCGAGAGCGGCGAGCGCCTCCCCGCGGACTTCGTCGTCTGCAACATGGAGGTCATCCCTGCCTACGAGCGCCTTCTCGGCGAGCCTCCCGAGTTCATCGAGAAACTGCAGCGCTTCGCCCCGGCCTGTTCCGGATTGGTGATCCACCTCGGGACCGACCGCGTCTACCCGCAACTCGCCCACCACAACTTCTTCTACTCCCGCGACCAGGAGAAGCATTTCCAGACCGTCTTCCGCGACCACCAGCTCCCCGACGACCCCACCATCTACCTCGTGGCGCCGACCCGCACCGACCCGTCCAAGGCCCCGGCGGGATGCGACAACCTCAAGATCCTCCCACACATCCCCCCCATCGACCCGGATCGGCCCCTCGGCCCCGACGACTACGAAGCCCTCAAGGAGCGCGTCCTCGTGAAACTCGAACGAATGGGCCTCACCGGCCTTCGCCAGCACGTGGTGATCGAGGAAACCCTCACCCCGGTCGACATCGAGCGGATGTACAACTCCAACCGCGGCTCGATCTACGGCGTCGTCACGGACTGGAAACTGAACAAGGGCTTCAAGGCCCCGAAGCAGAGTTCACGCTATGCGAACCTCTTCTTCACGGGCGGAAGCGTCAACCCCGGCGGCGGCATGCCGATGGCGGTCCTGAGCGGCCAGAAAGCCAGCGATCGCCTCGCGGACGCCGCCGCCAAACTCCCCCGGACGTCATGATTACGACCGCCAGCCTGCTCGCTCTCCTCCTCTGCCTCGCATCCTGGCCGGTCTTCGCGCGCCTTCGCGGCGTTCCCAGACCGCAGCGCAACGCGCCGGCTCCCGCGGCACGGATTTCGGTCATCATCCCGGCCCGCAACGAGGAGCGGAACATCGGGGCCCTCCTCGCAAGCCTCGACGCCCAGAGTCAACCGCCGCACGAGATCATCGTGGTCGATGACCAGTCCGAGGATCGCACCGCCGAGGTGGCGCGACGGCACCAAGCGCGCGTCGTGCCCGGCCGCCCTCTCCCCGCGGGCTGGCTCGGCAAGCCGCGTGCCTGCCAGCAAGGCGCGGAAGCCGCAACGGGCGACTGGTTTCTCTTCCTCGACGCCGACGTCACCCTTGCCCCCGACGCGCTGGAACGGCTCGCCCACCTCACGACGGAAAAACGCACCGTGCACTCGGTCTGCCCGTACCACCGCGTGCGCCGGCCCTACGAGCAACTCTCCGCGTTCTTCAACCTCATCATGGCGGTCGGGACGGGGGC
>Ga0180429_10003152_pt1 | contig 13407 bp, 11 predicted proteins | sample SS_ome_FD_132428 | JGI IMG/M metagenome (GOLD analysis project Ga0180429, IMG submission 132428) | Hypersaline lake sediment archaeal communities from the Salton Sea, California, USA - SS_1_S_1 metaG | ecosystem: Environmental > Aquatic > Non-marine Saline and Alkaline > Hypersaline > Sediment ...
CCTTGTCGCTGAGGGACGGCCTCGGGAGGGGCGGGATGATACGCTCCTCGATGGATTGGGCCATCTTCAGGAGATCTTCACTGGAATAGGAGGCTTCCTCGAGCCGCCTTTCAAAGGCTCGCAGAAGGTTCGTGTTCTCGCGGCGAGCTTTCGAGACCTTCTCGAACGAGGGATCTCCGAACTTGCCGTGAGGCGAGCCGAGCTCGCGCTGCACCTGGGCGACCGTGTCGAAATAGGAATTCCGCTCTTCGAAGCGGAAGATGGGTTCAGGGTCGCTTTCGAGCTGTGACGCGGTCGCGTTGCCTGAAAGCGTAATGCCGGCCGTCAGAATGGCGGCGAGGATCATCTTCAACGAGGGCCTCCTCGGTGGATTGCTCCCTGGCCCAGGAGGTGGGGCTTGTCGGATGAGCGGAAGATTCGCATCGGGGATTGCAGGAGGCATGCCGTTAGGATTGATTTGGGAACTGGCCTCGTAGCAAGGAAATAGGCGGGGACGCCTGCGTTCTCCCCAGCCGCGGCGCCGGGATGCCGGAAGGCGGCGCCGATTTTTCGGCGGGCGACAGCGTCCAGCGCGAGGCCAAGCCCTACTTCAACATCACCAACTTTTTAAGAAGGCGTCTGTCGGGCATGGACGCGCGCGCGAGATAGAGTCCCGAGGGAAGCCGGTGGCCGGCATCATCGCGCCCGTTCCAGATGAATTCCCGGCGACCTTCGTCCATCCGTCCTGCCGCCAACACGCGCATCCTCCGGCCGGAGCTGTCGAAGATCTCCAGGCGCAGTTCCGCGCCGCCCTCGGGAACCGCAAGGCTCAGTTTCGTTCGAGGGTTGAAGGGATTCGGCCAAGCGGAAAGCCTCGCTCGCGCCGCGCCGACCTCGGGCACCTCGTCGGGGATGTATTCCCCGCCGGGCAGGAGGTGAACGGTGCCCAGGACGGAGCCCGTGAGAATGTCTGGGAGCCCGTCGCCGTTGAAGTCGCAGATGCGCGGCCGGCTGCGTCCGAAGTTTTCGACGTCATAGGGCACGCTGGCGCTTTCGATCCTCCACGACCCGTCGAATTCCGGCGCCGAATTCGTTCCCAGGTTCGGGAAGAACCAGAGGCGCCCCTCGTTGTCGCCGGCGATCAGGTCCTTGGCGCCGTCGCCGTCCAGGTCAAGCATGTCGGGGCTCGAGCGGCTGTCGGGTACGCTCAGGTCCCCTCCCGGGCCGGACAGCGGCGAGGAGGTTTCGAACTCGGGGGCCAGGTCGGACCCCGTGTTCAGGAAGAGATGGAATTTGGCGTCATAGGCGCCGAGGAGAAGGTCGCGGCGGCCGTCCTCGTTCCAATCCACGATGCAGACCGCCGAGCGGGAGCCCACGTCGATGGGCACCTTGGCGCCGGGAGGGCCGACCTCGAGCGGAATGCCCTCATCGAAGCTTCCGTCGCCGAGATTCCTGTAGTAACGGACGCTGCCGTCGGAGGTGCCCATGAGGATGTCGAAGAAATCGTCGTCGTCCCAATGCGCAACGCGCGGGAAGGCGCCCATGCATCAGCCGCCCGGCCAGGTCAGATCACCACCGGCTTCCTGGACGTAGAAAAATCCGCTGAAGGCGTGCTCCTGGGCGCTGCCCCGGTTCAGATAGACGCGGATCTTTCCCGGGTTGAAGCTGTTGCCTTCGCCCACGATGAGGTCGGGCAGGGTGTCACCGTCCCAGTCGTAGCAATCGGGGGCGGAATAGCCGAGCACCTCGAGCGGAAGGCCGCCGTCCTCCAGAGTTTCGATGGCTCCGAACTGCAGGTAGGCCGTCGCCGCGGACGGCAGGAAGAGGGCCGACACGAGGATCGTCATGTGGGCTTTCCTTGGTAGCATGGGACACCTCCGCTCAGGGGTCTTCCTCAATTATAGCAGGGCAAGAGGACCGGCGGGAGAGCTTGTTTCCGAGTGTGGAATATGTGCTAGAATCTGAGAGGATCTCCGCAGCGAGGAGGAATCGTGAGGAAGATCGTGTTCGTGTTGGCCTTGCTCCTGCCGGTCCTGGTCCCGGCGGAAGATATCCGCAGCCTCCTGCATATCGAACTCGCCTCCTTGACCGGTGGCGGCCCCGCCGCGCCCGCCGATTTTCTTGGAGAGGACCTCCTCTGCCTCGTTCTCTGGGACAGCCAGTGCCCCGATTGCCTGGAGAACGTGGCCCAGCTCGGAACGGCGACGCCTCCCGCGGGCGTGACCCTGCTGGGCGTGAATTTCGATTCCTCGCCCTGGGAAGCCGAGGATTTCCTCGATGCGCGCAGGCCCGCCTTTCCCCAACTTCACGATTCCGAGGCCAGGCTGGCGCTCGCCCTGGGCGCCGATGGCTACAGCTTCAGTTTCGCCCTTCTCGGTCCTGAGGGCGATCTGCTGGCCCGGCAACTGGACAGCGTGGAGGACGCCTCCCTGACCCTCCGCCGGGCGGTGGAAGCCCTGAGGCGCCAACCCGAGACAGTCGGAGCCGAATCATTGCCACGCATCCCCCGGCCCGAAGCTGCGGTCGTTCACGTGGAGCGGCGTTATCCGGTCATCCGAAGTTCGGGACGCGCCCGCATGCGTGCGCTATCGGTGTCGGTCTGGGGAGATCAGCCCGCCGAGGGCTGCGGCGCGACGGGGCCCTACGGCGAGAGCCTGGCCATCCAGAAGAATCTTCTCTATCGGCTGAGCTATGAACTGGTCGCCGAGATGGGTCCGGGTTTGAGCGCGGGCGGAAAGCTGCGCGTCAGCAACGAGGATCCGGCGCTGTTTACGCAGGGCCCCCAATACCTGACGAGCGAGATCGGCAGCGTCTTCGCGGAGCTTCACAGGGGGCGCCTCGCCGCGCGCATGGGTTATTTCACCGAGCACTACACGCCGCTGACGCTTCAGCGCTGGGATTTCGCGGACAATCCGCCGGCCGCCGGTTCGGGCGGCAGCGTCTGCGGCGTCTGCGGCGGAAGCCTGCGCGGCATCTCGCTGGAAGCTCTGGACGACCTCGGCCCGGGCATCACCTTCGAGGGACTTCGCCTGGAAACTTCGCTGATGCGCGGGCTGCGGCTCAGCGGTTTCTACGCCATTCCTCAGAGGGCCGCGGCCTCGAACGAGATGCCCGACGACAATCCCTTCGCCTACCGCCTCGACCTGCTCGGCTCGCGCCTTCGCTATAACTTCGGACTCTTCGGCGGCTCCGGCGGAGAGCTGGCCCTGCAACATCTGAGCGCGCACGAGGACGGCGAATCCTCCCGGCTCGACGAGATCTGGGCGAACTTCCCCTTCAGCTTCATCCACAAGAGGGAGGTCTGGTCGGTCGCATTGAAGTCGCCCCTGTCCGGCGGGCTTGGCCTGGAAGGTGAAACGGCGAAGAGCTTCGAGCGCGTGGACCGTCTCGACGCTAAGGGCGAGAGCGTGGTGGGCGAGGCGCACACGCTGGGCCTCGTCTATAAGCGCGGGAAGCGAGTTCAGGCCGGGGCGGCCTGGCAGAGGCTCGGCCCACGATTCCGCTCGCCCTATCAGGCGCTGTCCTATCGCAGCAATGCGGAGGGTTTTCGAGTCTCCGCGGACTGGCGTGGCGAGGGCCTGTCCCTTTCCGTCTTCCACAAGCGGCTGGAAGGAATTGAAGAGATCGCCGGCGAGGATGATCCCGAGCGAATGACGGTCAGCAGCGCCCTGCTGGGATGGAGGCCCACGAAGAGCCTCTTCCTGGATCTGGTGACGACCTTGACGAGCGAGGAATACGACGAAGAAAAAGGAACATGCAACCGGCTGAACACAACACTATCGGCGCGTCATGAGCTGAGCGCGGGGATGGTTCTCCAGGCGGATCTCAGTATTCTCAGGGCGGAGTCGGAGGGAGCCGGCGATCCGCAGAGATCGATGATCGCCACTCTTCAGGTGACCGCGGATTTCGACTAGCGGGAGTTCGAAGATGAAACTGAAAATCGCAATGCGGATCTTCGGCGCGCTGGCCCTGTGCGCGTCGTTGGCGGCGGCCGAGACGAGCGTCTGGGTCGAGGCGGAAGACTACTTCCTTCTGCCCTCAAACAACGCCGGCGGAGGCATCATCCGCCGGGGGTTCTGCGGAAGCGCCAGCGAGAACTACTGCGCCGACGGGGTGGATTGGCCCGGAGACTGGATCCAGTTGGAGGTCGATATTCCGATCGCCGGGGACTACAACCTCTTCTCGGCCTTCCAGGCCTATGACGGCGACGAGCATGCCTTTCAGGTGAGCCTCGGACCCGAAGCCCGAGGCGACGTGAATCGAAGCGTGCAATTCGATATCGTCGGTACGGGTGCGGGCTGAGCCTACGACTTCGACCGCGTCGCGGGCGAGGGGCAGCTTAGCTTGGTGGCGGGCAGCCAGATCATCCGGATCGAGTATCTCTCCGGCGAGTTCGGATTTTCCCGCATCGACTATCTGGAGTTCATCCGCGATGAAACTCCCGCCGAAATCGGAAACTGGGGATTGGTGAAGAGGCGATACTAGAGACAGGTGGCGAGCGACGGTCTATTCCTCCGGTTGTAATTTCAAGATCCAGCCTCCATATTAACCTTTCGAAATCCATCCGAGGAGCGTCCCATGAAAAACGCCATGCACGAGAGAGTCGATGCGCTGATGAAGGCCGACGGCCTGTCGGCGCTGCTGGTCACGGGCAACACGCCCGAGAATCCGAACTTCTGGTATCTGGCCGGCGGGCAGAAGCTCGAGGCCGCGGTGCTGGTCTGGAAACGCGGCGGCAGGAAGCTGCTCATCGCCGGCGACATGGAGCGCGACTGCGCGGCCGAGACCGGTCTCGACTGGATCGTCCGCTCGTCCACGCCCTCGGCCAAGCTGATGAAGCAGGCCAAGAAGCCCGGCGACTACGAAATCGCATGGCACCTCTGGGCCCTGAAGAAGGCGCGAATCAAGGGCAGGGTGGCGCTCTACGGCAGCGGCGGCCTGGAGGCGGCCGTGCCCTGGCTGCCCCGCTTCAAACGGGCGGTGAAGGAGATCGGCTGCGAGCTCGTCGTGGAGAAGTCGCCCGTCGTCGAGCGCGCGCGCGTGGCGAAGAGCGACCGCGAGGCGGAATTTGTCCGAAGGGCCGGTGTGGGCACCAAGGCCGCCTTCGACGCCATCCGCCGCACGATCTCCCGCGCCGCCGTAAAGGGCCGGACGCTCTACAAGAAGAAGGGCGTGGCGTTGACCATCGCCGACCTGAAAAGCGAGGCCGACGTGGCCATGGCCCGCCACGGCCTGGCCAACGTCCACGGCAGCATCGTGGCGCAGGGTGAGGAGGCCGGCGTGCCCCACAACGCGGGTACGAACTCTCGCAAGGTGAAGCTCGGATTGCCCATCGTCTGCGACATTTTCCCCAAGGATACGGCCACCGGATACTTCTTCGACATGACCCGCACCTTCCTGCCGGGCAAGGCGACGGCCGCCCAGAAAAAAGCCTACGAAGACGTGCGTCAGGCGGCAGTTCTCGGCTTCGAAGCCTACGAGCCGGGAATCACCTTTCGGGAATTGCACGACCGGGTGGCGAGCTTCCTCTCCGAAAAAGGCTACGAGAACCTGACGACGCACCCGGGAACCCAGGTGGGATTCTGTCACGGGCTCGGCCACGGCGTCGGCCTCGAGATTCACGAGCAGCCTAACCTCGGCACGCCTCGGCCGCTGATGCCCGGCGACATGATCACCATCGAGCCCGGGGTCTATTATCCGGAGAAGAAGCTGGGCATCCGCATCGAGGACGTGGCCCTCGTCACGGAGGCCGGCCTGGAGAACCTCACGAACTATCCGACGGTCTTCGAGGTTCCGGTGAAGAAGAGCTAGGCTCCATGTCACAGCGGAACTACTTCTATATCGAGCGCGACAAGGTCGAGGAGAAGGCCATCCTCGTGGGCACCGTCCTTTCGGGACAGGAGCGCGACGAGGAGGAGGACAACCTCCACGAGCTGGCGCTGCTCGCCCGCACGGCCGGCGCCAAGGTTCTGGGCTCGGTGCTGCAGGCCCGGAACGCGCCCGACGTGTCCACCTTCGTGGGCGCCGGCAAGGTTGCGGAGATCAAAGCTCTCTGCGAGGAGCGCGAGGCGAACCTCATTCTCTTCGACCACGATCTCAGCCCCGTGCAGGGCCGAAACATCGAGAAGCAGACCGGCGTGAACGTGGCCGACCGCACCGAGCTGATCCTGGACATCTTCTCGCTTCGCGCCCAAAGCAAGCAGGCGCGGCTTCAGGTGGAGCTGGCCCAGCTCGAATACCTGCGTCCCCGGCTGCGGCGCATGTGGGAGCATCTTTCCCGGCAGGCAGGCGGCATCGGAACGCGCGGTCCCGGCGAAACCCAGATCGAGGTGGACCGCCGTCGCCTGTCCGACCGCGTCACCCATCTTCGCCGCGAGCTGGACCATCTCGCGAAGATCAGCGAGACCAAGGCCAAGAAGCGCCGCCGGGAGGCCTTCACCGTCGCGCTCGTCGGCTATACGAACGTGGGCAAGAGCACGCTCATGCAGGCGCTCACCGGCAGCGAGGTCTTCATCGAGGACGCGCTTTTCGCCACGCTCGACGCCACCACGCGCCGCCTGACCCTGGGCGAGGGCGAGGAACTGCTGATCACCGACACGGTGGGATTCATCCGAAAGCTGCCTCACCATCTCGTGGACAGCTTCAAGGCCACGCTGTCGGAGGTGCGCGAGGCAGATCTGCTCGTGCACGTCGCCGACCTTTCCAGTCCCGCGCTGGAGCGACAGACCCAGGCCGTGGACGAGGTGCTCGGCGAACTCGACGTGGACCCCGCCTCGGCCCTTCGGATCTTCAACAAGGCCGACCAGGCCGAAGAGGGACGGGCCACCTGGGCGCGGCGGCGCTGGCCGGGGAGCATCGTCCTCAGCGCGAAGAGCGGCGAGGGAATGGACGAACTGAAAGGCGAAATGCTCGGCCGTCGGCGGCAGAGTTTCCGCGAGACCGTCCTGCGCGTGCCCCTGGGAATGGAGCGCCTCAGCGGCCAGATCTATCGTGACGGCGAGGTCATGGACGTTCGCTACGACGAGAACGGCGCGGTCTATCATCTTCGCCTGCCGGAGGAATCGCTGGGACGGCTGCTGACGCAGGGCGTCCTGCACTGTCCAGAGAGCTCGGAACCCTTTGACGACTAGCGCGTTAGCCCAAGGCTTTGACAGCCCGCGGACTTGGACTATCTTTTCGCGAGGACCCGGATCCAGGAGAGGGATGCAATGAAGATGAAACTCACGATGCTTGGCCTTCTGCTCTTTGCGGCGAGCGCCTTCGGCCAGCACGCCGATGCCGTCTGGTTCGACGACGGCGATCCGGAGGTGCTGCTGGGCGCCTACTTCAATCCGGAAGGCACCGACACCGTCATGGAAATCGAGGCGGACACCTTCCTGGTCTATCTCGTGATGTGGAATGCGGGCCTGCGCGACGAGGGCGAAGTGGCCGCGCTGGAATACATGGTGGGAGTTCCCGAGGGTCTCAAGCTGGTCAAGGACGTGCTTCCCGAATACAGTCACCTCTGCCTCGGCACAGTGGAGACGGGTTTCAGCCAGACCCTCGAAAAGAAGCCGGGAGACGGCCTTCTCCTCAACACGTTGCATTTCCGCCGCACCGGGGAGGTGGCCGACGACGCGCGCATCCAAATTCTGCCGCACCCCGAGACCGAGCTGCTTCAGTGGGTGGCCATGCCCGGCGGGCCGAACACGGTTCGCAAATTCATGATGAAGGGCCAGGACGCCGTTGTGAATCCGCGCCTGACGAAGGCCATCGAGAGCTGGAAGCCGGTGAAGAGCCGGTAGTGAACATGAACTTGAACGGCCCCGCCCCCCGCTGAAGAGGGGTGGGGCTTTTTCTTGCGGACGGCCCCCCGAAGTCCTAGGCTCGGCGCATGAACGAAGACGCCCGCAAGCTCGGCACCTTCCTCGGCGTGTTCACGCCGACCATCCTGACCATTCTCGGCGTGATCATGTACCTGCGCTTCGGCTGGCTCGTGGGCGAGCTGGGCCTCTCTCGCGTGCTGGCCGTGGTGATGGTCGCCAACGCGATCACCCTGGTGACCACGCTCTCCTTCTCGGCCGTGGCCACCAACGCGCGCATCGGCGGCGGCGGCGCCTACTTCATCATCTCGCGCAGCCTCGGCGCCGGGCTCGGCGGGGCGATCGGCATCCCGCTCTATCTCTCGCAGGTTTTCTCCGTGACCCTCTACGCCTACGGCCTGGCCGAATCGCTGCGCATCGTCGCCCCGAATCTGCCGCTGCTGCCGGCGACCCTTGCGGTGATCGTCCTCGTGGGGCTCCTGGCGGTGGCGGGCGCCGACAAGGCCCTGCGTTCCCAAGTCTTCCTGATGGGGTTCGTGGCCCTGTCGATCGCGGCCCTGGTCATCGGCGCCATGATGAGGGGCACGACCGGACCCTTGGTGGCCATTGAACCCAGGACCCTCGGGTTCTGGGCGGGCTTCGCCGTCTTCTTCCCCGCGGTCACGGGCGTGATGGCCGGGCTCGGCCTCTCGGGAGACCTGCGCGATCCCATGAAATCGCTGCCCCGCGGATCGCTCGCGGCCGTCCTCGTCGGCTTTGCCGTCTATCTCACTGTTCCCTTCCTTCTGGCCCGCGCCGCGACCAGCGCCGACCTGCGCGGCGACGCCCTCATCTGGACGCGCATCGCCTGGGCCGGTCCCTGGTTGGTTCTGCCGGGACTCTGGGCCGCCATCTTCAGTTCGGCGGTGGGCTCCGTTCTCGCGGCGCCGCGCACCCTTCAGGCCCTGGCTCGCGACGGCATCGCCCCGCGCCGGTTCTGGCGCCCCGGCAAGGGCTCGCGCGACATGATCGCGGGCCTGGCGGTCTCGGTGATCATCGCCATGCTGGCCACCTTCCTCGGTGCGCTGAACGTCGTCGCCGCCGTGGTTTCGATGTTCTTCCTGACGGTCTATGGCACCGTGAACCTGGTGGCGGCCTTCGAGGCCCTGAGCCGCGACCCGTCCTGGCGACCGAAGATCCGCGTGCCCTGGCCGGTCAGCCTGGTCGGCGGCCTGGCCTGTCTGGCCGCGATGGTGCTCATCAATCCGATCGCGGGAGGCGTGGCGATTCTGGCGGAAATCGCGCTCTACGTTTTTCTTTCGCGGCGCCTTCGTCGGGCCCGTTGGGGCGACGCCCGACGCGGCCTCTACGAGAGCCTCATCCGCTGGTCGCTTTTCCGCTTGGCCGGCACGCCTGAGAGCCCCCGCAATTGGAGACCGCACATTCTGGCCTTCGTCGATGATCCGCGCCGGGAGATCGATCTGCTGCGCTATGCCGACTGGTTCAGCCAGGGGCGCGGCGTTGTGACGGCCTGCCACCTGATCACCGGCAGCGTGGATGATCACGCGGCGAATCTTCCCGAATTGAAAAGCGAACTTCGCGAGTTCCTGAGAAGCGAGAATCTTCCCATCTTCGCTCAGGTGAACGTGACCGGGAGTGTTCTCGAGGGGATCGTCAGCGTGGCGCAGTCGGGCGGGATGGCCGGCATGTCGAGCAACACGGTCCTGCTCGGCTGGCCCGACGCCGCCGCGCTGCGCCACCAGTTCCTGCATGTGGTCCGCCGTCTCGAGAAGCTGAAGAAGTCGGTGGTTCTCGGGCGATTCCACGAGAACTTCACCTTCAATCGGCGGACGAAAAGACGCATCCATGTCTGGTGGGGCGGAATCGACTTCAACAGCGACCTGATGCTGCTGCTGGCCTATCTGCTCAAGGCCAACCACGAATGGCGCGACGCGGCGATCGAGCTGTTCAGCATCGCCTCGAACGAGACGATGAAAACGCGCGCCGAGCTGAACTTCGAGAAACTGATTCCCGATTTCCGCATCGAGGCGACGCAGCGCACCCTGCTCAAGACGGAAGACATGTCCGTGTCGGAGCTGATCCAGCGGGAGAGCGCGGAGGCGGACATCGTATTTCTGGGGATGATGACGCCGAAGGCGGGCGGCGAGGCCGACTACGCCGATCGCATGGAAGCCCTGGCGGGGAACCTTTCCGTGGTCTTCTTCGTGAAAAACGCCAGCCTTTTCACCGGCGAATTGCTGGACTCGCCGGTCGAGGAATTCCAGACGGAAGCCACTTCTGAAGATGGAGACGGGAATGGCGAAGACGGCAAAAAATAGCCAGGTTATCGGCTGGCGCGAGCGCGTGTCCCTGCCCGATTGGGGCATCAAGCGCATCAAGGCGAAAATCGACACGGGCGCGAGAACGAGCGCCATTCACGTCAGCACGCTCGAGGAGCTGGACGACGGATCCGTGCGCTTCGAGGTGGTGGTCAGGGAGGGGCCGTCCCGCAAGACGAGCTGGGTGACCGCCAGGCCGGTCAGGCGCACCACGATCAAATCCAGCAGCGGGCATCGTCAAAAACGGATCGTCATCGTCACGCGAATCCGGATAGGCGAGATCGAGCGCGAGGTGGAACTCACGCTCGTCTCGCGGAAGGGAATGCTCTGCCGGATGCTCGTGGGCCGAACGGCCCTGTCGGGCATTCTCGTCGATCCCCGGCGCATCAATCTCGTCAGCGCTCTGCCGCGGACCAAGAGCAATCAAAAGGAAGATCGCCAATGAAGCTAGGAATCCTGTCGATGGCGCCCCGCTGCTACAGCACGCGCCGACTCGTCCAGGCCGCCGAGGAACGAGGTCATAAAGTTCGAGTTCTGAACACGCTTCGATTTTCCATCGACCTGCAGGAAGGAGAGCCGGATCTTTACTATCGGGGGAAGCATCTGAGCGACTACGACGCCGTACTTCCCCGCATCGGGGCGTCGATCACCTACTTCGGAACCGCAGTGGTCAGGCAGTTCGAGCAGATGGACACCTACACGGCCGTCTCCTCGAGCGGGATCAGCAACTCCCGCGACAAGCTGCGCTCGCTTCAGATTCTCAGCCGCCATGACATCGGCATTCCCCACACCACCTTCGTGCGTGACAGGAAAGACGTGCTGCCGGCCATCGGGCGGGTCGGCGGCGCGCCGATCATCATCAAGATATTGGAGGGCACGCAGGGCGTGGGCGTGATCCTCGCGGAGTCGAACAAGGTGGCCGAGGCGATCATCGAGACCCTCCAGGGCGCGAGCCAGAACGTGCTCGTTCAGAAATTCATCGCCGAGAGCAAGGGGAAGGACATCCGCGCCTTCGTCGTGGGCGATCGCGTCGTGGCCGCCATGCGGCGCGTGGCGCAGGGCACGGAGTTTCGCAGCAACGTGCATCGCGGCGGAAAGGCGGAGCCGGTCAAGCTGTCGCCGGAGTACGAGAAAACCGCGGTGCGCTCCGCGCAGATTCTCGGTCTGCGCGTGGCCGGGGTGGATATGCTGGAGGGCCACGAGGGCCCGCAGGTCATGGAGGTGAACTCCTCGCCCGGTCTCGAGGGCATCGAAACCACGACGGATCTCGACGTGGCCGGCGCGATCATCGACTACATCAGCGACCAGGTGGCATTTCCGGAGATGGATATCCGTCAGCGCCTCACCGTGAGCTCGGGCTACGGCGTGGCCGAGCTGGTCATCCACGAGGGGCTGGACATGGTCGGCAGGAGCATCGCCGAATCGGGACTGCGGGACAAGGACATCGCGGTGCTAACGCTGAACCGCGGCACCACGGTGATCTCGAACCCCAAGGGCGCGAGAGTCATCGAGCCCGAGGATCGCCTTCTCTGCTACGGAAAGATGGAATCGATGCGCGACCTCGTTCCCGAGCGCCGAAAGCGCAAGCGCCGGCGCAAGGTGCACAAGCTGGATCCTAATCTCATCGACGCTCTGGAAGAAGCGCCGTGAGCCGGGAGAAGGCGCGTCCGGACATCGGTCTCTGGGGCGATACGCGCATCGCCCGCGGCGAAAGCGCCGAGGTTCACGTCTCGCTCACCGAGAGCTTCTCGGGTTCGGAAATACAAATACCCCTCTACGTCTGGCGGGCCTCCGAGCCGGGTCCGACGGTCTTCGTGACCGCGGCCGTTCACGGCGACGAGATCAACGGTACCGGCGCGATCCGGCACATCATCATCGAGCGGCCCTTCAAGTTGAAGGCGGGCGCCCTGATCCTCGTTCCCGTGGTGAACATCCTGGGCTTCGAGAGGCACACCCGCTACCTTCCCGATCGTCGCGACCTGAACCGCAGCTTTCCCGGCACGAGCAAGGGAAGCCTGGCCAGCCGAATGGCCAGCGTGATCTTCGAGGAGATCGTCCGCCGCGCGGACTATGGAATCGACCTCCACACGGCCGCGATTCGCCGCACGAATTTTCCGAACGTGCGCGCCGACATGAGCGATCCGACCCTGGCAAAGCTTGCGCGCGCCTTCGGGGCGAGCCTGATCGTGAGCGGCAAGGGCCCGGCGGGTTCCCTGCGGAAAAGCGCATGCTCGGCGGGCGTGCCCACGCTGATCCTGGAGGCCGGGGAAATATGGAAGGTGGAGCCGGCCGTGCTGGAGTACGCCGTGCGGGGAATTCGAAACTGCCTGATTCACCTGGGCATGGTTAAGGGAAAAATCAGCGAGCCGCCCTACCGCGTCGAGACCGACGCCACGCATTGGGTGCGCGCGCAGTACGGCGGATTTCTGCAGTTCCACGTGGCGCCGGGGGATATCGTGAGCAAGGGCCAGCCCATCTCCACGAACACGAGCCTGACGGGAGCCGAGCAGAATACGGAACACGCGCCGCGGGACGGCGTCGTGGTGGGTATGACCACTCTGCCCGCCGTAGCGCCGGGCGATCCCATCTGCCATCTCGCCTATACGAAGAAGGGCGGCCTGCGGAAAATCGAGAAGGCCGTGGAGGAGCTCTCCGGCGACAGCCTCCATGAGCGCATCAAGGAGGATCTGTCGAAGAATCTGATGCTGGATGAGGGCGATGGTTAGGATTGTGGGTCGGGCTGCCCGCATGTGCAGTGGTGGAAGTCAGACATCCAGGAGGAGGCGCAGTCTCCACCAAGAGTTGGCCCAATCGCTTTCGGACTCGTCCCACTCTGTTAGGAACCACTGTCCTTCTAGCAGGCGGAATGTCAGGACTGCTGAGCCGCGGCGGAAATCAGACCAATACTCGACAGGACGAACGGTCAAAGAATATAGGTTCAAAACGATGGTCGCTTTTTTGGCCTCAATGATCATGTCGGTTTCCGGGTCAAAATTCCAATCGAGATAGATACCGTCTGCCCGGCGGAAGAGCTTGTCCAGTGAGGCGAGCTCGCGCTCCGGGCCCCAATCCTCGAAGTAGTCGGGAAGGCCCATGTCGGCGGCTTCCTGCAGCGTGCTCGGCGACGGAATGAACTTGAAGCGAAGGTCTTCGCCGTCACCATCGCTCAGGCTGTTCTCGTAGGGCCAAATTTCCATCCACTCCATGCCTGTCAGCATGTTTACGAGGACGATTTCGGGGGAGGTCGGAGGCGTCCAGGGAATCTGTTCGTATCGACCCGTGAAGTGCATGGTTTCGCCGGAATATGC
>Ga0180429_10003153_pt1 | contig 13406 bp, 7 predicted proteins | sample SS_ome_FD_132428 | JGI IMG/M metagenome (GOLD analysis project Ga0180429, IMG submission 132428) | Hypersaline lake sediment archaeal communities from the Salton Sea, California, USA - SS_1_S_1 metaG | ecosystem: Environmental > Aquatic > Non-marine Saline and Alkaline > Hypersaline > Sediment ...
GACCTGCGCCCCCGCATCTGGTCGAAGCTCAGGCCGAGAATGGCTTCGGCCGCCGGGTTGGCCGAAAAAATCTCCCCTTGGGCGTCCTGATAAACGACCCCCTGGGTCATGGTCTCGAAAAGCGTGCGGTAGCGCTCCTCGCTTCGGCGCAGATCCTCCTCGGCCTTCTTGATCTGGCTGATGTCCACGAAAGTCAGCACCACCCCCGAATATTCCCGAGGGCCGATGTGGTAGGGAAGCACCCGCATCAAGTACCAGCCTCCGTCTTGGGCTCGCACCTCCTCTTCCACGGGCTTGTTGGATTCCTGAACCTTGGCGATGGCGTCCAGGGGATTGACGTTCGCCAGGTAATGGGAAAGGTGGGTGATGGGGCGGCCCACGTCGTTTTCCAGCAATTTGAAGACCCGGGCGATCTGAGGCGAGAACTTGCGCACCTCCAGGTTCTCGTCCAGAAAGAGCTTTCCGATCCGCGAGCTGGTGAGGAGGTTTTCCACGTCGTTGTTGAGCTCCGTCAGCTCGATGATCTTCTTCTGGTACTCGGCGTTCACCGTGTGGAGCTCCTCGTTGGTGCTTTGAAGCTCCTCGTTGGTGCTCTGCAATTCCTCGTTGCTGGCGAGAAGCTCTTCGTTGGTGGCTTGAAGCTCCTCGTTGGCCGTTTCCAGCTCCTCGATGGTGGCCTGAAGGTTTTCCCGGTTGAACTGCAGCTCCTGCTCCAAGTCCCGAATATGCTGCTCCGCCTCCTTGTTGATATCGTAGCTGAGGGCTTCGCCCTCGGCCCTGGACGTCTTTTCTCGCTGAACTTCCTCCAAAAAGACGGCCACCAAGGGCTCCTGCCCCCTTTTTTCGGGCAGAGGCTTGATGCGCATGTGGACATTGACGGAAGCGGCCCCGTGCTGGAAGGGAATGTTGGAATACCGAAGCTCCTGGCGGTTGCGAAAGGCCTTCTGGATTCCCGTGGAAAGCGGAATGGCCAGCTCCTTGGCCGCCATCTTGGAAATGTCGTTGCGGAGCCGTCCCGAAGGGAGCTTGAAGTAGCCCGCGGTATCCCCCAGCACGTGCAGGACTTCCATTTGCTCGTTGACCACGACGGTGAGAGGAAGGTAGTCGCCCGAAGCCGCCCCCAGCAACCTTTCCAATAGACGCTCGCTGTCGTTGTCGCGGGAAGGCTTGCGAACCGCGGTGAAGTGGCTCCGATCCCGAACGGACTTGGTGTCGCCGTAGGCCATGAGGGATTGGTCGTCGCCCGGGAGCCTTGCTTTTCCCTTCGCCTGGTAGATTTTGTGTCTTTGATGAACGCAGGAGAAGAAGTCGCCCATGTCCCCGGTGGTCTCGCTGGTGCCCAAAAGCAGAATTCCCTGGGGGTTGAGAGAAAAATTGAACAAGTCCAATACCTTTTTCTGCAAAACCGGCTGGAGATAGATGAGAAGGTTGCGGCAGCTCACCAGGTCGATGTTGGTGAAGGGAGGATCCTTGATGAGGTTGTGCTGGGCGAAGACCACCATTTCCCGGATGTTTCTGGCGATTTGAAAGTTGTCTTCCTTGCGGTAGAAGTATTTGCCCAGGAGCCTGGGGGAAAGATCGGCGGCGATGCTCTCGGGATAGACCCCGTTGCCGGCCATGAGCACGGCGTCCCGGTCGATGTCCGTGGCGAAGATCTTGACGTCGTGGCTGATGCCCATATTCTCCATGCACTCCCGGGAGATCATGGCCAACGTATAGGCTTCCTCTCCCGTGGAGCACCCGGCTACCCAGAACCGCATCTCCTGGTTGGACCGGCGTTGGAACAGCTCGGGAAGGCAGGTTTCCGTCAAATGATGAAAAACGTTCTCGTCCCGAAAGAAGCTCGTCACCCCGATGAGCAGCTCCCGGTACAGGGCCGCCACTTCGCCCGGGTAATTCTTCAGGTAGGCCACGTAATCCCGGATGTCGCTGACCTGGTTGATGGTCATGCGCCGCTCGATGCGGCGGGTAACCGTGCTGGGCTTGTAGAAGGTGAAATCCACCTTGCACCGCTCCCTGAGGATGGAGAAGATGCGCGTGAGCCCGTCCTCGTCGGACAGGAGGGTTTCCGAGCGCTCGGACTTGGACACGTAGGGGTGTCGAGCGTAGGACAGGAGCTGGTCCGGCATTTCCGCCGGCGGAAGGATGAAGTCCGCCAACCCCGTGGAGATGGCCGACCGGGGCATGCCGTCGAATTTGGCCGACTCCTCGTCCTGGACCATCACCATGCCCCCGAACTCCTTGATGGCTCGAACCCCCCGCATGCCGTCGCTGCCCGTCCCCGAAAGAACGACCCCCACGGATTTCTCCCCCTGGTCCTCGGCCAGGGAGCGGAAAAACACGTCGATGGGCAGATTGATCCCCCGGCTGTGGTCCTGCTCGCTCAAAAGCAGCTTGCCGTGAAAGATGGTCAGGTTCTTTTTGGGCGGAATCAAATAGACTCGGTCGGTTTCCACCGTCATGCCGTCTTCGGCCCGCAGAACGGTCATCTGGGTCCTTTTGGACAGCAGCTCCACCATGAGGCTCTTGTAGTCGGGGGAAAGGTGCTGCACCACGATGAAAGCCAGCCCGCTTTCGGGAGGCATGTGGGTGAAGAACGTCTCGATGGCTTCCAGGCCTCCGGCCGAGGCCCCGATGCCGACGTAATGGGAAGGGAATGCGCTTCCTTGGGGTGTGGCCATGCTTCTTGCTCTCCATTCAACATCTTGTTCAGGGAGTCGAGCGCTTCTTGTACGGATGCCGGGACCTCTTCGACTGTGGACTCAGGCATCTCTTATCACAACCGGGAGGAAATCGCCACCGCCGGGGATTATGCAGGTCGGACCACGCTAGGATCCTGAAATAAGATCGAATTTTTCCGTCCGGCCTTGCCGGTCTCAAAAAAAACCTTCTCGAGGGCCGAATATCCCCTGGTGCAGGGCGGAAATCCCGTGGAAATGGTATCCCAGCTTCAGCCCCGCCTGCCATTGGGTGAAGTCCGAGGATTTGTTCAAGTCTCCGAAAGCCGTCAAGGTCCAGCGGGGGGAAAGAAGCACCACCCCTCGAAGGTGGCCGCCGTACCCCGCCCCCGTGAAATCCTCTCCCCGGAACCTCCCCCAAGCTTCTTCGCGGGCCGCCGGATCGAGACCGTCCGGCTTTCCTTGATGGAGGAGAGGATACTTGGGGCTGTCTTCCGTTTCGTAGTGGAGCAAGCCGCCCGCCAAAGCGGCTTCGAGCCAGAATCTTCCGCAAGGCTTGGCGACCAGCTCCACCGAGGGCCCCCCCATGACGAGGAGTCGCGGGCTGAAGTAGCCCCCGTGCCCGAAGGTGAAAAATTCGCTGTTTCTCTCGAAGCGGGAGGCGGTGAGGAACATTCCCAAGGAAAGCTCGCCCCGGGGAAGGGAAAAGGACCTCCCCGCGGACACCGCGCCTTCCAAGGACCAGTTGCTCCACACGTCGTCTCCCCGGTAGCCGTCGAAGCCTCCCCGCAGGGACAGCCACCACGGCGACAGGCTCGGAAATTCCCTTCGGAGCAACGCCCCGCTTTTCACCACGCCGCCCCATTCCCCGTCTCCGTAGGGGTCCTTCAAACCGGCGTAGGAGAGGATGGATTCCCGGACGGAAGCTTGATGCACGTTCACGAGCCAGCGGTCCCACTCCACCTGCAGCTCGAAGACGGGCAAGGGGGAAACGGCTCCGCTCAAGGGAGTGGTCCCCAAGGACGCGCTCCATCGGGGCTCTCCTTCCTTTTCCAGGGCCACGGACGGGACGACCACCCACAAGTCGTCCTCCAGGGGGCGAAGGGGGGCCGAGCCGCCGACGGATTCGTAGAAGCTTCCGGCCACCGGTCGGCGGGGGGCCGTTCCCGACGAAAGATGCTGCGGCGTCGCGTTGAAGCTCAACGTCGCCCCCCGGGAGAAGGGATAATGAAAGGTCGCGGGGAATCGCCATTGGGTCAGCTTGGAAGTCCCGTCGTCGCCGGTCCTGCCGTACACGATGGTCGAGGTCTCCCATCGGGGGGTGTCGGCATGGTAGTAGCCTGTGTCCGGGTCCTCGTAGGTTTGCGCCGCCAGGACGGGAGCGTCGTGGCGGAAGAAGAAATCCGCCGCCGCTTTTTTCGCTCCCCGCTCCTCCCGCAGGGCAAGCTCCCCGGCGAACCGGAAGCCCTCGCCGACGCCGCCGGCCCTTTCCAGAAAAAGGAGAACGTCGCGGGCGTCTTCGGGGTCCCTGCCCTCCTCGTACAGCTTCGTCATGATGGCAAGCGCCTCCTCGTACCTTCGCAGATGATAGCGGGTCCAGGCAAGGAGGCGAAGCGCGTCCGCGTCTCCGGGCGACAGGGCCAGGGCTTTGCGGAGGAATCTCTCCGCCCGCGGGTATCGCTCCTTCTCGTAAAGGATGCCGGCTTTTCTCGAATAAAGCGCGTGCTTCAATTCCCTCCATTTTTCCGTTTCTCGAAAGGGAGCGTCCTCCACCCAGGCGAGCAACGAGTCCAGCTCGCCCATGCTCAACTGAGCATAAGCCAGCCCCAGGGCGTAATCCTCGTTTTCGGGAAAGTCCCTCCGCAGGCCTTCGAACAGCTCCTTGGCTCGGAGATAGCGCTTCCCTTGATAGTATCTCCACGCCGCCAGGGAACGGATGCCGGGGTCCCGGGGTCTCAGGGAGAGCAGTCGCTCGAGGATTCCTTCCGCTTCCTCCCGGGGCAAAGGGGGCCCGTCCAGGCGCTGGCGCAGCAAATCCACTTCCAAGGCTTCCAGCTTCCCCGGGTACGAAGAGGAAGCGAGCGCCCCGGACTGTTCCGTCAGAAGAAGGGAGCGCGCTTCTTCGAAAGGCATCCATTTCGTCAAGGTCCGAAGGATTTCCAGGCGAAAGTCCCTGTTCGCCGAAGAGCATTCCAGAAGCTTCCCGTAAACCTCGATGGCCGCATCCGTCTCCCCGGCTTCTTCCAGCAGCAGCCCCGTTCTCCGGAAAATATCCGTGGCCGCGCAACGCTCCAGGTCTCTTCGGTAAGTCTCGACGAAATTGGAAAGGTTTTCAGACGAGGGGCGACGCCGAGCACGGTGGAAATCCCTGCGCAGGATCTTGGCATGGAGGAGGCTTCGCCACTTGCGCCGCTGCTCGGGGGGAAGCGCCCGCACCCATCTCGAAGCTTCGGCGTATCTCCCTTGCTCGAAGAGGGCTTCCACGTACCGGGGGGCCGTCTCGTCCGTTCGGAATCCCCTTCGGACCAGCTCCTTCCAGAGGGGCAAGGCGTCAGCGGTCCGCTTTTGTCGCTCCAGGGAAAGGGCCGTGCCGTATTGGGCTTCCATGGCGATTTCGGCGACCGACGATCGGGAGGCCGCGGTGAAATGCTCCAGGGCTTTCTCGAAATTCCCCTTTTCGTAAAACCCCCAGCCCAAGCGCAAGGACAGGCGGGCTTTGAGAGACTCCGACGACGAAGGGGAGGAGGGGGCGGGGGCCTGCCCCTGCGCTTCGGCGCGCAGCGGGGCCAAGAGGAGCAGAGCCAGAAGGAAGAGGACTGCGAAGAGTGGGCGGTAAGCGGTAGGCGGTAGGCAGTGGTCGGTGAACGTTGGTCGGTGGACAGCGGTCGATGGGCAGGGAGCAAGGGCGCTCCTCCAACGGAGCCCGGCAAGGGGGGTTTTGGACGTTCGATCTTCGATCATTTGAATTTGTTTCAAATTCCGGATTCCGACACTGGGATTTCAACGTCCTTTTCGTTCGGGCGCGCACTGGGCTGACCGAGCGCTAAGGCAGCAGATCGAGGTATTTCTCGGCCTTCTCGTATTCCCCTTTGCGAAGGAGAAGCTCCACCAGCAGGGGGGCCGTGTCTTGGAGCTTGTACTCCTGTTTCACCAAATCCTCGAAAATCTCGACGGCCCCGTCCTCGTCCTCCATTTCCACGAGGCCGTAGCCCAGCCCCAGCTTCGCTTCCAGAGCCACCTCCCGCTCTTGGGCCTCGCTGGCTTGGGTGAAGAGCTCCACGGCCTTCTCGTAGTCTTTCTGCCGGAAGCGCCACCATCCGATCTCCAAGGCGATGGCTTCCTTGGACCTTCGGGACACGCCTTGCCGGGAATCCTCCTTTTCCGCCACTTCCTCTTGAAGCTTCATGGAAGGGTCCGAAAGATTGTCCGGAGTCCGAATCACCGTGACGGGGGGCTCGCTCTTTTCCTCCTCGAGGCCGGAGGCCCCTTCCTTTCGAATCTCCAGGGGCTGTCCCTCTTTTTCAACCTGCCCCCATGCAGGGGTCGCGAAGAAAGCAACGAAGGCCAAAAACGGAAAAACCGGGGCCAAGAGTCTTTTCATGGCCGCACCTCCTCTCGAGCCAGCAGGTACAAGGTCATGGAATAATAATCCTTCTCTTCCTCTTCGCTTTCCACTTTGAAGCGGGCCTTTTCCGCCAGGACGTCGGCCAGGGAGGCTTCCCCCAAATCCCTGGCGACCCGGGAAAGCACGGCGTGGAACCCTCCCGAAGCCTCGTTGAGGGAGGCGGTGTCGTTGTCCAGGTGGAACCGATCCGGGAGATATTCCTTGGCTCCGAAAAAGTCGAGGAGGCTCCGAGGAGACGGTATGAGGGAGGTCTTGCCCGCCCAGGACAAGTAAAGGTAAACGCGAATGGCCTCGTATCCCGAAAAGGCGCTGCGCTCCCGGTAAACCGAGGGACCCGAAGCGTTCCAGAAGACCCAATCCGCGGGGAGCCGCAGACGGGTGAACAACAGGTGTGGCAGAATCTCCAGCCCGTCGGCGTAGGCGTGCTCCCAGAATTCCCGGTCGTCCACCCGGGCGAAGCTCTCGTAGGCGGGAAAGACCATGTAGGCGGGATTCAGAACGACGCCGCCGTCTTTCAGGAAGCCGTAGTAGCCGGGGAGCAGAAACACGCGCCCCGCCGCTTCCACGGCCAAGTGCCGCCGCACGTCCCGGACGATGGCGAGGGCTTCTTCGGCGTATTCGTCGCTTCCCCACGACCGGGAGGCCTTGAGAAGGGCCAGGGCTACGAGGAGGTCCCCGTCGGTGGCGTTGTTGTAGTCGACGACCCTCCACTCGCCGTTGTGCCGCTTTCCCCAGGACCAGGCCAGAAGGCGGTCGTTCTCCCTCACCTGCAAGTTGTTCCGGGTCCACGTCCAGATTTTGTCGAAAGCCGCCGGGTCGTCGTGGAGAAACGCCAGGAGCAGACCGTATCCCTGGCCTTCCGAATGGCTCGTTTCGTTCTGGTAGTAGTCGATCACCCGACCGTCTTCGGAAACGAAGCGCGCCTTGTAGTCCTCCCAGCCGGGAGCGTCTTGAGCCAAGCATCGCCCCGCGCCGGCCAAAAGGAAAAGGAAAATCCAAAGCAAGCTAATTTTTCGGGTCACGAGCCTTCCTCCTTCGACGACGCTTCAGGGAAAAATAGATCCCGAAGGCCGGAATCATGAAGCAAAGAAGCAGCAAAAGCAAAAAAAGCCAGGGATAGGTGAAAATGTAACGATTCACTCCGGAAAAGAGGGTCTTTTCTCCCACGTAGTATCGGGGGCCCAGCTCCAGGCTCGAGGTCTTGTATCGAGGGGGGGTGAGATCGACGAGAGTCAAATCGCCCCGGCATCCGCTTTGAACGGCGGGCTCCCACAGGGCCAGCGAGCCCTGAAAAACCCCTCGGGAGCGTTGCGCTCCCAACAGGACCACCGTTCGCCCGGTTTTGAAAGGCGACTGGAATTCCATGAGCATGGCCCGCCGGGGAGAAAGCTCGACGTTTTGGCGACTCGTCGCCGTCAAGGCCCGGGGCCGCGCGGGCTCCTTTTCGCGAAACCTTTCAAGCAGTCGATCCCGAAGCCTTTCGAGCCATCCCGTCCACCCGGATTCGCCTTCCTCCGCTTTGTCGAGAAGAGTCGAGGGAAGGGGATAGGGGACGACGCCCTCCTTCCCCCATCGCAAGGGCGCTTCCTCCACGAGCTCGGCCGGGACGGTGGAAAGGGGCCCGACGACGAGAATCTCCTTGTCCGTTCCCTTCGACGGCGGTTCCAAGGAGAGGTCGGCTTGGAAAAGGGGGTATCCGGTTTTTTGAGAGATCATTCCCGCCAGATTGAGGACCGCCGCCGCCGTTTCCTCGGTCTTTTCCGTCGGGTAGATCAAAAGGTCCCGGCCGTCGGGCCGGCTGGCCAGGGGGCGCCCGTCTTCGAAGAGCAGCTCCAGGCGAGGGAGATCCACCCAATGGTCCATGGGCGGGAAGCGGAGAGTGGAGTCCCGGAACAGAGTCGCGACGAGGTTCTCCGTTTGGAAAAATTGGCACCGGCCGGTGCTGGAGGGGGCGAGAACGGCCTTCAGGACGAACGTGTTGCGGCCTCTTCGGAAAAGGCGGGTGGGAATGCCGATGCCGTAACCTTCGTAGGTCCCCCCTTGGGAACGGTCCAGGGGGATGGAGGAAACGTAGCGGTCGTTGAGGAAGAGGTTGAGGACGGAATCGCTCCTCATGCCCGCGCCGTAGGCCAAGTGAAGCGAGACATGGGCGTAGTCGTTGGGCTTGATCAAAAGGTCCGAGGGCAAACGGAAATCCACTCTTAGGGGTGCCGGGCTCATCCCCCGCAGGGTGGCCGAAGAGAATCCCAGGGCTTCGAAGGTGTATTTTTCCCCGGGAGCGATGGTCCCCGGAGCCGCGTAGGGAAGCGTCTCGGGCATTTCCAGGGACCGGACCTCCATGGAATCCGCGTCGGGAAAGGGAAAGGAGAGGAAGGCGAAAGTCTTGGAGGCCAGTCGGAGATCCTCGAGGCTTTCCCCGCAGACGAGGACCAGAGCGTGGAAAGGATCGCGCCCCTCGGGGACCGAGGCCGCGGGGAGGGGGGCGATCCCCAGGGAAGCCCCCGAAAGGGAAGGCCCCGAGCTCCCCGAGATTTTCTCGCAAAATCCCTTCAGCCCCACGACGACGTTGTCCACTCCCGGTCTCAAGCGCTGGGAGAGGGTGAAGTGGACGGGCCGATAGTCGAACCGCAGGGCGACCCCCGAAGCCGCCAGGGAAGCAAGCCGGAGAAAATCGGCGTCGAGGGATTCCACGACGACGTGCGCCTCCCCGACGGGGAAAAGCTTGGGGTCGAAGAGGAAGTCGCCCATGCGGGAAAGCTCCAACGGAACGGGGTCGAGGGAGGCTCGAAGATCCAGGGACGCCTTGTCCAGCTCGAGGACCGTCCACAGCTCCGGGGCGCTCGGATCCTCGCATTCCAAGGTGTAGTGCTGGGAGACGGAAAAGTGGAGGTCGTTGTAGCCGGGCTCGAGGAGGGACGGGGGCAGGGGCAGCTCCACCCGGCCCACCGTGGAGAGCGGATCCAAAGCCACCTGCCCCAGAGGATGGCCCTCGAGCTCGACGACCAGCCGGGAATTTTGCGGCAACAGGGCCGACGAGTTGACGTAGGAAAAGCGCAGGACGGCTTCCCGGATCGTCCACCGCTCGGGAACGGGGACCTTCACGGTGTATCCCGAGTGGATGCCCTCGAGGCGGGCCGTCCCCGCTTGGGCCAGCTTGTTCAAAGGAACCGTGAATTCCAACGAGGAGGAGGCGCAGGCTCCCTCCGGGCAGCCGAGGACGAAAACGGCCAGCGCCGTGAAAAGGAATTTCAGGAAATTTCCGTTTTCGCCTTGATTCGACACCATTTCTTCACCTCTCCTTCCACAACGGTCCCGCATTTCTTCAAGGCCGACCGGCTCAAAGCGTAGATTCCCTTGGCGTTGCGCACGGCCCCGACGATCCCCCTCTCCAGGAGATAGAAAAAGGCCTTGAGAGTGCCGACGGGATGACGCCGCCTGGCTTCCCAGTACCGCACCCACCGGTTGCTGTCCCCGTACACGAAGCTCCCGATGCGATAGATGGTGAGCTCGTCTTCGATGATGAATTCACAGCCCAATTCCCATCCTTCCCCCTTCCTTTTCGTCCAGGCCACGTCGGCGTCGAAGCGATGGTAATTCCCCAGGCTGTCCTTGGCCCGAAGCTCGATAATCCGCCCCCTTTTCGGAGGGGCTTTTTGCCGGGTTTGCAGACGGCACCCTCCCAGCGAAATGTCCTTCATTTCCACGGGAATTTCAACTCCCGAAGACTCCGGCGAGATCAGGGCCTCCTCGTCGGTCATGATTCTGTGATCGCCCCGCTGCTCGCCGATCTGCCACACCACTCCCAGGGAAGCCAGGACGAAGATCAGATTGAACCCGTTCCAGAAGCCGCAGATCAGGACCCCCTGATGCTCCAGAGGATGGGCCACCCAGCGGTACGCTCCCGACAGGAACGCCAGAAGATAGAGGACCAGCAGAACGTAGAAGGGAAAGGCCAGAGGGCTCATGAAATCCTTGGTGAGATCTCCTCCCTTGGGGGTGACCTTGAAAGAGGGAGCCCTCGGGCTTTTGAGGGTGGACAGGACGGCGGGGGCCAGAAAAACGCTTTGAATGGCTTCGTAAAGCTCGGAAAAGAAGGGGTGCCTCACCCTGCCGTACAGAAAATCCGAAACCAGCATGGAGGCGAAAACGTGGGGAACGGCGTAGGCCAGGACCTGGGAAAGCGTGGCGTTGTAAACGTTCATGCCGAAAAAGAGGTAGGCCAGAGGGGCCGTGAGAAACACGAACCGCGCTCCCCCGAAAAACCAGAAGAAACAGGAATTGAGGTAGCACAATCTCTGGGGGAGCTTCAATCCCTTGACGAAAAGGGGGTTTTTCAAAAGAAAAATCTGGATCATCCCCTGGGCCCACCGAGCTCGCTGCAAGATGAAGTCCCCGAAGGTCTCGGGGGAAAGCCCGCAAATCATGGGCTTGCCCACGTAAACGCTGTTGTAGCCCTTGGCGTGAAGCCCCAGGGCCGTTTCGGCGTCTTCGGTTATGGTGTCCCCGGCGACGCCCCCCGCTTCCACGAGAAGGTCGCGTCTCAGCAATGCCGCCGATCCGCAGAAGAAGGTCCCGTTCCACGAATCCAGCCCGTACTGGACGGCCCCGTAGAACATCTCGTTCTCGCCGGGATGGTCCTGGAAGGTTTGCAGGTTCTTTTCCACGGGGTCGGGGTTGATGAAGAAATGGGGGGTCTGCACCAGGAAGAGCTTGGGGTCTTGCAGAAAATAGCCCGCCGTGCTCCGCAGAAAATCCTTGGCCGGCACGTGGTCGCAGTCGAGAATCAGGACCAGATCGCCTGGGCTTCGACCTCCCTGGCCGGATGCGGTGGATTCCAGGGCCGCGTTGATGTTGCCCGCCTTGGCGTGGGCGTTGTCGTCCCGGGTCAGATAGCTCACTTCCAGAAAATCGGCCAGGGCCCGGACCTGCTCGTGGCGGTTTCGGGCCGCCCGGGCCTTCTCGGGGCTGGGGTCGTTGCGCTTGGCCAGAGTGCCCCCGTCGTCCAGAATGTAGATGTTGAGCTTTTCCCGGGGATAGTCCATCTGGGCGCAGGCGATGGTGGTGATGCCCACGATGTCCAAGGGCTCGTTGTAGGTGGGGATGAAGACGTCGACGACGGGCCATCGGGAGGGGTCCGGGGGGAGGGGGGCGGCCTCCCGCTTCAAAGGCCAGGCGTTGACGAACATCCCCAGAGCGTGGATGGCGAAGCCGTAGCACTCGGACAGGAACAGAAGCGCCATGAGGGAAAAATCCAGAAAGCCGGTGTAGATCAGGGTCTCGGTGGCTCGGAACACCATGTAGCGCAAGGAAACGAAGGCGCCGAGAAGCAGGATGAAGATGCGGCCCGGCGGTTCCTGGATCGCTTGGAATCGGGAGGCGATCCAAAGAATGGAGACCAGGCCCCAAGCCAGAACGTACTGATAGGAAAGGTCCAGATAAATGGCGGAAGCGTAGAAGACGAAGAGCAGGGGAAAGACGATGGACAGCTTCAAGCCGCAGTCGCACAGGAAGCTCCCCGGCGAATTCCCTTGTCCGTTGGAGCGCATGTCGCTTCTCATGAAGCGGTGGCGGAAGCCAGCGCCCGGACGGCTTCCCCCTGCGTCTCGAAGATCTTGAAAACCTTGTTCATGCGGGTCAGCTTGAAAAGGCTGCCCACCGTTTCTTGAACGCCGCACACAACCATGGAGCCGCCGGATCCCAGGGCTTTCAGGCAGGAGACGACGGAGCCGAGGCCGCTGCTGTCCACGAAATCCACGTTCGCCAGATCCAGGACGAGGAGCCGATGCCCCTTGCCCACCCAATCCATCACGGCCTCCTTGAAGTCCTTGCCGGAAGCGGCGTCGATAGTCTTGTCCAAGGGCTTGATCACGAGCACGTTGCCGACGACCGTTGTCTCCATTCGCATGGGCTCTCCTTTGGGAAGTCTTTTCATGCATGCCCAAGGAAAATATTCGCATGGGTCGTCCATGATTCCCAAAGAGAGACGGAATTTGTCAAGAGTTTTTCACATCGGGAGAAATCACGCCACGACGATTCGTTCTTCGGGCCCCGGAACCGCCTCGCCGATGCAGGCGGCTTCCGGGACGCCCGTGCTCTTCAAAGCATGTAAAAGCTCGTCCCCCCGGGCGGGGTCCACGCAAATGAGCAACCCTCCCGAGGTTTGAGGGTCGTAGAGCAGGTCCTGGAAGACGGGATCGACGGAGCCGTCCATGTCCACCATGCATCGGACGAATTCGCGGTTCTTGTGGGCCCCCGCCGGCACCAGCCCCATGCCCGCGTACTCCAAGGCCTCGGGGACGACGGGAACCTCCCCGGCCCGCAGCCGCGCGCCGCATCCGGAGCCCTTGACCATTTCGGCCAAGTGCCCCAGCAGGCCGAAGCCCGTGACGTCCGTGCAGGCGTGTACGGGATAGTCCGCCATGACTTCCGCCGCGCGCCGGTTGAGGGCGGCCATGAGCTCGGTGACGTACCGGATGGCTTCGGGGGACGCCAGCCCGGCCTTCACCGCCGTGTTGACGATGCCGGTGCCCAGGGGCTTGGTGAGAATCAACCGGTCGCCGGGACGGAGGCTTTTCTTGACGAGGATTCGGTCGGGGTGGATGGTTCCCATGACGGCCAGACCGTACTTGAGCTCCTTGTCCTCCACGCTGTGGCCGCCCACCAGCACCACGCCGGCTTCGGTCATCTTGTCCAGCCCTCCCTGGAGGATGCTCCGAAGGACGGAAAGGTCCATGTCCTTGAGGGGAAAGGCCACCAGGTTCATGGCCGTTTTGGGCTCCCCCCCCATGGCGTAGACGTCGCTCAAGGCGTTGGCCGCCGCGATCTGCCCGAACCCGTAGGGGTCGTCCACGATGGGGGTGAAGAAATCCACCGTCTGGACGACGGCCAGATCGTCCGTCAGCTTGTACACTCCCGCGTCGTCGGCCCGCTCCAGGCCCACCAGGAGGTTTTCGTTCGTGGGAAACGTCATTCCGCAGAGCGCTCGGTCCAGGTCCCCTGGAGGCAGCTTGGACGCTCAACCGGCCCCCGCCACCGTTTCCGTCAGTCGCGGTTTTCTTTTGTCTTCCATCGAGCTTCTCCTTGGCTGTGGTTCCGTGGTAGAA
>Ga0180429_10003154_pt1 | contig 13402 bp, 11 predicted proteins | sample SS_ome_FD_132428 | JGI IMG/M metagenome (GOLD analysis project Ga0180429, IMG submission 132428) | Hypersaline lake sediment archaeal communities from the Salton Sea, California, USA - SS_1_S_1 metaG | ecosystem: Environmental > Aquatic > Non-marine Saline and Alkaline > Hypersaline > Sediment ...
ACGCTGAAGCTCGCCTTTTTCCACCGCTGGCAGAAGCTCGGCTTCGTGCTCTACATCGCCCAGGGCTGGCTCGGCGTCGTCGCGGCCTGGCCCCTGATGCAGACCATCCCCCTGCCCGCGCTGATCCTGCTGCTGATCGGCGGCGTGACCTACACGGTGGGCACGATCTTCCACCACGCGCCGTGGAAATACTCCACCGCGATCTGGCACGGCCACGTGCTCGCCGCCGCGGCCACGCATTACGCCGCCGTGGTGATGGTGGCCGGGCTGCAATAGGCCCGTCCCCCGTCACCGCTGTTCTTCTTTGGTCAATCAATACCTCGGGGGGTCCGGGGGGCTGGCCCCCCGGCAGGTCGGCCGGGCGCAAGCCCGGACGAAACCGCTCAGGGCGCCGCGCCGCGCAGATAGTCCACGAGTTGCGCCGTGGAGCCGTCCTTGCCCTCGGTGCCGGTCGCGCCGCTGAGCACCGGCTCCAGCGCCTTGGCCAGCGCCTTGCCGAGTTCCACGCCCCACTGGTCGAACGAGTTGATCCCAAGGATCACCCCCTCGACGAAAACCCGGTGCTCGTAGAGCGCCACGATCTGGCCGAGCACGTAAGGCGTGAGCCTGGGATAGGCCAGCGTCGTCGAGGGCCGGTTGCCGGGGAAGACCCGGTGCCGCGCCTGGCGCTCCAGTTCCGCGCCCTCCAGCCCGGCCTCGGCCATCATCGCGCGCGCCGCGTCGAGCCCGCGGCCCTTCATCAGCGCCTCGGACTGGGCCAGGCAATTGGCCACCAGCAGCCGGTGCTGGTGGGCGAGGTCCGGCTCGTGGCCCTCGGCGCCGAACATGAACTCGCAGGGCACCACCTGGGTGCCCTGGTGAATCAGCTGGAAGAAGGCGTGCTGGCCATTGGTGCCGGGCTCGCCCCAGACCACCGGGCCCGCGGCGATCTCGAGCGAGCGGCCGTCCATCGACACCCGCTTGCCGTTGCTCTCCATCTCCAGTTGCTGGAGATAGGCCGGCAGCCGCGCGAGGCGCTGCTCGTAGGGCAGCACGGCGCGGGTCGGATAGCCGCAGACCTGGTGGTGCCAGATCCCCGCGAGCGCGAGCATCAGCGGCATGTTCTCGGCGTCCTTGGCGGTGCGGAAATGCCGGTCCATGGCATGGCCGCCGGCGAGCAGGTCGCGGAAGTCTTTGCGCCCGATGGCGATCATGACGCCAAGTCCGATCGGGCCCCACATCGAGTAGCGCCCGCCGACCCAGTCTTCGAAGCCGAACACCCGGGCCGGGTCGATCCCCCAGTCCGCGGTCTTGTCGAGGGCGGAGGACAGCGCGGCGAAATGACGGCCGGTGTTCTCCGCGCCCACCGCGCGGATGAGCCAGTCGCGCGCCGTGGCCGCGTTGGTCATGGTTTCGATCGTCGTGAAGGTCTTGGAGGCCACGATCACCAGCGTGCTCGTCGGGTCGAGCCCGGCCAGCACGTCATGGACATGCGCGCCGTCGACGTTCGACACGTAATGCACGCGCGGCCCGTCGTGATAGGGGGCAAGCGCCAGCGTGGCCATCGCCGGGCCGAGATCGGAGCCGCCGATCCCGATGTTGACCACGTCGGTGAAGCGCCCGCCCTGCGGCGGCCGCACCCGGCCGGTGCGCAGCCCGTCGGCGAAATCCTCCATCCGCCCCAATGTCTCGTGGACCGCCGGCAGCACGTCCACGCCATCGACCTCGACCGGACCCGGACCGGGGTGGCGCAGCGCGGTATGGAGAACTGCGCGCCCCTCGGTCTCGTTGATCTTCGCGCCCGAGAACATCGCGTCGCGCCGCGCTGCCACGCCGGAGTCCTCCGCCAGCGCCAGCAACAGCCGCCGGGCTTCCGCGTCGATCGAGGTCTTGGAATAGTCGAACAGGAGCCCGTCGGCGCGCACGGAAAACGCCGCCGCCCGTCCGGCGTCGGCAAACAGATCGGCAATCCGCAGATCGCCCTGCGCCGCGCGGTGCGTCTTCAACTCAGACCACGTCATCGGCTCCGCTCCCGTCGTCAGTTTTCCGCCCAATGCACCGTCAGGCCATCGAGCACGGCTGCCACCGGCGCCTGCATCGGGTCGCCGATCTCCGCCGCCTTCTCCAGCGCCGCGCGTTTCGCGCCGCCAAGGATGACGAGATGCTTGTTCATCGCCCCGTTCAGCACCTCCGCCGACAATGTCACACGCGGCTCCTCCGCCCCCGGCGCGTGCATCGCCACCAGTGCCGGCGCGGTGCTGCGCAGTGCCTTCTCCAGGTTGTCGGCGCCGGGGAACAGGCTCGCGGTGTGCATGTCGTCCCCCATGCCGAGCAGCACGAAGGTGAGCGGGCAGAGCGCCTCCACCGACGCCGCGGTGTCGACCAGGTCGATGTCGGAACCGTCGCCCCCGGTGTAGAACGGGAGGAACCGCGCCGCCGCCGCCTTGTCAACCAGCAGACGCTCGCGCAGGAGCCGGGCGTTCGAGCGCGGGCTGTCTTCCGGCACCCAGCGTTCGTCGGTGAGCAGCACGTCGACGCGGGACCAGTCGAGGTCGATCGCCGACAGGGTATCGAAGATCGGCCCCGGCGTAGTGCCGCCGGGCACCGCGAGCGACACCCTCTCGTGGGTCATCAGGGCCCGGTTCAGCTCCCCCGCGATCGTGTTGGCAAGGTCGAGCCACATCAGGTCGCTGTCGGTATAGTCGATGAGTTTCATGCGCTTAGCTCTCTCCAGCGTCGGCCGTCCCTGTGCATCAGGATAAGCGCCTCTTCCGGTCCCGTCGAGCCGGCTTCGTAGGCCAGGGGCTTTTCGCCGCGCGCCTCCCAGGCCGCGATCACCGGATCGGTCCAGGCCCAGGCCGCCTCGACCTCGTCGCCGCGCATGAACAGGGTCTGGTTGCCCCGGATCACGTCCATGATCAGCCGCTCGTAGGCGTCGGGCACATCCGCGGCTTCCGCACCGAGCGCCTCGGCGAAGGTCATGTCGAGCGGAACTGAGACGAGTCTCATACCGCCCGGCCCCGGCTCCTTGATCGTCACCGTGAGGTCCATGCCTTCGTTCGGTTGCAGCCGGATGGTGAGCTCGTTGGCGCTCTGCCCTGTATCTTCCTCGAAGATCGAATGCGGCGGCTCCTTGAAGCGCACCACGATCTCCGACATCCGCGCCTTCATCCGCTTGCCGGTGCGCAGGTAGAACGGCGTGCCGTTCCAGCGCCAGTTCGCCACGTGCAGCTTCAGCGCGATAAAGCTTTCGGTGCGGCTGTCGGGGTTCTCGGCGTCGTCGCGATACGAGGCGGTGTCGCCCCCCGCCTTGTATTGCCCGCGCACGATGTCATCCGCCTCGACCGGCTTGAGCGCCCGGATCACCTTCAGTTTCTCGTCGCGCACCGCGTCGGGGTCGAACTTCGACGGCGGCTCCATCGCGATCAGGCACAGAAGCTGCATCAGGTGGTTCTGCACCATGTCGCGCATCGCGCCGGACTTGTCGTAGTAGGCGCCGCGCCCGCCCACGCCCACCGTCTCGGCCACGGTGATCTGAACGTGGTCGATATACTGGTTCTTCCACAACGGCTCGAACAGCATGTTGGCGAAGCGCACGGCCATCAGGTTCTGCACCGTCTCCTTGCCGAGGTAATGGTCGATCCGGTAAATCTGGTCTTCGGCGAAATGCCTGGCCAATGTCTGGTTCAGCGCACAGGCGGAGGCAAGGTCGTGCCCGAACGGCTTTTCCACCACGATCCGCGCCGCCGGCCCGGCAACGTTCTGGGCATGGAGCCGTTCCGCGAGATCGCCAAACAGCGACGGCCCGACCGAGAAGTTGAACACCTGCACCACGTCCGGGCGCATCTTGGCCGCCAGCTCGTCCCAGCCGCCGGCGCCCGTCGCATCCACCGCCACGTAGTCGATGCGCTCGAGAAAGGCGGCCACGTGATCGCGGTCGCATTTCGCAGGCGCGACGAACTCGCGCAGCGCCGCCGCTACCAGGTCGCGATAGCCCGCGGCGTCCAGGTCCGAGCGCGCCGCGCCGATGATCCGGCCGGTTTCGGGGATCTGGCCATCGCGGAACCGCAGATACAGCCCCGGCAGGATCTTGCGCCGGGCGAGATCGCCCGTGCCACCGAAGATCACGAGGTCGAACGGATCGACCGGGATGACGCGCGAGACCATGGTTCCACTCCGTGTTCAGGCGACGTGCGCCGTATTTCGAGGCGACCGCGCGGGCGCTTGTTAACGCTAACGCCACCCGGTCGCCCGTCTGTTACTGCGCGCTTCCGCACATGTCTAGCATCCGCGCGAAAGACGGCACCAGTGTGATCCGTTTGCCCCTATCGGTGCGGGCGCCTTAACCCGGCGTTCAACCCGTTGCCCTAGCCTGCCCCTGATTGCGCAGCCGCACGGAAACCGCACATGGCCAACGGCATCATCTGGTCCACGCTCTATCTTGGTCGCCTCCCCGAGCTGGATGTTGACGAAAGCACCTATGCGATCGAGGATGCTGCGCCGCTGCTCACCACCTTCGGCGGGCCGGGCAACGCGCTTGCGGGGCAGATCACTAACGTGACGACCAACGCCGGCAGGGACGACGTCGTGTCATCCGACAATTACGGCACAAGCGATACCGTCGAATACGACCTGGGCGGTGGGCCGGTCACGGCCAACGTGGATGCGATCGTGGCCCTCAACGGCACCGTCACCTTCGCCGATGGCTCCACCTTCAACAGCGTCTTCGGCGTGTTCCAGGCCGATACCGGCGACACCTTCATGATGGTGCTCGACAGCCAGCCGGAACTGGCAAGCCAGGCGATCACCTCGGTGACGTTCAACGCCGTGGTGAACTCGGACTATTCCGGTATCCGCCAGAGCACCAAGGACGATCACGATTTCGTCTGTTTCGGCCCCGATACCGAGATCGAGACCCCCACCGGCCCGCGCCGCGCCGAGGCGTTTCGTCCCGGCGATCTCGTCACCACGCTCGACCACGGCCCGCAGCCGATCTCATGGATCGGAAAACGGCGGCTGGTGTTCGCAGGCCGCGACCCGGCGCAGCCGATCCTCGTCTCCGCCGGCGCCTGCGGCCCGGGCCTGCCCCGGCGCGATACCCTGCTGTCACCCGACCACCGGGTGCTCCTGCGCATCGCGCCGAGCCACCTGCTGCACGACCCGCTCGGCGCGCTCGCGCCAGCCAAGGCCCTGACGCGGGCGCGCGGGATACGGGTGAAGGCCGGCGCGCGCGCTGTGACCTACATCAGCTTCCTTCTGCCGATGCACGCGGTGCTGATCGCCAACGGCATCGCGGTGGAAAGCCTCTATCCCGGGCCGGAATCCTGGGCCCGGCTCGATGGCCCCGACCGCAGCGCCTGGCTCGCACTCGCCGCCGGGGCCCGCGTCACCGGGGTGCCCCCCGCACGCCTGCTGTTGTCGGTGGCCGAGGCGCGGGCCGGTCTGGACGCCGGCGCCATGGCGCTGCCCGAAACGCCGCCCGTGGCGCTGGGGCCGGCAGCCGCACGCCGCCGGCCACGCCCCCTGCCCGCCCATCTCGCCGCCGGCTGACACAAACCGCTTGCCGGCAGCGGTGCCGCGTGGTCAACCCGGGCGCATGAGCGAACGGTTCGAGACCATCATCATCGGCGCCGGCGCCGCCGGGCTGTTCTGCGCTGCCCACACCGGCGGGCGCACGCTGGTACTCGACCACGCCGCCAAACCGGCCGAGAAGGTGCGCATTTCCGGCGGCGGGCGCTGCAACTTCACCAACCTCGATGTGACCGCGGCCAATTTCCTCTCCGGCAACCCGCATTTCGCCAAGTCCGCGCTCGCCCGCTACACGCAGTGGGATTTCATCGACCTCGTCGCGCGCCACGGCATCGCCTGGCACGAGAAGACGCTGGGCCAGCTGTTCTGCGACGGCAAGTCGACCCAGATCGTCGAGATGCTGCTTGCCGAGGCCCGCGCCGCCGGGGCCGAGTTGCGCCTCTCCACCCCGGTGCGCGCCCTCGATCATGCCGATGGCCGATTCCGCCTCGCCACCGACGCGGGCATGCTCACCTGCCGCAACCTCGTGATCGCCACTGGCGGCAAGTCGATCCCCAAGATGGGCGCGACCGGCTTCGCCTACGACGTCGCCCGCCAGTTCGGCCATGCCGTGACCGAGACCCGCCCGGCCCTCGTGCCGCTCACCTTCGGTGACCGCTTCGCGCCGCTGTCGGGCGTTTCGCTCCACGCCCGCGCCTCGAACGACCGGGCCGCCTTCGACGAGCAGATTCTCTTCACCCACCGCGGCCTCTCCGGCCCGGCGATCCTGCAACTCTCCTCCTACTGGCGCGAGGGCGAATCGATCACCCTCGGCCTCGCACCGGGGCGCGACCTCTTCGCCGCCCTGCGCGACCAGCGCCAGGCGTCCGGCCGCCGCGCACTCACCACCGAACTCGCCGCGCACCTCCCCGCCCGCCTCGTCGAGCACCTCGCGCCCGGGCTCGGGCTTGCCGGCAACCTCGCCGACCAGTCCGACGCGCGGCTGCGCGAGATCACCGACGCGCTCCACGGCTGGACCCTCACCCCCACCGGCTCCGAGGGCTACCGCACCGCGGAGGTCACCCTCGGCGGCATCGACACCGCCGGGCTCTCGTCGCAGACGATGGAATCGCGCCACTTGCCCGGGCTGTATTTCATCGGCGAGGCGGTCGACGTCACCGGCTGGCTCGGCGGCTACAACTTCCAGTGGGCCTGGGCCTCGGCCCATGCCGCCGGCCGGGCGATCGCCGCGAAATCATCCTGAACGTATGCACGCGCGGTGCACGTGCGGTGCACGCGTTGTGCATGTCTCCGTCGCCCTGTACCCTCGCGGCGAACACCCCGGGGAGACGCCATGAAAATCGCCAGCTTCAACATCAACGGCATCAAGGCCCGGCTGCCCGTCGTGACCGACTGGCTCGAGGAGACCGCCCCCGACGTGGCGATCCTGCAGGAGATCAAGTCGGTTGACGAGAACTTCCCCCGCGAGCACTTCGAAGACATGGGCTACAACGTTGAAACCCATGGACAAAAGAGCTTCAACGGCGTCGCGCTGCTGTCGAAACTGCCGCTCGAGGATGTCACCCGTGGCCTGCCCGGCGCCGCGGGCGCGGGCCGCGAGGGCGCCGACGACGAAGAGGCGCGCTACATCGAGGCCACCGTGGTAGGCGACACCGCCGTGCGCATCTGCGGCCTCTACCTGCCCAACGGCAACCCCGCGCCGGGGCCGAAATACGACTACAAGCTGCGCTGGATGGAGCGTTTGACGGACCGCGCCAAGGCTTTGTTATCTCGGGAGGAATGCTTCCTGATGGCCGGCGATTTCAACGTCATCCCGCAAGCCGAGGACGCCGCCCGCCCGGAAGCCTGGGCGGAGGATGCACTCTATCTGCTGGAAACGCGCGCCGCCTTCCGGCAGCTCCTCAACCTCGGCCTCACCGACGCGTTGCGCGCCCGCACCCTCGCGCCGGAGCTCTACACCTTCTGGGATTTCCAGCGCGGTGCCTGGCAGCGCAACGACGGTATCCGGATCGACCATTTCCTGCTCTCGCCGCAATGCGCGGATCTGCTCGAGGACGTGCAGATCGACAAGGACATGCGGGCCCGCGAGAAGCCCTCGGACCACGTGCCGATCAGCGTCACGATCGCGGCGTAATACTTTGACATGGCGCGAAAAATCATCATTGATACCGATCCGGGTCAGGATGATGCCGTGGCGATCCTGCTGGCGTTGGCGAGCCCGGAGATCGAGGTGCTCGGGATCACGGCGGTGGCCGGCAACGTGCCGCTGGTCCTGACCGAGAAGAACGCGCGCATCGTCTGTGAACTGGCCGGGCGGCCCGATCTCGCCGTCCACGCCGGCTGCGACCGCCCGATGCGGCGCGCGCTGGTGACGGCCGAACACGTCCACGGCAAGACCGGGCTCGACGGCCCGGAGCTGTGGGAACCCATTATGCCCCGGCAGACGCAGCACGCGGTGGATTTCATCATCGACACCCTGCGCCGCGAACCGCCCGGCACGGTTACGCTTTGCCCGATCGGGCCGCTCACCAACATCGGCACCGCGCTCGCCCGCGCCCCCGACATCGCGCCGCGGATCAAGGAAATCGTGCTGATGGGCGGGGCCTATTTCGAGGTCGGCAACGTCACGCCCGCGGCCGAGTTCAACATCTACGTCGACCCGGAAGCGGCTGAAATCGTGTTCAGATCCGGCACGCCGCTCACGGTGATGCCGCTCGACGTCACCCACAAGGCCCTCGTCACCCGGCCCCGGCTCGCCGCCGTCGCCGCCCTCGGCACCCGCACCGGCCGTTTCACCGCCGCGATGCTCGATTTCTTCGAGCGGTTCGACATCGCCAAGTACGGCTCCGAGGGCGGTCCGCTGCACGACCCCACCACCATCGCCTACCTGCTGAAACCGGAGCTGTTCTCCGGCCGGCACGTCAACGTCGAGATCGAGACCCGGTCGGACCTCACCCGCGGCATGACCGTGGCCGACTGGTGGGGCGTGACCGACCGCGCGCCCAACGCCACCTTCATGGGCGACCTCGACGCCGACGGCTACTTCGCCCTGCTCACCGAACGGCTCGCGCGGCTGCCCTGAGGCGCGGGGAAGGCTGGACATCGCGCGCGCGCATCCCCACATCCCGGTCATGCGCGCGACATTCGACAATACCTACGCCCGTCTGCCGGGGCATTTCTATGCCCGGCTCGATCCCACCCCCGTGGCCGACCCGAAGCTGATCGCGGTGAACGCCCCGCTCGCGGGGCGGCTCGGGATCGACCCGGCCAGCCTCACCGCCGAGGTGATCGCGGGCAACGTGGTGCCCGAGGGCGCCGAGCCGCTGGCGCAGCTCTACGCCGGGCACCAGTTCGGCAACTGGGCGGGCCAGCTGGGCGACGGCCGGGCGATCCTGCTTGGCGAGGTGATCGACACGGCAGGCCACCGCCACGACATCCAGCTCAAGGGCGCGGGCCGCACGCCGTTCTCGCGCGGCGGCGACGGGCGGGCCTGGCTCGGACCGGTGCTGCGCGAATACGTGGTCTCCGAGGCGATGCACGCGCTCGGCATTCCCACCACCCGGGCGCTTGCCGCCGCCACCACGGGTGAAACCGTCCACCGCGAAGGGCCGATGCCGGGGGCGGTGCTGGCGCGGGTCGCGGCCAGCCATATCCGCGTCGGCACCTTCCAGGCGCTGGTGGCGCGGGGCGATCTCGACGGGCTCAGGACGCTCGCGGAGCACGCCCGGGCCCGGCACTATCCGGAGGCCGAGGGCGCGCTTGGGCTGCTCAAGGCGGTCGTCGCGGCGCAGGCCCGGCTGGTGGCGGGGTGGATGGCGATCGGCTTCATCCACGGCGTGATGAACACCGACAACATGACGATCTCCGGCGAGACGATCGACTACGGTCCCTGCGCCTTCATGGACGAGTATCACGGGGCGACAGTGTTCTCCTCGATCGACCGGATGGGGCGCTACGCCTACCAGAACCAGCCCGACATCGCGGTGTGGAACCTCGCCCAGCTGGCCTCGGCGCTGGTGCCGCTGATTGACCCTGATCAGGACAAGGCCGTCGAGATCGCCACCGAGGCGCTCAACGGTTTCGGCACGGTGTTCCGCGACGCGTGGCTTGGCCGGTTCCGCGCCAAGATCGGGCTGACCCGCGAAGAGGACGGCGACGAGGCGCTGATCGTCGGGCTGTTGCAGCGGATGTCGACCAGCCGGGCGGATTTCACCAACACGTTCCGGGCGCTGGCGACGGCGGGCGATGCCTCGGCCCACCTGACCGACGCCGGGGCCTGGGACAGCTGGGCGCCGGACTGGAGGGCGCGGCTGACACGCGAACCCGGCGACACTGCCGCGGTGATGCGCGCGGCCAACCCGGCGGTGATCCCGCGCAACCACCGGGTGGAGGAGATGATCGAAGCCGCCGTGACAGGCGATTTCGGCCCGTTCGAACGCCTGATGAGCGTCCTGGCCGACCCGTTCAGCGACGGGGCCGACACCGAAACCTATGCCCGTCCCCCCAAACCCGAGGAGCGCGTGCATCAGACCTTTTGCGGGACCTGAACGAGACACCTTCCTTTTCGCGCCCGCCTTGCCCATATTCTGGTGTCAGGCAGGCATGAGACTCGCAAGCTACAATATCCGCAAGGCCATCGGCCTTGACCGACGCCGGGATCCGGCGCGCATCCTCGACGTGGTGAACCAGATCGGGGCCGACGTGATCGTGCTGCAGGAAGCCGACAAGCGGCTCGGGCCCCGCCCCACTGCCCTGCCCCGCCAGCTCATCAGCGACCACACCGACTATGCCCCGGTGGATCTCTCGGTCACCGACGTCTCGATCGGCTGGCACGGCAACGCGATTCTGGTGAAGAAGGGCCTGCAGGTCGACGATCCGCAGCGCATCGACCTGCCCGGGCTCGAGCCGCGCGGCGCAGTCTCGGCGGTGATCGAGGGGCGGCTCAGGGTCGTCGGCGTGCATCTCGGGCTGATGCGGCGACACCGCCACGGCCAGATCCGCCAGATTCGCAAGGCGCTGGAGCACTGCACCCGGCCGACCGCGGTGCTGGGGGATTTCAACGAATGGTCGCCCCATGCCGGGCTGGACGAATTCCACGGCCAGTTCGAGATTGTCGCGCCCGGCAAGTCCTACCACGCCTCGCGCCCGATGGCCGCGCTCGACCGGATCGGCCTCAGCCACGAGATCGACCTCAAGCGCGGCGGGGTGATCGAAACCCAGCTTGCCCGGGTGGCCTCCGACCACCTTCCGGTCTGGGTCGAGATCACGCTTCCAGAATAACTGACTAACTTAATCAGGTATTGACCTGAGTAAAACACTCGGGTATCCGGAGCGCCGGAACAACAATGGAGATTCCGATGCAGCTGAAACTTGCGCTCGCCACCGCCCTCACCGTTTCGACGGCCCTGCCCGCGCTCGCGGATGTGAACGTCTATTCCTACCGCCAGCCAGAGCTAATCCAGCCGCTGGTCGACGCCTTCACCGACGAGACCGGGATCGCAGTGAACGTCGCCTTCCTCAACACCGGCATGGTCGAACGGTTGCAGGCCGAGGGCATGCGCTCGCCCGCCGACGTAGTGCTGACCGTCGATATCTCCCGCCTTGCCGAACTGGTGGCCGCGGGCGTGACCCAGCCGGTCGAGAGCGAGGTGCTCACCGGGCAGATCCCCGCCACCTACCGCGACCCCGGCAACCAGTGGTTCGGCCTGACCACCCGGGCCCGCATCGTCTATGCCTCGAAGGACCGCGTCGCCGAGGGCGAAGTGACCAGCTACGAAGACCTCGCCGACCCGAAATGGGAAGGCCGGATCTGCACCCGCTCGGGCACCCATGCCTACATGGTCGCGCTCACCGCCGCGGCGATTCATCATCACGGCGAAGACGGTGCGCGGGCCTGGCTCGAAGGGGTCAAGGCCAATCTCGCGATGAAGCCGCAGGGCAATGACCGGGCGCAGGTCAAGTCGATCTGGGCCGGCGAATGCGATATCTCGCTCGGCAACACCTACTACATGGGCGCGATGATCGAGGACGAGGAACAGAAAGTCTGGGCCGACACGGTGCGCATCGAGTTCCCCGCCTTCGAGACCGGCGGCACGCATGTGAACGTCTCCGGCATGGCGATGACCAAGGCGGCGCCGAACCGCGAGGACGCGCTGAAGTTCATGGAATTCCTCGCCTCCGACGCGGCGCAGGCGATCTATGCCGAGGCGGTCTACGAATACCCGGTGAACCCCGACGTGCCGAACTCGGCACTGGTCGAAAGCTGGGGCAGCTTCACGGCCGACGAGGTCAACCTGATGGACCTCGCCAAGCTTCGCCCCGACGCGCTGCGCCTGACCCAGGAAGTCGACTATGACGGCTGAGCCGGGAGTCAGCCGCGTTTTTCGGCCAGGGCGATCCGCTCGATCGCCATGATGTCGCGCGCGGCGCTGGCCCCAAGCCCGAAGCGGGCAGCGTAGTCTGCGCTGCCCGCGTCATCGACGATCTGCCAGCCGAATTCACCCAGCAGCGCCGCCGCCGTCTCCGGCATCAGGCCGAATTTCCAGATCCCCATCTTCTCGACGAAGCGGCGATGGAACTTCTCGCCGCCATGCATGGCCGTCCCGGCGATCAGGTCCGCGAGCACGTAGGTAAAGACCAGCTGGCTGCCCGGCGCGAGGCCGGCAAGCGCGGCGAGGCTCCGGCGCACCGCCTCGGCGTCGAGATACTGGGTGACCCCCTCCCAGATCACGAAGGCGGGCCGGTCGAAATCGAACCCGGCTTCTGCGAGGCGCGCGGCGAGGTCGTCAGCCTCGAAGTCCATCGCCACCAGCCGCAGTTCGGGCGGCACTGCCCCGAGCGCGCGCCGGATCGCCCGGGCCTTCGCCGTCACGTTCGCCGGCAGATCGACCTCGAACGCCGCGCGGCCCGTCGGCGCCACCACCCGGCAGGCCCGGGTATCGAGCCCGGCGCCAAGGACCAGCACCGAGGCGATGCCCGCGTCCAGCGCCTCGGCAAGGCCCGCGTCGATGTAGCGCTTGCGGCACAGGACGCCGTTCCACACCCCCGGGCCGACCGCCTCGGTGAGCCGCCGCATCAGCCCGCGCAGCGGCCGCCAGCGGCAGGCACGCACGGTCGCGCGCGTGACCGGCGACAGGAATTCGATCGCCAGCGCGTCCTCGACCATCCGCACCCCGGGCGGTTCGAACTGGTCGATCGCCACGATCGCCATCGGCCCCTCGGCTGTGCTGGCCGCGACCTTGCTGGGCGACCTGTCCGCCATGCCGGTTTCCTTCCCCGTCAGGGCGCGCGCTGCTCGTCGAAGCAGACTTCGCGCAGCTCGTCGCGCTTGGCCGCGACCATTTTCTCGCCGTGCTCGATCACCTCCGCCCCCCGGTAGAGCTCGAGCACGGTGACCTCGGTGAGCGATGCGTTGAGCTGGACATGCGGCGGCTCACCGGCGAAGCGGGCACGGCGGATCGTGTCGGTCATCACGTCGATCGCGGCGGAAAGCACCTCGAAATAGTTCGGCGTCGCCGCCTCGGCCCGGCCCTCGGGATCGATCCCAAGGGTATCGAGCAGCGCCTCGGGCAAGACCTTTGCCACCCAGTTGTTGCCGTTCACCGGCTCAGGCGGGTGCCAGATCCGCCCGAGCGGTTTGGCGTTGGGATTGACCGCAACGATGACCTCCGCGCCCATCGCCCGCGCCGCCGAGACCGGCACCGGGTTGACCAGGCCGCCGTCGAGCAGCCAGCGATCGTCGACCCGCACCGGGCTCATCACACCGGGGATGCCCGCCGAGGCGCGCACCGCCTTGAAGGTCGGCCCGCGGTCGAGCCAGATTTCGCGGCCGGTTGCCATGTCGGTGGCGATGGCGGTGAAGGGGCAGCCGAGATCCTCGATCCGCTCGGCGATG
>Ga0180429_10003156_pt1 | contig 13398 bp, 13 predicted proteins | sample SS_ome_FD_132428 | JGI IMG/M metagenome (GOLD analysis project Ga0180429, IMG submission 132428) | Hypersaline lake sediment archaeal communities from the Salton Sea, California, USA - SS_1_S_1 metaG | ecosystem: Environmental > Aquatic > Non-marine Saline and Alkaline > Hypersaline > Sediment ...
ACCGGCTGTGCGCATCCGGGAATTGTAAACATCATCAAGACGGCCGCCGCACCCTACGGGGACCCTATTTTGCTGGTGATGGGTGGTTTTCATCTCGGCGGAATGCGTCGGATTGAACTAGATGCAATTATAGATGATTTTCAAAATTTGGGCGTACAGCAGGTCTGTCCCTGCCATTGCACCGGCGATGCGGCCACGCAGCGCTTCAAGATGGTTTACGGCACCCGCTGCCTGGCCGGCGGCGCCGGCAGAGTGATAACGCTTTAGGCGGCCCGGCGCAGGGGACGACCCGAGGGCCGCTTCCAGTAGAGATATTCCAGGGCCCGCCGGATCGCCGTGATTGACAAGCGGAGCCGGATCTGTTTTACTCGATGCATCAACCGCAATCCAAGGGTGTAAACGCGAACACACCGCACCGGCAGCAGCGGTCCTTCATCTCTTTGTTTCCATCCTTTTCATCATTCAGCAACCGGCATAAAGGAGTATTGTGATGAGCAACGGCGGACAGGGACAGCAGATCGATTTTACGGTGGACCGCAAGAATCTGTACCGGGAGGAATCGATTACCGATTTGAAGGTGGCGTCGATACGGCGCCTGATACCGATAACGGGCGACGGCAGCCGGGATACGAGCCGCGGTGCCGTCTTTGTGGCCCACACCCAGCTCATGTCGCCGGAAGGCCCGCTGCCGCTGCAGGCGCCATTGAAGGCCACCAGCCTCGAAGAAGCCATCGCCGAGTTTCCGGGCGCCATGGAGCAGGCCCTGGCGGACATGGTGCAGCACCTGAAAAAGATGCGCGAGGAGCAGCAGCAACAGCCGCCGCACCGGGACACTGGGTCCCGCATCATCGTCCCCGGGCGGTAAATATGTGCCCTGATAGGCGGCATTGTTTTTGCGGTGCTTCTGGGGGTGCTGTCGTGCTGCGTTTTTGGAACCACAACGTGCTACAGAGCATAACGCTGATATTGGTGTGGGCGGTTCTTTTTATAGCCGTAGCGGTGCAGGCGGAGGATGCGACGCCGTACAGCCGCTTTTATATCGCGGTTGAAGGCGGACCGGTCTGGCAGTCCAAGTGCGATGTGCGCATTCCCGGAGACGGGGGCACCGAATTTTCGTTCAAGGAGTTGACCGGCGGCGGTCCGTATGCGGCCGGCCGGTTTTCACTGGGCTGGCGGCCGCGGGCACGGCATGCGCTGCGGCTGGCGGTGGCGCCGCTGCGGGTGGAAGGCAAAGGATCTTTTGACAGGCCGGTTGAATTCGCCGGTACTGTTTTTGCAGCGGACACCACGACCGAGGGACGCTATAAATTCGACACCTATCGGCTCGGCTATCGCTATCGACTGCTGCAGCGGTCTACCTGGCAGTTCTGGACCGGCGCCACTCTGTTGGTGCGCGATGCCGAGATCGAACTGGAACAGGCCGATGCCCGGGCCGCCGACAGCAATGTGGGGCTGGTGCCGCTATTGAGCCTTTCGGCCCGCTGGTCCTTTGCCGAGCGCTGGGGCGCCGAGCTGGATTTTGACGGCCTTGCCGGCGGACCCGGACGGGCACTGGATCTGGCCCTGAAGCTATATTTTGATGTGAATGATCATTGGCAGATCGCCGCCGGCTACCGCACCCTGGAAGGCGGGGTGGACAATGAGGATGTTTATAATTTCAGCTGGTTCAACTACGCGCTGGTTTCGATCCGATATCGTTTTTAGGGCCTTTGGCTGCCGATGCATGGCAGCCGGTTAACATGCACAAAGAATATGACAAGATCGTCTGGTCGACCTGCAATGTGAACTGCGGCAGCCGCTGTCCCGTACGCCTTTTTGTCAAGGACGGCCAGGTGGTGCGTGTCGCGCCGGACAATACCGGGGATGATCCCGGCGGACCGCCGGAGATCCGCGCCTGTCTGCGTGGCCGGGCCCTGCGGCGCTGGGTGTATGCCAAAGAGCGGTTGCTGTATCCTCTCAAACGCGCTGGTGAACGCGGCGCGGGGCGGTTTGAACGCATTTCCTGGGACCACGCATTGGATGTGATCGCCGGTTCGCTGCGGCGCATTATCAAACGCTACGGCAACGAAGCCGTTTTCCGCATATACGGTACCGGCAACCTGGGCGGCGTGGTGTCCAGCCGGGATCAGATCGACCGTCTGATGAATCTTGTGGGCGGCTTTCTGAGCTACTACAACTCCTACAGTACAGCGCAGATCGAACATGCCATGCGCTACACCTACGGGGAGCGGGACACCGGCAGCCACATCAGCGATATGGTCAACAGCCGGCTGGCGGTCTTTTTCGGCAACAATCCGGCTGAAACGCGCATGAGCGGCGGCGGCACCATCCGGGATCTGATGGAAGTCAAGCGGCAGAGCAATGTGCGGATCATCGTGGTCGATCCCCGGCACACGGACACGGCGGCGGTCTTTGCCGACGAATGGATTCCGATCCGGCCGGGGACGGACGCCGCTCTGGTCAGCGGGCTGGCGTATGTGCTGATCACCGAGAACAGGGTGGAACAGTCTTTTCTGGACACCTGTTGCCTGGGGTATGACCGGAACACCATGCCGCCGCAAATTCCGCCCGGCAACAGCTATAAAGATTATATTCTCGGCAAGGGGCCGGACGGCATCGCCAAGACGCCGGCCTGGACCGCGGCTGTCAGCGGCGTCGGCGCGGACCGTATTGTTCGCCTGGCGCGCGAGATCGCGGATGCCAAACCGGCTTTTATCGCCCAGGGGTGGGGACCCCAGCGGCATGCCGCCGGCGAGCAGAGCGCACGCGCTATCTGCATGCTGCCCATATTAACCGGCAACGTGGGCATACGCGGCGGCAACAGCGGCGACCGCGAGGGAGCTTTCGGCATTGACTTTCCAGGCATACCCGTGGGCCGCAATCCGGTTAAGACTGCCATTCCCTGTTTTCTTTGGACCCAGGCCGTGGACGATCCCTTTCACCTGACCGCGTTGAACAGCGGCCTGAAGGGCGGGGATCGCCTGGCGGCACCTATCAAGTTCATCTGGAGCTTTGCCAGCAACACCCTTGTCAATCAACATTCCGACATCAACCGCACCAAAAGAATTTTACGGGACACGCAAAAGTGTGAGATGATTGTGGTCATCGACAACGTGCTCACGGCCAGCGCCCGCTTTGCCGACATCCTGCTGCCGGCGACCAGCGGTTTTGAAGAGGACGACCTTTGCTACCAGAGCTACGGCATGGAGCTGGGCGCGCTGATGCTGCGCCAAAAGGCTGTGGAGCCGCCGGGTGAGTGCCGCACGCTCTATGACATTTGCGCCGGGGTGGCCGAGCGTCTCGGGGTGGGGCCGGCCTTTACCGACGGGCGCACTCACGACGCGTGGGTGGCACACCTGTATCAGCAGTGCCGCCGGGTCAAACCGGAGCTGCCGCAAAGCTATGCGGACGCTGCCGCCAAAGGGTTGTTCAAATGGATGCGGCCGGGCCGGCCGCGGGTGGGTTTTAAAGCCTTCCGCGACGATCCGCGAGGCCATCCGCTGCAAACCCCGTCGGGCCGCATCGAAATATTTTCGCCCCGCCTGTGGGAGATGGCGCATACCTGGCAGCTGCCGGCGGGGGATGTGATCACGGCCCTGCCCGAATACCATCCCACGTGGGGCGGACCCGACGATCCGCAAGCGGCGGCCTATCCGCTGCAGTGCGTGGGCCACCATGGCAAACAGCGCACGCATTCGTCTTACGGCAACAATCCCTGGCTGGAGGCGGCGGCGCCGCAGATGGTCTGGATCAACCCGCTGGATGCGGATGCGCGCGGCATCCGGCACGGCGACCGGGTGCGTGTTTTCAACGCCTATGGCGAAACGCAGCTGCGGGCCAGGGTAACGGAGCGCATCATGCCGGGCGTGCTGTCTCTGGCGCAGGGGGCCTGGCATCGGCCGGGTCCGGACGGGACGGACCGCAACGGCTGCATCAACGTGCTGACCCGCCAGCGGCCGTCGCCGATCGCCAAGGGCAATCCCCAGCATACCAACCGGGTGCAGGTCGAAAAGGCCGCCGGAGAGCCCCCGTGTTGAAACGCCCGGCCTTTTTTCTGGATGTGCAACGCTGCACCGGCTGCAAAACCTGCATGATCGCCTGCCGGGACAAAAACAATCTGCCGCCGGATGTGCGCTGGCGGCGGGTGGTGGAGTTTGTCGGCGGCGCGTGGAAAATACAGCCGGACGGCACGTATTTTCAGGATGTGTTCGCCTATTACATCTCGGTCAGCTGCAATCACTGCCGGAACCCGGTGTGTGTGGCGGCCTGTCCCACAACGGCCATGCATCAGGACGAATTCGGCATCGTCCGCGTAGACCCGGACAAATGCATGGGCTGCCGCTACTGTGAATGGGTGTGCCCCTATTCGGCACCGCAGTTTGACGCCGTCAGCGGCAGCATGACCAAGTGCGACTTCTGCCGCGGCGATCTTTTGCAGGGCGGTGCGCCGGCCTGTGTGGCCGCCTGCCCCACGCGGGCGCTTCAGTTCGGGGAGTATGATCAACTGGCGGCTGAACACGGCATTGTTCGGAACATGGCCCCGCTGCCGCCGGACGACTTCACCGAACCCGGCTTTGTGCTGGCCCCCCATCGGGACGCCTGCCCGGCACGGACCTGCAGGGGGCGTATCGCCAACCCCGAGGAGGTCATAGATGTCGAATGAGATCGTCGGCCATCCGCTCAGCCGAAGTTTTGCGGAAGACGGCCGAAAGGCGCCGGAAGCCCTGATGCGCAGAGGCGCCGATGTCAGCCTGGTCGTTTTTACCCTCTGCATCCAGAGTGCCGTCGGGCTTGTGTGGGTTGGATGCACGGCCCGCTGGATCGAAGCACAAGGGCGGAACGGCCTGTTTCGCGTGCAGATGGCTGTTGCGCTGGGGTTGACCGTGCTGGGTTTGGCCGCGGCGCTGGGTCACCTGGCAAAGCCCCGCCTGGCGGTGCTTGCGCTGCGCAACCTGAAGCAATCCTGGCTGAGCCGCGAGGTGGTGCTGGCACCGCTGTCGGCCGCGGCCCTGATCTGGTTGATCTGGCGAACCCCAGCGGGCGGCGGCGGTGTGGTCGGATTGGAAATCGGCGTCTGCCTGCTGGGGTTGGTCCTTTTGGGGGCCATGCGGGGTGTCTATCACATCAGGGCTGTACCGGTGTGGCATTCGGCGACCACTGGACTGGCCTTTCTTGCCAGTGCCCTGATGCTGGGCGGCGCTCTGGGAATCGCCGCCGCTGTCTTGGGGGGTGCTTTTTTTTCGATTTCCGGCAGCGCATTGACGGCGTCGGTCGTCGCTATCGTGTTCGGGCTGCTGGCCAAGACCATGGTCGTGATCCTGCTTTTGAAGATCGATGCATCCGTGCCGGAACACATATGGTATGCGAAGACGGCGGGACCGCTTAAAAGCGATCGCATCTTTTTGTTCAGCATGGGGCTGATCGTCGCCGGCATCATCTGCCTCGCCCTAACGTTGACCGGACCGACGGCCCTGCCGCTGTGGTCGTTTGCGGCCTTTTTCTGTTTTGCCGCCGCAGAGATTCTGGGGCGGCATCGCTTTTACAAATCCTACCAGCGCATCGGTTTATGAGGCAGCGAAGGTGAAACAGGATCGCATCCGCTGGAATGCAAAATACCGCCGGCATAAAGCGGGGGAGGGGAATATGCCTGAGACATATGATGTGTTGGTGATCGGCTCCGGCACCGCCGGCCAGACGGCGGCGTATGCCTTGCATGCCCATAAACGGCGTGTAGGGGTGGTGGAAAGCAGCGAACGTCCGGGGGGCACCTGCGCTATCAGCGGCTGTCAGGCCAAAAAGTGGTTTTATGAGGCGGCCGAAACCGTGGCCCGCTCGCGTCACCTGCATGGCATCGGCATCACGGATCCGGCCGGGGCCTGCTGGAGGGACCTGCGGGATGCCAAAAACCGGTTTACGGCGCAGGTGCCGTCCAACACCGTTGAAGGATTCAAACGGGCCGGTATTGATTTTATTCCCGGCCGGGCCCGTTTTGTAGACAGGCGAACGATTGCGGTGGGGCGCCGCCGCATCAGCGCACGCTTTTTCGTGCTGGCCACCGGTGCCGTGCCCATGTCCCTGCCCATCGACGGGGCCCTGCGGATGATCGGCAGTGCTGAATTCATGGAATTGGATGATCTTCCCGGGCGCATCGTTTTTATCGGCGGCGGCTTCATTTCGTTTGAATTCGCCCACTTTGCCGCCCGTCTGGGACCGGACAACAGTGACCTGACGATTTTAGAAGCCGGGCCCCGCCCGTTGGGACCCTTTGATGCGGAAATGGTCGACCTGCTGACAGCCGCTACCGCAGAAGCCGGCATTCACATTCACAGCGACGTGACCGTTACCGGGCTGGCCGAGACGGATGACGGTTTGATGGTGATGTTGAAAGACGGACGGCGGTTTGAAGCGGACATCGTGGTCAACGGCGCCGGCCGCGCGCCCAATATTGACGATCTCGATCTTACCAAAGCGGATGTCGAGGCTTCCAGGCGCGGCATCCGGGTCGATGCACAAATGACGACCACCAACCCGGCGGTCTACGCTGTGGGGGACTGCGCCGCCACCGTTCAACTGGCCCGGGTCGCGGATCATGAGGCTTCCGTTGCGGCCGCCAATATTCAGGCCGCTCTGGCGCAGCAGGAAACCGAGGCGGTGATGGACTACAGGGCGGTGCCGGCGCTGCTGTTTACCTGTCCACAGTATGGCATGGTGGGATTGACCGAGCAGGCCCTTGAAGAGCAGGGCCGCACCTATCGCAAAAGCGCAGCCAAGGAGCTGCGCTGGCCCACCTACCGCCGTGTGGGACTCAACTCCGCCGCCTACAAGGTCCTGGTGGACGAAAAGGGGTGTTTTTTGGGAGCGCACGTGTTGTCGGACAACGCCGGCGGCCTGATCAACACGTTCCACTTGGCCATGGTCAATCGCATTCCAATAGAACAACTCCATCACCAGTCGATCATGAGCCCTTACCCCACGCGCGAGAGTGATATCATTTACATGCTCAAGCCCCTGCTGGACTGAAGGCAGAATCTCAAGACTGCATCCAACATCCAAAAACGATTGAGGAAAAAATGCATGGATGATTTTGAACGGTTCGTCGAAAAGTTGCAGGAAGAAATTTTTGAAGACACCCGCCGGGCCTACGGGGAGGCCGGATTCCAGCGCTGGCGCCATCCACTTTACCAGGGCCGGATGGCAAACGCGGATGCGCAGGCCAGGGTGACGGGCACTTGCGGCGATACCATGGAAATATTTCTCAAATTCGAAAAGGGCTGCGTTAAAGCGGCGACCTATACGACCGACGGCTGCGGCGCCAGCACGGTGTGCGGCTCTTTTGCCGCTGAATTGGCCCTGGGTAAAAATCCGGATGAACTCGCGGACATCACCGGGGATGTCATTTTACAAAAAATCGGCCGCTTTCCCGAGGAAGACGAACACTGTGCCTTCCTGGCCGCCGCAACGCTGCAGCAGGCCCTGGAGAACTACATGCGTTATTAGCGCGTTTGGAAGAATAAAGATGGATCAGCAGGTGCCGTCGGCGTGTTGCACATTTTCAACGATGGCGGCCTTGGGGTCGATGTTTATCCCTTTGAACTGCTGCCGGCCTTTACCGGGGCCGCCGATTTCAGCAGTCAATTTTGCCGCCCCGTTCTTGATCAGACAGTCCGTGTACATTTCTATCTGGATGCCGGAATCGGCCGGCTGAACACCGGTTCAGCCTTGCCTACCAGGGCCGGCAGGCCTTTTTCAAGCTGCTGCGCCAGCCAGGCCGACGCTTTGATCAGCGCACGCAAGTCAACATGGGTTTGGCAGCCCAGGCCGTTCAGCATGTGCACCAGGTCCTCCGTGGCGATGTTGCCCACGGCCCGCGGAGCAAAAGGGCAGCCGCCGATGCCGCCCAGGGCGGTGTCAAAACAGGTAATGCCCGCCTTAAGAGCGGCATATGCATTGGCGTAGCCCGTATTGCGCGTGTTGTGCAGGTGGACGCCTATTGTGACGGTTTTGTTTTTTAAGACAGCAAGCATCCGTTCGCACAACGCCGCCACCTGGTCCGGCACCGCCATACCGGTGGTGTCGGCCAGTATGATCTCGTCGGCGCCCAGATCCGCGATTCTCTTGGCCAGATCGAGCACTTTTGCAGCCGGTACGGCTCCTTCGTAGGGACAGCCGAAAGCGGCGCCGACAATGGCGCCGAAGGGTGTTCCGGTTGTGTCCGCTGCTGCGGCGATGGTTTTGAACCTCGCATAGGATGTCTCGGTCGTACAGTTAAAATTGGCGCGGTTGAGGGCATTGCTGGCCAGGATCGCCAGGCGCACATGCTGCAGGCCGGCTTCGACGGCCAGTTCATAGCCTTTCCGGTTGGGCACCAAGGCGGTGTAAATGGGTTTTTCTGATACGTTCAGCCGTCGGCAGAGATCATCCGTGCCGGCCATTTGGGGCACCCGGCCGGGGTTGACAAACGAGCCGATTTCGATGCGCGGTACGCCGGCGGCTTCGATTCTGGTGATCAGTTCGGCCCGCGTTTGCGGCGGCAGCGTTTTGCTCTCATTCTGCAGCCCGTCGCGCGGCGCCACATCCACGATGGTGATATCCGGGGTCATAGGGAAGCGGTTGTCCATTTTGGGCTGATGTTTTTTCTTCCGAACGCAGCGCAGTGAAAAAAATCAGGGTTAAGACCTGGCTTTATTTGCTGCTGCGCTAGGTTTGAAGCATTTTATCACCCTTCAGAGGCCTGTTTCAGGCCCGTATATTCGTTCTTATTACTGGTTCTCATTGCTGAAAGTCAAGATCGTTTGAATAATGCAACCGCGGGTTGTCCACAGCGATAAAAATGATTATATTAAGTCATCAAACGATTTGTCATAATAGAACTGATTCTTTTATGCACCGGAACAACCGGGTGAAGGAAACAACATGAATACCGCCTTGACGTTTATACTGGCTGTGATGATCTTTATGGTTGTCTGGCGCGTGTTTTCCCGCAGAAAGCGGATCCCCAAGCAGGAAGTCTACGTGTGTGATCAATGCGGCGAAAGCCACTGCGATTGTCATCGGGAGAAGGAACACCCGACGGTGGACAAAACCTGAATCGGCCTCACTGCGGCATCAGCGGCAAAGCGCCGCCGCTGATGCGGTGAAAGAAGCGTCTGATGACGCTTCGGGGCGTCAGGATGATCAGATTGCCGGCCAGAACCATGGCGACCCCCACCAGCGCATCAGCGGTCCAGCGATAGTCCTCGAACACCGTTGAGAGCGCCAGGGCGATCACCGGTGCCACCAGGGTGACATAGGCGGCGTATTCGGCGCCGATGCGGCTGATGAGCCGCATGTAGCAGCCGAAAGCCGCAATGGAACCGAAGATGGTAAGATACAGCATGGGGCCCAGATAGCCGATGGACCAGTCCATGGCCGGTCGGCCCCCGGCCGCAAAATGGATCCCCAGCGTCAGCAGCCCTCCGTAGGTCATGCCGAATGCGTTGGCCTGGGTGATGGGGATGCCGTTGCGGGCGGTGTGCGAGCCGATGACGTTGCCGGCGGATGCCATGTATGCGGCGCCAAGCGCGATCATGAGTCCGATCAGACCGCGGGTGGCGGCAAACGCGGCCAGATCGTGTCTGAAAACAACGGCAATTCCCGTTAGCCCCATCACACCGCCGGCAAAGGCGCGCCAGGCCACCGGTTGACCCATAAAAACCCGCAGATTAAAAATATTCCACATTAGAATGGTCGAAAATACGACCGCCACCAACCCGCTGGTCATGTAGCCCGTGGCCAGGTAGCTGCCGCAGTAGCTCAATCCGAACAGGGTAGCGCCCATTAACGCCATAAAGAAATGATCCCGCCGGGAAAAGGCCAGCGGCATCCGGCGCAGACGGCAATAGAAAAGCAGAATCAAGGCGGCCAGGCAGAAGCGGTATCCCACCGACAGAATCGGCGGCACCTGGCTCAATTGCAGCTTGATGCCCAGCCAGGTGGAGCCCCAAATCAGAGACGCGCCGGCAAAGAGCAGAACGTTGCGCATAAATGGCATCCTTTTACAATTTTTCTGTAACGCATGGCGGTAATGTCTATCATAAACACAGGGCGGAAGCCATTTTAATCTTTTTTTCTAACGACAGGTGCACCGTGTTTATGATAACATTATATAGATTTTCATGTGTTGTCTGATAAAGACATCGTCGATATTTCAACAAATGTTGTTTCACGTGTTGCTGTATGTACGAACGCATGAAAATTTTTCGGGAGGTGACCATGAAACCCAAAAATGCATCATTGACCTGTGAAACGGATTATTTCTCAACCCGCTGCACCGATGACATTCTTGTGTTCCGCTACAAGGGCAACTCTTTGCTGGCATCGACCATCATCAAGGCTAAAGAAATGGCGCTGGAGGTGTTTAAACGGGCCGAAGCCCATCCCCGTATTCGCATTGTGGTGCTGATGCATGCGCCGCGCAAACCGCGGCGTGAAGAGTATCTCTCCTTTTTTGACATGGTGACGTCGGCGCGGCTGCCCGAGACCAGCGTCATGCGTCTCTACAGCGCCGTCGATCAGCTCATCCTGTATTTCCTCTCCTCGGACCTGTTTTTCGTCGCCGCCAACCGCGGTAAGGTGCTGCCCATGATGATCGCCATCTCCCTGGCCTGTGACTATCGCATCCTGGGTGACAACACGGCCATTCAGAATCCGGCTTTGGAACTGGGGCTGATATCCAAGGGGGGCGCTCCCTTTTTTCTGCGCCATCATCTGCCCAAGGGAAAAATCTACGAACTGCTGTTGTCCCGGCAGGACATCACCGCCCGTGAGGCGGTTGCCATGGGCCTGGGAGACCGCTGTCTTTCCACGGACAACTTCGAGCAGAACGTGATGGCGGTCGCCGCCGAGTTCGCCGCCCTGCCGCCGCGGTCCCTCTGCCTGGCCAAACGCCTGATCAACTTTTCCGTGGCCGATGCCGCCGACTACCTCGCGTATGAGAACAAACACCTGCTGAGTGCCATGCACCAAGCCAAAATGGGCGTAAAATGCGACTAAATTCAACCGCCGCCGGCACTGATGACGGCCGCTTTGCATCAAATCTGCATGCATATCAAGACCGCCGCCGTGGTTCCAGGAGCGATGCCGGCGGCGGTTGAATTCAGATAAAAGGTAATTTAAAGCAAATATAACACTTGTTTTATTATTATGAAAATGTTAAAAAATTCATAATTCATAATTCATAATTGCTTTCCCATGCCCAAACAGATTGACCACAATCAGCGGCGCGACGAGATCGCCCGCGCCGCCTGCCTTGTCATTGCCGAGAAAGGGTTTGCCCAGACGAAACTGGTGGACATCGCCAAAACGGCCGGCTGTACCACGGGCGCCCTGCGGCACTATTTTGAAACCAAGGATGACATTCTGAATGCCGCCACCAACTACAGCCGCCTTCATTCCCGCGTTCGACTGGACAATGCCTCCCGGCGCGTGCCTTATTCGCTGGTGGACACGCTTTTCGAGACGCTGCCCACCAACCCGGCGCAAACCGTTTTCATCAAGGTGTGGATGGAGATGAACGTGCGGTCTATGGGCAGCGCGGTGCTGGCTGCGGAGGCGGCGGCATCGGCGCGCAACTGGGCTGCCCGCATCAAGGAAGAACTCGTCAAGGCCAGGGAAAACGGACAGATTGACAAAGGGGCGGATGTGGATGCGGCGGGTGAGCTGATGGCGCTCGGCATTATCGGCCTTATCAACAGAGCCATTATGGATCCAGAAAAGTGGTCCCGGGGAAAACAGCGCACAACGCTGGAGCAGCTTGTAGAGCGGGTTTCGTCCGGCGGAGGAAAGAAACGCCATGCGTGTTGAAACGACGTACAATGTCGCCGTTTTGCCCGGCGACGGCATCGGTCCCGAACTGACCGAAGAAGTGGTGAAGGTGTGGCGGGCCGCCGAGCGGCTGAACGACGGGTTCCGCCTGAATTTAACCTATTTTGAGGCCGGCGCCGGTTTGTATCTGCGCACGGGTGAAATTCTCCCGCGGGCGGAATTCGAGGCCATCGCCGGCAGCGATGCCATTTACAAGGCCCCGGCAGGTCTGCCGGACGCGGTGCTGCCGGACGGTACGGAAGCCGGTGTTACCGATGTGCTGCTGCGCTCCGCATTGGACCTGTGGGCCAATGTGCGGCCAATCAAACTCCGTCCGGGGGTGCATTCGCCGATCAAAGACATCCCGGAGGGCGGCATCGATTATGTCGTGGTGCGGGAAAACACCGAAGGGCTTTACGCGGCCTGGAGCGTGGGGGCGAAAAACGTCACGCGCGCACCGGCGCCCGCCGGGCTCGTGCTGCGGGAAGAGGTGGCGGTTGACAACCTGGTGGTCAGCCGCAAGGCCAGTGAACGCATTGTGCGCTACGCGTTTGATCTGGCCATGCAGCGCAGCGGCTGTCCCGCGGACGGCACCCGTCGGGTGACCTGCGTCGACAAGGCCAATGTCTTGAAAAGCTATGCCTTTTTCCGTCAGATATACGATGAAGTCGCGGCCGGCTATCCTCAGATCCAGACCGATTATGCGTATATCGACGCCATGACCCAGTGGCAGGTCCGCCATCCGGGTTATTTTGACGTTGTGGTGGCCGAAAACCTGTTCGGCGACATCATTTCCGATCTCGGGGCGGCGACCGTCGGCAGCGTGGGCATGGGGCCGGGGGCCAATATCGGCGATGACATCGCCATGTTCGAACCCATACACGGCAGCGCTCCCAAATACACCGGTCAAAAAAAGGCCAATCCTTTGGCTGCGATTTTATCGGCGGCCATGATGCTGGACTGGCTGGGAAGGCGTCATGACAATGCAGCGGCCGTTCGAGCGGCCCAAAAGGTGGAGCAGGCGGTGGATGCGGTGCTGCTGGATGGCCGCTGCCGGACATATGATTTGGGGGGGACCAGCCGTACCGATGCGGTCGGTGACGCCGTCGTGGAAAAATTGGAAACCTTGATATCATAGACCGCTGTCCTGTCAGGAGCCCAGCGCACATGCACATACTGGAAAACATCGCGTTTCCGCCCATGATCCGGGTGCGGCAGACCTTTGATGCCAGACGGCTATCGGACATATCGGGCACGATCGTGGAAAAAATCAAGGCGCTTTACCCCCGGCTGCCGATTCGGCCGGGTCAAAGCGTGGCCCTGGCCTGTCCCAGCCGCGGTCTGGCCGACTATGCCCTGATTGTAAAGAGTGTGGTGGCCGGACTCCGGGCGCTCAGGCTGGAGCCGTTCATCATACCCGCCATGGGCAGCCACGGCGCCGCCACCGCCGAGGGGCAGCAGAAAGTGCTGCACGATCTGGGGATCACCGCGGCGGCGGTGGGAGCGCCGATTCGTTCCAACCTGGAAGTGGTGCCGGTGGGGACAACCAGAGAAGGC
>Ga0180429_10003157_pt1 | contig 13398 bp, 8 predicted proteins | sample SS_ome_FD_132428 | JGI IMG/M metagenome (GOLD analysis project Ga0180429, IMG submission 132428) | Hypersaline lake sediment archaeal communities from the Salton Sea, California, USA - SS_1_S_1 metaG | ecosystem: Environmental > Aquatic > Non-marine Saline and Alkaline > Hypersaline > Sediment ...
TCCGGGAATGGCGATATGATAAGGTTTGGGTTCGAAAACAGCCACGGTTTCCTCCCCGTCCCAGTAACTTTTGATCTGATGCCCGTGTTCATTTTGCCGGCCGCAGCCGTAGCAGTGGCTGAACTCTTCCGGATAATAATCCTGAAACGCCTTTTGTTCCATGCAGTTACTCCTTCAAGTCTGTGAATGTCAGTATGCCGGGCAATGTAATATCTTTAGCCGGGAATGGCAAGCTGGTTTTTGTGGGGTTGTGTGGGGTTGTGGGGTCAGGCCTTGCTTTTTTGACGTTTCTGTGAATTTCATGAGAAACGTCAAAAAAGCAAGGCCTGACCCCGGCGGTCTTCGGCGGTCTGATCTCCTTTTGCCGCACTTGACAATCCGGTTTTTGCGACAATTATTATGAAAAATTATTTTTGAATGAAACTGAAACGCAATTGAAACCACACAGGAGCAACCATGGGAGAGAAACAGACACACCAGTTTAAAACCGAAGTCCAGCAGCTGCTGCGGCTGATCATCAACTCTTTGTATTCCAACAAGGAGATTTTTGTCAGAGAACTCATATCCAATGCCTCGGATGCCATTGACCGGGCCCGGTTCAAAGAGCAGACCGAACCGGAACTGTTCAGTGATGACAATGACTATCATATCCGCCTGGCCGTGGATCCGGAAAAAAAGACCTTCACCATCAGGGACAACGGCATCGGCATGACCTTTGACGAGGTCAACGAGAATATCGGCACCATTGCCAAGTCCGGCACGGCCGCGTTCATGCAGGCCCTGGAAAAATCCAAGCAGGAAGCCGCCCTGACCCCGGAGCTGATCGGCCAGTTCGGCGTGGGGTTCTACTCCGCCTTTATCGTGGCGGAAAAAATCTGCCTGGAAACCCGGGCTGCCGGGGCGGAAAAAGGGGTCCGGTGGGAATCGGACGGCCAGGGCGCCTATACCATCGAAGAGATCGACAAAAAAGAGCGGGGCACCTTCATCACCCTGTTTTTGAAAGCGCCTGAGGAGGATGATCAGGATTTCACGGATGAATATACCATCCAGCATATCGTGAAGAAACATTCCGATTTCGTGACCTATCCGGTGATCATGAACCTGGAAAAAAGCGAACCTGTCCCGGAAAACGAAATCATCAAGGACAAGGACGGCAAGCCCGTCGGAGACACCTTCAGAAAGGTGAGAAAAGACGAGACCCTCAACTCCATGAAGGCCATCTGGGCCAAACCCAAGGACGAGGTCACCGAGGAAGAGCACGAGGAGTTCTACAAGCATATCAGTCACAACTGGGACAAGCCCCTGGCCGTGATTCACAACCGGTTCGAAGGGGTCACTGAATATGAGGTGCTCATGTACGTCCCCTCCAAGGCCCCGTTCGACCTGTTCCGGCCCGAGCGCAAGCACGGGATGCAGCTGTATTGCAAGCGGGTGTTCATCATGGACGACTGCAAAGAGCTGTTGCCCGACTACCTGGGATTTGTCCAGGGGGTGGTGGATGCGCCGGATCTGAACCTGAACGTAAGCCGGGAGATTCTCCAGGAGGACCGGCTGGTGAGAAATATCCGCAAGAACCTTGTGAAACGGATCTTTACCACTTTAGAGGAGATGGACAAGGAAAAATACGAGGAGTTCTACAATGAATTCGGCCAGGCCCTGAAAGCGGGCATTCCCACCGATTTCGCCAACAAGGAGCGGATCGCTGCCCTGCTGCGGTACAAGACCACCAAGTCCGACGGCAAATACGTTTCCCTGGACCAGTACATCGAAAACATGAAAGAGGATCAGAAAGAGATCTATTATCTCACCGGCGAAAACCTGACTTCCCTGATGAACTCGCCGCTGCTGGAGTCCTTGAAAGCAAAGGATTACGAAGTCCTGCTCATGGTGGACCCCATTGACGAATGGGTGACCCAGTCATTGACCGAATACAAGGAAAAGAAACTCAAAAGCGCGGAAAAAGGGGATCTGGACCTGGAAAAGGTGGATGATGACAAGAAAAACGAATACTCGGCCCTGCTGTCTTTTCTCAAAGGCAAGCTGGAAGCGAAAGTCAAGGATGTGGTGGTGTCCAGGCGTCTGAAGGATTCGGTGTCCTGCCTGTCCGGGGATGACTGGGGCATGAGCGCCTACATGGAAAAGATTCTCAAGGCCTCGGGCCAGAAAACCCCGGAGCAGAAACGGGTCATGGAGGTCAATGTCAACCACCCGGTCATGGAAAAGGTCAAACAGATCTTTGAGACCGACACCACCAACCCGGTACTCACCGATTACGCGGACCTGCTGTTTGACATTGCCGTGATCAGCGAGGGCGGCAAGCTGGACAATCCGTCGCGGTTCTCCAAACTGATGGGGGATCTGATGGCCAAGGCCATATGATCGTTTATGTTGAAACCCTGGGGTGTTCCCGGAACCAGGTGGACAGCGAAGTGATGCTGGGCAAACTGTTGGCTGCCGGGCACACCCGGACCGATGATCCGGCCGAAGCCGATGTCATTGTGGTGAACACGTGCAGTTTTATCTCGTCTGCTGCGGACGAGGCCGTGGACACCATTCTCGAGATGGGGGCGTACAAACAACAGGGCGGGTGCCGCCGCCTGATCGTGACCGGGTGCCTGGCCCAGCGGTACAAGGATGACCCGGATTTGACCCAAAGTCTGCCTGAGGTGGACGCATTTCTGGGAACCGGTGCGTGCGGGCAGATTGTGGCGGTGGTGGAAGGTAAAACCGTGTCGCCGGTGACCCTGTTTCCGGATCCCAATGCCCGGGGGTTTGCCGATCTGTCCGTGGACCGGGCCCTGTCCGGGACTTCTTATGCGTTTGTCAAGGTGGCCGAAGGCTGCAACCGGCACTGTACCTACTGCATCATTCCCGCCCTGCGGGGCCGGCAGCGGTCCCGGCCGGTGGATGATATCTGCACCGATGCCCTGGCCCTGGTGAAAAAAGGGGTGAAAGAGATCATCCTCACTGCGGAAAACACCACGGATTACGGCCGGGACCTGCCGGACGGTTCCGGGGTTGCCCAGGTTCTGGAAATCCTTTCCCGGCAGATCGCCGCAGTGGATCCAGCCGTCTGGATCCGGATGCTGTATACCCATCCGGAATCCCTGACCCGGCAGATCGTTACCACCGTCAAGACCCATGACAATATCTGCGCCTATTATGACGTGCCCATTCAGCATGCGGACACGACAATGCTGCGGCGCATGGGGCGGCCCTATGCCAGAGAACACCTCAAAGCGCTGTTTGCCATGATCCGGCAAACCGATCCGGATGCGGCGTTGCGCACCACCGTGATCACCGGGTTTCCCGGGGAAACCGATGAGATGTTCGACACCCTGCTGGATTTTGTCCGGGAGATCCGGTTCGACCACCTGGGCGTGTTTACCTATTCCGATGCCGATGACCTGCCCTCCCATGCATTGAAACGCCATGTGCCCGAAGATGTGGCCCAGGTGCGCCACGACACCCTGATGGCGGCCCAGGCAGACATCTCCGCGCAGATCAACCAGGCCCATGTGGGAAAAACGTATCCGGTGCTGGTGGAAGAAAACCCGGAACCGGGCCTGTTCACCGGCCGGACCATGTTTCAGGCGCCGGAAGTGGACGGGGTCACCTTTGTTTATTGCCAAGGGCTTGCCATCGGGTCCATGGTTCAGGTAAGAATAACCGACGGGTATGAATATGACATCGTCGGGGAGAAAGCATGAACACGGATTTGAAAACACAGATCATCGAGCGGGTCACACCGGAGTTGATACAGGTGGAACAGGCCCTGGAAGACAACCTGGCGCCGCACCTGGACCTGGTGAAGCAAATCGCCTCGCATCTTTTGTTCAGCGGCGGCAAGCGGCTGCGGCCCCTGCTGTTCATCCATGCGGCCCGGATGTGCGGGTACGGCGCCAAAGACGAGGCCCTGTTCTCCACCATGTTTGAATACCTGCATGCCGCTACCCTGCTGCACGATGATGTGGTGGACGGATCGGCCCTGCGCCGGGGAAGGGATGCAGCCCATACAAAGTGGCCGGCGGCCCAGGTGGTGCTCACCGGCGATTTTCTGCTGGCACGGGCCCTGGATGTCGCGGCCCGGACCGGAAATCCCCGGGTGATCTCCGTAGTTGCGGACATCACCCGGGCGATGTCCGAAGGAGAGATCGACCAGCTGGACAAAAAAGGCCGGACCGATCTCACCGAAGCCCAGTACATGACCATCATCGCGCGCAAAACCGCAGTGCTGATCCAGGGGGCCTGCCGGTGCGGGGCCATTCTGGCGGAAGCGTCTGAACAGGAGGAAAATGCGCTGGCGGATTTCGGGTTTCACCTGGGCATGGCGTTTCAGATGGCGGATGATCTTCTGGACTATACGGCCACTGCAGACCAGCTGGGAAAAAATCCCGGGGCTGATCTGCGGGAGGGCAAACTGACCCTGCCAATGATTTACAGTTTGGGCCGTGCCGGAAGGAAGGACCGGGAATGGATGGTGCAGATGCTGGCTGATTCAACATTCACGCCCGAACAGTTCCGGAAACTCAAGGAAACACTTGAGTCGCTCAATGGAATTTCCTATACTCGAAAAATGGCACAGGGATATGTGGCCAAAGCGGAGCAGGCACTGGGAAATTTCAAGGAGTCCGCTTCCAAAACCATTCTAACCTTAATTGCGACCTATGCGGTTCACAGAAAGGTGTAATCATGGGTATCCGAAAACAGGTGTGTGTCTGGGCTGGAATTCTGGCAGTACTGTTGATGCCGGTTGCGGGAGCGGCAGCTTCGAAAACCGCTGAAACTCAGGTGCTGTCTTTCGGTGTCCAGCCCGTTACCCAAGGGGATACTTCCAAAGCCCGTCAAGCGGCTGTTTCAGCTGCTCTCGAGCAGGCGGTGGCCCATGCGTTTTCACAGGTGGTATCACCACAGGTGTTTGCCGCGAACCTGGCATTTCTGTATACCCGGATCCTGCCTGCGGCCCAGGATTATATCGTCACTTTCAAGGTTCTGGGAGAGAGCACCCATCAGAACCAATACCTGGTGGGGGTGGAATCCCGGGTTCATTCAGGCATGCTCGAGCAGACCCTGGCAGAAGCCGGTATTCTCAAAACGGAGACGGAACAGCCCAAAGTGCTGCTTCTCATTGCCGAGCAGACCGCTCAGGATCTGCTGCCGAAATATTGGTGGGGCAACAACCCGGAACCGTATCACTCTCATGCGGAAATCCGGATGGCGGAAATGCTGGCACAAAAACGGTTTCAGGTGACAGGCTTCGGGCCGGAACGCCCGGATCCCCGGACGTATGATATTCGGTTTCCCTCTATTTATGACCCGGATGCGGCCGTGGATCTGGCAAAAAAGGTGGACGCCGACCTGGTCGTACTGGGCCGGGCCGGGGCCACTGAATCCATTAACCGCATGGGGGATGAGAAAATATTTGACGCGACGGTGTCTCTGGATGTTCTGGATGTGACCTCCGGGGAATCGGTTGCGGGTTGTGAACACCAGGCTTCGGCCAAAGCAGAGGCGGGGCGGCCCGGTGATGTTCTGGCCATTGTTCAGGCGGCGGATCTGGCGGCAGCGGATCTGGCAGCGCAGATCGCCCGTGCCTGGACACAGAAACAGAGAAAAGAAAGGGCATTCGATGTCCGGATCGAAGGAAACGAATTCCTTCCCCGGTTCATTGCCTTGAAAAAGCGGTTTGCTGAAATCCGGGAAATCGAAAATGTCCAGCCCCGGGAGATCGGATCGGACCAGGCAGTTTTCGAAATGGTATACAAAGGGGCTCCGGACGATTTCGCCCAGCGCATCATGCTCACGGCATTTGACGGGTTCGGGATTGAAATCATCGAGGTGTCGGAATCTCTGGTCAGTATCCGGTTTGTTGATGATTCGACAATTCTGGAATGAGACACTGGTTTTTCTTGACACGAAACCCGGGGTCTGGTAAAAGTTGTAGATCATTGCAGGCGCGTAACTCAGTTGGTAGAGTGCTACCTCGACACGGTAGAAGTCAGCGGTTCAAGTCCGCTCGTGCCTACCACAGAAACGACCAGGGGACCGGGATGATATTTCCGGTCCCCTGTTTGATTTTGGCAAAAAGGAAGTTGCGATGTTAAAAACCATGGCAGCCCAGTTGACACTGCTGCTCAAAACCGGCAGCAGCCGGAGCAATGGCTGGATTCTCTTGAAATTCGTATTGATGCTGATTTTTCTGTTTGTGCTGTTTTCCGTGCTGTTCCACGCCCTGATGATGTATGAAGGCCGCTATTATTCCTGGGTCACCGGGTTTTACTGGACCCTGACCACCATGTCCACCCTGGGGTTCGGCGATATTACCTTTCACAGTGATCTGGGGCGGCTTTTTTCGATTGTGGTGCTTTTCAGTGGGATTGTGTTTCTGCTGGTCATGCTGCCGTTCACATTTATCCAGTTTTTTTACGCCCCGTGGCTGGAGGAGCAGAACAAATCGCGGGCTCCCAGATCCATTCCAAAAACCACGGCCGGCCATGTGATCCTCACCCATTTTGATGCGGTGGCCGTCACCCTGATCGAAAAACTCCAACAATACAACATCCCCTATGTGGTGCTGACCCCGGAACTCCAGCAGGTCCTGGATCTGCATGACCGGGGATACCGTGTGGTGGTGGGGGAACTCGATGATCCGGAAACCTACCGGCGGCTGAATATCGAGCAGGCCGCCATGGTGGTGGTATTGAACGATGATATCGCCAGCACCAACATCATATACACCATCCGGGAAATCAGTGGCCAGGTGACCACTGTCACCAATGCCGATTTGACCGATTCGCTGGACATTCTGAAACTGGCCGGCAGCACCCATGTGTTCCAGTTCACCCGAATGCTGGGCCGGGCCCTGTCACGACGGGTTTTGGGAATCAATATGCAGTCCAATATTGTCGGCCGGTTTGATGACCTGCTCATTGCCGAAGTCCCGGCCATGCGTACCTGGCTTCAGGACAAAACCATGGCGGAAAGCCGGCTTCGGGAGAAGTGCGGGGTGACGGCGGTGGGCGTCTGGGAGCAGGGGATGTTTCAGATTCCCACCGCTGACACCCGCATCGCGGAAACCACCGTGCTGGTGCTGGCCGGCACCCGGGACCAGCTGGAACAGTTCGACCGCACCATTGCCCGGGAAACGGATAAAAACGGGACCGTATCGGACGGCCCGGTAGTGGTGCTGGGCGGGGGCCGGGTGGGCCAGGCCGTAGCCGATGCCCTGGAAAATCGGAGAATCGATTTCCGGGTGGTGGAGAAAAGGCCGGGGATTGCTGAAAAACATGACAAGTTCATCCATGGCAGTGCCGGGGACCGCAGCGTTCTGCTCCAGGCCGGAATTGAAAAAGCACCGTCCATCATCATCACCACCCATGACGACAACCTGAACATCTATCTCACCATTTACTGCCGCCGTCTGCGGCCGGATGTCCAGATCATCAGCCGGGCCAGCCTGGACCGGAATATCAATACCCTGCACCGGGCCGGCGCCAACCTGGTCATGTCGTTCAGTTCCCTGCTCACCACCACCATCATGAACCTGATCCAGCCCCAGAAGGTACTCATGCTGTCGGAAGGGTTGAATGTGTTCCGCATGGCGCTGAGCCCCAGACTGGAAAACATGGTGCTGCGGGAAGTGAACATCCGGGAGAAAACCGGGTGCAGTGTAGTGGCGGTGAAAAAAGGGGATCACCTGGTTATCAACCCGGATCCCGCCATTGTACTGGAAAAGGGAGATGAACTGGTGCTGATCGGAAACGCTGATGCGGAAAAACTGTTTATTGAAAAATACCCTGCCGCCACTGAGCTGGATTGACAAGGTGGTTGCGGTCAGTAACTGTAACTGGCTGTCGGCACCATCTTGTCAGGCCAGGGCCTGATCGATGCGGCGGGCCGCATCCAGGGTTTGTTCGATGACGTGCGGCATCCGTTCATCGGACATCCCTGCTTTGAATCCCACCACCCACAGGGCCGGCAGCCGCCCGGAAAAAGGCGACAGGCAAACCGCCACGGCCCGGACCCCCACCAGATATTCTTCATCATCCAGTGCATACCCGTTTGAGTTGACCGTTTCAAGTTCTGCCAGATAAGCGGTTGGATCCGTGATTGTCCGGGCCGTGAACCGGCGGATGGGGTTGGCGTTCAGGTAATTTGCCGCATCCGATAGGGGCATGCAGGACAAAAACGCTTTTCCCACGGCCCCGGCCAGCAGGGGAAGGGCTGTCCCGATGGGAGAGCTGATCTTGAAATCCTTTCGGGACTCGACGATGTCAATGACCGTCACATGATCCTGGTTCCGGATTCCCAGAAACACGGATTCGTTACACTGTGCCATCAGGTGTTCCATGATCGGCCGGGCCGTCTGAATGATATCCACCCGTTCATAGGCGGCTTTGCCCAGTTCCATCAGGGTCAGGCCGATGGTGTAGCGCTTGGATGACGGATCCCGGATGACGGCGCCCTGTTCTTCCAAGGCTGCGGTAATGCCGTGAACCGTGCTTTTGCTGATGTCCAGATCAGAAGCCATGTCACTGATGCGCAGCCCGTTTTTGGATCTGGAAACGGCGGTGAGAATATCAAAAGCTTTTTTGACAATAGGGGCCTGGTAACGTTTGGTCATGAGGCGTTGGTTTTTTCTTTTTTTCAGGTTGATTCGGATAAAATGGCCCGAAATTTCGTTAACGGTAGTCATAAAAAGAAAAATTGTCAAGAAAGGGTTGTGGTGTTCATATAATGCCCCTGGAAAAAAGCAGGTGCAATAAAAAATTTGCATCGCAATTTTTTATTGCACCTGCCGGGGCAAATATACACCTGAATCGGGGTTTCAGACCAGAAGTGGATGTAGCCGCTCTCTTGCCGTTATGACGTGTCAATGGTTTTTTGAAAAAACAATCGTTTGATCCGGGACGGTTCCAGGAGGTGGTGCCAGGTCTTTTTGTGATTTTTTCCCAAAAAAGGATTTTTGGCACGGTTATGGCATTAAAACCTCACATGATTATAATTGATAGTGCCAAGGAGACAAGAAATTATGGATAAAGATGTGTTCAGTTTGTGTTTCATGTGCTCAGTCAGGTGTCCCATCAAAGTCGGTGTCAAGGACGGGCATGTGGACTGGATTCAGGGGAATCCGCATGTGGCGGGAATCAACGGCAGCCTGTGCCCCCGGGGTTCGGCCGGCAAATCCATGCTGCTGGATGACCAGCGGCCCCAGACGCCGCTCATCCGGGTGGGGGACAGGGGGTCCGGCAACTGGCGCAAAGCAACCTGGGACGAAGCCCTGGACTATGTGGCATCCCGGCTCAAGGAAATCAGGGAGACCCACGGGGGGCAAGCCATCGCCCTGGGAGAGCGGGCCCAGTTGAGCACCCATGTGAGCAAGGCGTTCCTGAAAGCATTGGGCTCCCCCAACCATTTCACCCATGACGCGCTGTGCAAAGGGTCCATGAACACGGCGTGCCGGTCCATGTTCGGATACACGGACGGGCAGATGGGCATCAATTACGCGAATACCAGACACATTGTCCTCTACGGCAGAAACATCTTCGAGTCCATCAATGTCAAAGAGGTGAACACCCTGATGGATGCCCTGGAAAAAGGGGCCAAACTCACCTATATCGACCCCCGGGTTAACGTGACCGCCGGCAAGGCCCACCGCTACTGGATGATCCGGCCGGGCACGGATCTGGCCCTGAACTATGCGTTAATGAACGTGATTGTCAAGGAACGGCTCTATGATGCCGCATATGTGGATAAATGGGTCCACGGCTTCAATGTGGTACAGGATTTTGTCAAGGAATACACCCCGGAATGGGCGGAAAAGGAAACCGGGATCCCGGCCGGAGAGATCAAAGCCCTGGCCAGGGAGATCAGCAATGTCAAACCAGGGGTGATCTTTCATTACGGATACCGGTGTGCCAGCCACCGCAATGAGATCTATATCCGCCGGTCCATTCTCATGCTCAACGCCCTCATGGGATCAGTAGAGGCCAAAGGCGGCATTTTCTTTAAAAAAGGACCGGGTGCCGAAGGGGGCAAGCCGGCCAGAAAACTGACGGAACAGGTGTTTCCGGAAATCACGGTGCCCCGGTTCGACAAGGTGGGGACCCCGGATTTCCCGCTGCCCGATCCGGCCCATGGCGTCCCCCAGATCCTGCCGTATGCCATTCTCAACGAGGATCCTTATCCCATCAAGGCCCTGATCAATTACCGCCTGGACACCCTCATGTCCATTGCCGACACCAACAACACCAAAAGAGCCCTGGACAAGCTGGATCTCATCGTGAGCATCGATATCAATTATTCGGATATCGCCTGGTATTCCGACGTGATCCTGCCGGAATCCACCTATCTGGAACGTACCGATTGTATTCAGCAGATGAACGGGCTCAAACCCATGATGTTTCTGCGGGAAAAAGCCGTGGAACCCCGGCATGACACCCTGGAAGGGCCCATCATTCTCAAGCGCCTCGGAGAGCGGCTGGGCATCGGCGATTATTTCCCATATGAAACCATGGACGAACTGGTGGACTGGCAACTGGAAGGCACCGGGTTCACCCGGGCGGATTTTGCAGAAAAAGGGTTTGTCAGTTATGGCAAATCCCAGATTTTCTGGGACAGAAACGACCTCCCCTTTAAAACCCCGTCCGGAAAAATTGAATTTAAATCATCGTTGCTGGAAGATGCCGGATTTCCGTCTTTCCCGCCGTATGAATCCCCGTCAGTACCGGCGGAACCGGACAAACAGTTCCGGCTGGTGGTCGGACGGACCGCCCTGCATACCCATATCTCCACCCAGAATGTACCGTATCTCAATGAACTGATGAGTGAAAACGTGCTGTGGATCAACAAAGAAAAAGCATCGGATCTGAAGATTCAGGATGGCACCATGGTGGAGGTGGCCTCTTCCTGCGGCAAGGGACGGATCAAGGCGTTTGTCACGGACCTGATTCATCCCGAGGCGGTTTTCATGGCCCACGGATTCGGGCATGAGGCCAAAAAGGCGGCACGGTCATACAATCGGGGACTGTCCGATGCCGTGCTCCAGGAAAACGTCTATGATAAAGTGGGCGGCAGCCCCGCATTTCATGACACGTTTGTCACCGTGACACCGGTGTAATACCCATCTCTTAAGGAGGCAATGAATGAGTCAGTATTATCTGTTCCAGGACGGTAAAAAATGTATTGGGTGTCACGCGTGTGAGATTCAGTGCAAATCCAATAAAGATCTGCCCGAAGGGCCCAAACCCTGCGAGATCATTCAGGTGGGACCCAAGTTCATCAACAACCTGCCAAAGATGTCGTTCATCTTCATGCCGTGTTTTCACTGTGAAAATCCCTGGTGCGTGTCTGCCTGTCCCACCGGTGCCATGCAGCAGCGGTCTTCAGATGGCATCGTGTTTGTGGAAAAAGACCTGTGCGTGGGGTGCAAAACCTGTATCTCCGCCTGTCCGTGGGGGGCGCCCCAGTGGAATCCGGGTACCGGAAAAGTGGAAAAATGTGACTACTGCAAGGACCGGCTCGACCAGGGCCTGGAACCGGCCTGTGTCACCACCTGCACCACGGGGTGTCTGAAATTCGGAAAAGTCGAGGACATGACCCAGATCCGGCGGGAGCGCCATGCGCAAGCCGTGGCATCCCTTGAGAACAGCAGCTTTTGAAAGGAGCGTGATCCATGGCCCAAAACACCTGTCCGGTTCAGTCCACCCTGCAATTTTTGTCGGAATGTATTGCATCGGGTGTCCTGACAGACCCCGGGGTGCGGCGGATATGTGAATCCATCCGGATGCTTGTAGAGGAAATATCTCTGGGGGAAGCCGGGGACGGCCATATGGACGCCATTGATGATCTGATGGTGGAATTCGAGACTAGAAGTTCGGATGACACCGCTGTTCAGACCCGGGAATACCTGAGCCGGATGTTGACCGAACATCGGGAAGTGTTTGGCAGCCATATCGAATCCCGGAACTGCCCGACCCATGACTGCGGTGTCATCGCACCGTCCCCCTGCCAGATGGCCTGTCCGGCCGGAATCGATGTGCCGACCTATCTGGCCCTGATTGCCGAGGGCAAGGATGCCGAGGCCATTGCCGTGATCCGGGAAGACAACCCGCTGCCCTGGGTATGCGGCCTGGTCTGTACCAGGCCCTGTGAACTGATGTGTGTCAGGGGCCGGATCGATACCCCCATCTCCATCAAGTTTCTGAAGGCGTTTGCCGCGGAGCGGGCCCTGTCCGACCGTCAGTACAAAAACCCGGAACCGGCCCCGCCCAACGGCAAGAAGGTATGTGTGGTGGGGGCCGGTCCGGGCGGGCTGTCCTGTGCCTATTACCTGGCCCTGATGGGATACAAAGTGGAGGTGATTGAAGCGTTACCCTTTGCCGGCGGCATGCTCATGGTGGGTATTCCCCGGTACCGGCTGCCCCGGGAGGTGATTGACCGGGAAGTAGCCATGATTGCAGACCTAGGGGTGACCTTTGCCTACAATACCCGGTTCGGCTCGGATGTCACCTATGAAGAGATGAAAGCCAAAGGTACGGATGCCTTTTTTCTTGCCATCGGTGCCCATAAGGCATGGGACCTGGGCATCAAAGGGGAAACCGATTTCCCCAGGGTGATTGATGCCATCACCTTTTTAAAGAATGTGGCGATAGGGGACCGCCGAGCCCCGGGCAAGAATGTGGTGGTCATCGGCGGCGGAAACGTGGCCATTGATGCGGCCAGAACCAGCCTGCGCCTGGGGGCGGACAAGGTTACCATTGCCTACCGCAGATCCAGAGAACAGATGCCGGCGGATATCGAGGAAGTGGAGCAGGCAGAAGAAGAGGGCATTGCGTTTGCCTTTCTCTCCATCCCCACACAGATTACGGGCAGTGAGGGCAGGATCACCGGCCTTGACTGTATTAAAGCGGAGCTGGTCGCAAAAAAAGGCACGGACCGCCTGGCACCGGTTCCCATCCTGGGCAAGGAATTCACCATTCAAACAGATGCGGTTCTGTCTGCCATCGGCCAGTATGTGGATGACAGCGGCATGGCCGCTTTTGATACTGTCAAATGGACCCGGCGGGGAACCATTGAGGTGAACCATGCTTCCATGGAAACCAGCATGCCCGGCGTGTTTGCCGCAGGAGACGCGGTTTCCGGTCCGGCAACGGTGATAGAGGCCATCGGCGGCGGCAAGCGGGCGGCCGATGCCATTCACCGGCACCTCACCGGCATGCCCCAGCCCGGCATGCCCAGGATTCCGGTGCGCCGCCGCAAAGTGCCCATGATGGAAATGACGGCAGCCGAAAAAATGCGGCAGTCCCGGCCGGTCATGCCCCTGCTCAATGTGGACAGAAGACGGACCACGTTTCAGCAGGTGGAACTGGGATATGATGAAGCCGCTGTCAGAAAGGA
>Ga0180429_10003159_pt1 | contig 13390 bp, 12 predicted proteins | sample SS_ome_FD_132428 | JGI IMG/M metagenome (GOLD analysis project Ga0180429, IMG submission 132428) | Hypersaline lake sediment archaeal communities from the Salton Sea, California, USA - SS_1_S_1 metaG | ecosystem: Environmental > Aquatic > Non-marine Saline and Alkaline > Hypersaline > Sediment ...
AATTGGAAGAGGCGGCCGCGGAACAATCAACTGAAAAAAAACCTGCCGAGCAGGGCGAAACGGTTTTTCGCCCGACTCCCGGCGAGCCGGTTGCCAGCGATCACCAGCAGTTTGTTCCAGTGGATTTGGTCAAGGAGGCCAAACGTGCAGAGCGAGGTCATGAAGTTCAGCCACCTGCAGAGGATTTGATCGACGCCGGGGCTTTGCTGCAGGCCGCGAGAATGGCTTTCTGGGAGGGTTCTTTGGAAAAGGCTGAGGCGTCTTATCTCAGCTACCTTGCCAAGCGACCGGGGGATGCCGATGGCTTTGGGGAATTGGGCAATCTCTACCAGTCGATGGGACGCCCGCAGGATGCCCTGGATGCGTATTTCGAGGCGGGGGTGCGCTTCAAGGCCCAAGGACAAAGGGAACCGTTGCTGCAAATCGTGGAATTGCTCTCGGAAGCAAAGGATCCGCGTTCCGGGAAATTACTTAATGACTGAAGGGCATCTATAGGAAACTTTGCTAAGCTCTTGATAATCCAAATCAGTGTTTCTCGAGCACAACTGTGATATGTTTTGCGCCTGTAGACAGACCTGAGTCAGCGAATGAGCGAAGCGCAACAAAATCCGGAAAACGAAAACCTTCAGCAGGATGGTTACGACCGTCTCTCTGAGGTTTTTGAGTCCAGTGCGCGGCGTTGGGAATTAATCATTTACCCATCGCTGTTCGCGTTTATTGTGCTGGCGCTGTACGGGTTCTACCTGATCTACAACCTGCAACGTGACGTACACTACCTGGCCATCAGTGTTGATACCAACATGACCACGCTGGCCGGAAACATGCAAAGTGTGTCTCAGAACATGGGACAACTTACGACCAATGTTCGGGCCATGACGGTCAGCCTAGACTCAATAGACCGTAAGGTTGGTACGCTGGAGCCCATGCTGGCAAACATCAATTCCATGGACAATTCCATGCGCCACATGACGCAGACCACGCAGTCGCTGAATACCGCAGCGCATGGCATGAATACACATATGTACCGGATGAACCGCGATATCGGACGCCCGATGAGGATAATGAACACCTTCATGCCTTGGTGATCATTCGCCCCGGCAACGAAAGAGAGCCCCGAAAGGGGCTTTTTTGTTGTCCGGAGTTTACTTATTGCGAGTGAGAGGTATTCGCGTATATTGCCCGTCTCGTTCCATTGAACAGGCTCTGGGCCGGGTCATTCGTCATCAAAAGAGATGGAGCTCGAAGGTTCCTGCAGGAAATATCCCTGAATGTAGTTGACCCCGATGTTCCAGAGAATGGCCAGGCTATTGGCATCTTCGACACCGCTGGCAATTGTCTTGAATTTCTCTTCCTGCAGGCGTTGATTGACTTCGGCCAGTTTTTCTTGGCTTTGTGGATTGCGGGCGAGGTTTGTTATGAACTCTGGTGAGAGTTTTACGATATCCACAGGCAGGTGCTGGAGCAGGGGGGCACTGCTTGCGCTGTCACTGTAGTGGCTAATTGCCGTTCTGCAATTGATTTTCTTCAGCCCTTCCATCAGAGCCAACGCCGGCTTGATCAGATCGCGCAGGTGATTTTCGTTGAAGTGGAAGGTCAGCCAAGCGCCTTTGGCTTTGAATTCGCGCAGACAATCACAAACCCATAGCAACATCGACTCATCTTTGATGCCATCCGCTGACAACAGGATATGAAAATTGATCTTTTTCCCCTCCTGGCGGTGTTTGACCAGTTCCATGATGGCGTTGCGAACCACCCAGCGGTCAATTTCAGCCAGGCGATTGGCAATTCTTGCATCTGACCAGAAGGTTTCCGGAAGTCGCTCCTCGTCTTTCTGGTTAAGCATGCGTACCAGCACGGAGTAGTTCTCACGCGTATCGCCCTGCAAGCTGACGATGGGTTGGTAGACGAGGCGAAAACGGTCGTTTTCCAGAGCATGGTCGATCAATTCCACCATGCCGGAATCTGCCTCTTTGGCTGGGGCATCCAAATGATGAGCTTCGTCAAACACGACCAGCCGACTTGCGTGGTCCTGTTCGGCATGCTTGGTTGCACGGCAAGAGCGGTCTATCAACTCATGGGTACTGATTCGTTCATTGTCCGGGAGCGCTGTCACGCCGAGGCTGAAATCCGGTTCTGCCTGTATGCCGCAGCTTTGCTTGAAATCGTGATTGCGGAGGGCCGAAAGGCACTGTTCCGCGGTGGTGGTTAAAGGTGTGCCATCCGCGTTGAGAATCACGAAATCGTGATCGCCGAATCTTGCAATCGTGTGCGCTCCATCCGCGGCCTGCTGCAGTATCTTGGCCGTGTCTTTCAGGAGCTGGTCGCTCTTTTCAATGCCGGTGCTGTCCCTGAGTTCAGAGAAATTATTGATTGAAATCTGCACCAGCCCGGCATTGTCAGGGGTTGGTGTCTGGTTCAGGACGCCTTCAAGGCGTTCCATGAAAGCATGACGATTGAACAGATGGGTGTGAGAGTCGCGATTGGTCAATTCGTCAATGCGCGCTTGAAGTTCCTGGTGCAGACTTTGATCTCGGACCATGATCTGCGTGCAGGGCTCTCCGTCGACTTCTGCCGGGCTGAATTCCATCGTGACAGTGAAAGTATGCCCGTCGATGCCTTGGCAAGTGACCCCGCTGTTGAAAGACTTGTCTTCCTCATGCCGGCGCAGGATTTTCTTGAAATCCTTACGGGAACCCTTCTCGATCAGGTCCATTAATGGCATGCCTTCGATATCATCGGTATCAGTGATCCCGAACATATGGCAGTAAACGTTGTTGGCATGGATATGCATGCCTTCGTGCACGTAGGCGATGGCATCACGCGATTTGCCCATGAGGTTGTCGAACCGATCTTCAGATTCGCGCAGCTGATGGCGTAAGCGTGCGAGTTGCTGCCGCAGCAGCAGGGTTTGATGTTCTCTGCGGATGGCGAAGGACAGACGCTCGGTATCGTCGGGCGGCACAACATCGCGCAGCTCCATGTCTGCCGCAAAGCTGACCAATTTTTGGGCTTCGCCACTCATCAAAATGATTGAAGCACTGGGGTTGGTTTCACGTACCGCTTCGATCGCGTGTTCCTTGTCCAATACCTTGGAGTCGGCATTCACGATGACCAGGTCGCCGGGCTCGGTTTCCAACATTTGTGCCAGTTCGCCAGGGGCCTCCGCGCTTTCTACATGCACAGCCTGGCCCGCATTCCGGAGTGCAATCGCACACTCGTTGGCCTGGTTGGGGCTGCAACCCACCATCAGTAATTCAACCGGGGTACGTTGGTCCAGGTTCTGAAACACTGAGTCGACATTGGCTACCATGTTGACGGCCTCAATTGGCGGCAACGGCTGAAAAGCCCGGAGAACATGGGGCGCGTGTATTGATCACAGACTGCTCCAAAGGTCATCGAAACTTGTTTTCGGATGGTCTTTTTTGTTTTCTTCCTTTTTCATCGTGGTGAACTGGAAGCGGACAAAAGCACTGTTGAATTCCACTATGCTCGTCAACTTCACCGTCTTCTCCAGTCCAGCGTGATTCAACGATAGTTTGGTGCCTAGTGGAAATATGGCATTCGAGACAATGAGGCTCTCGGAACCGGCGCTGGGGTCATTTTCGATTGCTGGTAGCAGGAGGCAATCAACGGGTGTATTTTCCGATCGACGAGAGTTTTGGGTTTCTGCAAATCGCAGCTGTGCGGCCTCAACGTTGCTGGCAATAATTTGCAGGCCAAGGTCAAGGTCTTGTCCTCCATGCAGGCGGAGCCAACGTACAACACCGAGCGTGAATTGGCGTCTCTGTGTTGGTGAGGCGATACCGACCAGTTCGCCAACTTTCACCTTAGGGGCGTTGCCTTGCGTAGACCAACGAATGCAATACCCTCCAGCGCTTTCATTCTGAGTTGTAACGGCGATGGTGTCGGCATCGGGATTCACGGTGTGGCGTGGTTTTTTCGGCCAATCTTCATCGAAGCTGTCACTGGAGAGTGAGCTGTCCAGCAGGCTGTCTGTCATCAGCGAGTCAGGGCTGGGACTGCGAGCCTGATCGTCGAGTCCCGCCCCGGACATATTGCTGAGGCTGAGTTCAGTAACCGATTTCGGGGGCGTAGCAGAGGAGGGTGACAACAGCTGTTGGTCAGAATCCGGCAAGAATGGGTTTTCCAGCGAAGAGGAATCTGAGTGGGCTGGATTTGCTGGTGATTCTTCCTCGGGTAAAAGTGACGTGGCTTCATGAATGGCTGCCAGGCCAACGAGGATGTTCAGCTCAAAGTTCAGACGGGTGCGCACGAAACGACGATCCGGGGGCTTGTTCCAGGCGATAATCAGTTGCCGCAGCAAGGGCTTGGTCAGGCCCTTGTTTTTACCCGGCAGGTCCGTAGTGCTTTCCCAGGGAGCGGATTCGAAGTCCTCCTGCAGTTTCTTCAACAGCGGGCGGGTATCGATCATTATCACATTGCGGCCGATCGTAGCCTCGCGCAACGTACTGTGAACAGGGGGTTCATCAGCTGTCAGGTTGATGGTGAGCCGGCCGTTACCGGATTCTTTTTCATCAGATGCATGCAGCTCGACGAGATTGGCCCAGGTTCTCGCCTCCTCATAGAGCCGAATCATCTGTTTCTGACGTAAACGGTAGGGGGTGGCAGCGGCAAGAAGCAGCAAGCCTTTGTATTGATCCTCCAGCGTGCTGATCAGCTCCTGATCACCGACTTTCATCTTGATCGGCACTTGGTGAACGCGGTTTTGCTGCGCAAACGCGTAGAGAGTGTTGATTTCTTTCCACATCCCCTTGACCCAGGGCGCATAGACCAGTGCTGTCTGAAGCAAAACCTGTCCTTGATAGTACATCGCCCGATGCATCGCAATAACCAGCAGCTTGCGGTCGAAACGATCGGCTTCTCCCGCGAGCATGCGCTCTATGATGATCTTGTAGGAAATCGATAGTTCAGTATTGAGTTCGCGGTTGAGTGAAGCAGTCTTCCAGGCCTTTGCTGGCAGGGGGAAGCTGACATCCATATAGTGCCGCTTCAAATTTTCGCAGACATACTCGATGGGTGTACGGAACTGCTCAACGAGTTTTGCACGCAGCATGTCAGTGAGCTGGTAACGATTGAAATCGATAAGCGTGCGGTAGACACGACGAGCAGTTTCGCCAATGTTGGCCATGGGCAGACTCTCGATCCATTGCTCTGTGTCCCGCGGATCGAGCAAAAAACTGTCTGCTGGTGCCGGCCGTTGTTCAGGTATCCGTAAGCCCAGTGAGCCTGCCGTTGGTCTATTCGCATCGGTTGAGTTTTGCAGTTTGCTGTCAGTCATATCGTTCGGTAGAGCCTGAACTCAAAGCTATATAAAAAGTGCGTGGGGTGTTTAAGTACAGCGGCAGGTTTCCCTGCAAATTTATCACGCTGATCCTCAAGAACATAAGGTGCCACCTGTTTGCGATCAATTTTAGTCGGTCGCCCCACAGGAGGTGGCTCCAGAGTGCGGATTGGACCAACGATGCAGAGGGGTTTTCGAGGCCGTCCCCGGTATTTCGCGGACAATTTTGGGCACCAGATAGCCGGGCAGCGCGTTTTCGAGGCCCAGCGCGATCTGGGCAGGTAGCTCGTCGGGTACAGCAAAATGCGCGGCACCGGCGACCGGGTCAAGGAGGTGGAGGTAGTAAGGAAGAACGCCAAACTCAAACAGGCGTTCGCTCAAGGAGACCTGGGTGTCCAGGCTATCATTCACTCCCCGAAGCAGCACAGCCTGATTGAGCAAGGTTATGCTGCCCTGGCGTAGCCTGTTCAGGGGGATACGTAACTGTTCCGCAAGTTCGTTCGGATGGTTGCAGTGCAGCACGATACTGCAATGGAGAGGCGAATCTGAGAGCGTCTTCAGCAGGTTGGACGTAATGCGTGATGGCAGTACCAGCGGCAAACGGGTATGGATGCGCAAGCGCTTTAGGTGCTGAATCTGTTCCAAGTCCAGGACCAGTTGGGCCAATCTCTGGTCGGACAGACTGAGTGGGTCGCCGCCACTGAGTATGACTTCGTTGATTTGTGGCCTGGTGCGTAGTGTCTGCAGCATGCTGTCCCAATGTCGCACGGCGTTGTCCTGTCCATAGGGGTAATGGCGACGGAAACAGTATCGGCAATGGATGGCACAAGCCCCCGTGGTTATCAGCAGGGCGCGTCCCGCGTATTTGTGCAGAATCCCAGCACCCAGGGCTGCTGCATGGTCGCCCACCGGGTCGGTGGTAAATCCCTTGACGAAATGGTTTTCGGCGTCCAGCGGCAATATCTGCCGGAGCAGCGGATCAGCGGGGTCCGCATGGCGAATCAGGCTCAGGTAGTGATGGGTGACACGTAATGGGAAAGAGCGGGCGGCACGGCGCACCGATTCAAGTAAATCTGGGGGAAGCTCAAGTATCTTCAACAGTTCTGCGGGGTCCGAAACTGCCTGTGCAAGCTCTTTTTGCCAAACTTCTGGCTGCAGTTGAGTGGGGGAAGGGGTTATCATAATCGGCTGAATTCTGCCTTCGAAAGAGGACGATATGGCGACTTACAATACCAACGAATTCCGTGGTGGTCTCAAGCTAATGCTCGATGGCGATCCATGCACCATCATTGAGAACGAATTCGTCAAGCCGGGCAAGGGCCAGGCGTTCAATCGCGTAAAGCTGCGTAACCTGAAGACCGGCCGAGTGTTGGAAAAGACATTCAAGTCCGGCGAGTCGGTCGAGGCTGCCGACGTGATGGATCTCAATCTTTCCTATCTCTACAACGATGGTGAATTCTGGCACTTCATGGACAACGGTTCCTATGAACAATACCAGGCCGATGCGAATGCCATGGGAGAGGCCACCAAGTGGATAAAAGAGCAGGACGAGTGCAATGTGACCCTGTGGAACGGTACACCGATCGCAGTAGAGGCTCCTAACTTCGTCATCCTTGAGATCACTGAAACTGACCCGGGCCTGAAAGGTGATACCTCCGGTGGAGGAGGCAAGCCGGCTACCTTGGAAACCGGCGCCGTCGTACGCGTTCCACTGTTCATCCAGATTGGCGAAAAGATCAAGGTTGATACCCGTAGCGGCGAATACGTGAGCCGCGCCAAGGAAGACTGAATACTTCGCCTTCCCTTTCCGGGGAGGCTGTCTTCTCTGTTTCATGCGGCGACATGCACCTGACTGGCGGCCTGGATGTGCACGCGAAGTGCTGCAGGCACGCGCGCAGATGCTGACGTCTGTTCGCCGGTTCTTCGCGCGGCGCGGGGTGATGGAGGTCGAGACGCCACTGCTCAGTTCATGCTTTGCTACCGAGCCATCAATTGAACCCCTGCAGACTGAATTTATCGGTCCAGGTTACGCAGGCGGGCGTTCGCTTTACCTGCAGAGCTCACCAGAGTTTTTCATGAAGCGGTTGCTTGCCGATGGCAGCGGGCCGATCTTTCAAGTCTGCAAGGCCTTTCGCAACGGCGAGTCCGGCCGTCAGCACAATCCGGAATTCAGCATCCTCGAGTGGTACCGACCTGGCTTTAGAGTCGAGCAATTGATGCTGGAGGTCGCAGAACTGGTTGGGAAGTTGTTGGATCAGGCAGATATATCCGTGGATTACCGATCGTACGCGGATCTTTTCGGACAATATCTTGGGCTGGATGTATTCGATATCCAAACCGAGGACTTGGCTGAGTTTGCGCGCGCACAAAATCTGCTCGGGGCTGAGACACTGGAGTTGGATCGAGACGGGTGGTTGAACCTCCTGATGGGTAGCCTGATTGAGTCTGAACTAGGTAAGGACGGCTTGTGTTTTGTGACCGACTATCCCGCGAGCCAGGCTTCTCTGGCGCGTTTGAATAAGCATGATTCACGCACCGCAGCGCGGTTCGAGTTGTATTACCGGGGCGTTGAACTGGCCAACGGTTTCGAGGAACTTGCAGACCCTGATGAGCAGGCCGAACGCTTTGAGCATGAGAACTGCACGCGCCGCAGTAATGGTCAGCAACCGATGCCTGTAGATGAAGCGTTACTGGGAGCGTTGCAGCATGGCATTCCCGATTGTTGCGGGGTGGCTTTGGGGCTTGACCGGGTGCTTATGTCTGCGCTCGGTGTGGAAGATATCGATCAGGTGTTGAGCTTCTCGCTGGGGCGAATCTGAATTGAATCAGTCCGCGATCTTCTCACCCACAACCACGCGATGTCCGCAAAGGTCGGCATGAAAGTCAGTCGCGTGCTGGGGGTGTAACAGGATCACGGTTGAACCCATGTTGAAGCGGGCAATCTCTTCACCTTTTTCAAAGTGCGGAGCCTGCTTGCCTGAATAGGTCCAGCTTGTCGGTTCGTCACCGGCTGAGCGTACCTCGCCATGCCACACCGTCTGCATGCTGCCGACAAAGATTGCGCCGACCAGTACCACCGCCATTGGGCCACGTGCGGTATCGAAGTAGCAGATCACCCTTTCGTTGCGTGCAAATAGTCCTGGGACCAGTTGCGTGGTGGCTTCGCTGACGCTGAAAAGGTCGCCGGGCACGAACACCATCTCCCGCAGCGTACCGGCAAAGGGCATGTGAATGCGATGGTAGTCGCGGGGAGACAGGTAAATGGTGGCAAAGTCACCATTCTCGAAAAGGCTGGCATTGCTTCCATTGCCGGCGAGCAGGGCGAACAGGGTGAAGTCATGGCCCTTGGCCTGGATAAGCCGATCGCCGGCAATACGACCGCACTGGCTGACCTTCCCGTCCACCGGGCTGATCACGCCCTCCTCGGCAACAGGCCGAACTGACTTTTTGAGCTCCCGGGTGAAAAAGGCGTTGAAGCTGGAGTAGCTCAGGGCGTCTTCATTTTTCGCCAGGCTCATGTCGACGTTAAATCTTTTGACGACGTAGCGAATGATGGTGTTCTTCAGCCATTTCACTTCGCTACGCGAGACCTTGTACATCAGGGCCGACAACAGGTGCTGCGGCAGGATACGCAACAATGTCGTCGTGAATCGATCGTAAAGGCCGGGTGTGGCTGGCTTGCTGTCAGACATCGGGGTCAAAGGCTTCGATAATGAGGCGCAGACTGTCTGCGATATCAGCAGGCTTGTCCAGCGGCAAGAGGGCACGGGCCTGTTCGCCCGGGCCGATCAGTGCCGCCGTGGCCTGTACGTCCTCACACCAACGGGTTCCGAGTGGGGCAATGCCGAGTTGGCCGGTCAGTTCGAGCATCTGCTGTTCGGGCATGACCTGAATATGGGCCCACTCGACGCTTTTCCAAGCCGGGCCGGTTGCGGCTTCTCCGGTGCCGACAAGAATCAGTCGGAGGCGCTTTTGGATAACCGGCCAGGCCGCTAAACGATTCACCACGTCGATATAGTGGACCAGCAGAACATCGCATGACCCGCCTGGTTCACCCGCCAGCAGGATCAGCCACTCATCTTCGGCCTCGATCTGGCCACGCAGCGGCTGCGGCAGTCCATTGATATCGACCTCTATCGGCTGCTCGAACATGATCGCAGCGGTGTTTTGCAGTTCGCCGAATTGGTAGCGGTTGCCCAGATAGTATCCGAGCAGCACGGTGCACAAGGCGACACTGACAATCGCAAACCGGTGCAGAGCTGAGCGGGGAGCCCTATTTCTTCGCATTAAGACGTTTTCTGACCTGTTGGCAGGTCAGGCAGCCTGCCAATGGTTGAGCCGTTTTAGTTTCGTCAGGCACTCACCAGGTGCTTCTCAGCAGCTGGCAGCGCCGCCCCGCTGCTGATTTTCGCGCCCATGTCGCTGAGTACCGCGTCCAGCGCGCCGAGGCAGAGCGTGATGTTCTCGATCTTGCTGGCATGGCCCATCAGGCCGATACGCCAGATTTTGCCGGCCAGATCACCAAGCCCTGCTCCGATCTCCAGGTGGTGCTCGTTTAGCAGGCGGTTACGTACCGCCGCATCGTCCGCGCCTTCGGGAATGGTCACGCTGTTGAGCTGCGGCAGGCGATATTCTTCGTCCACGATAAAACTCAGGCCCATCGACTCGAGACCTGCGCGCAGCGCCAGATGGTTGTCATAGTGGCGCTTCCAGGAATTCTCCAGGCCTTCCTCTTTCAGAATCAGGAGTGATTCGTGCAGCGCGTACATCGCGTTGACCGGTGCGGTGTGATGGTAAGCGCGTTTCGCACTGCCACCCCAGTAACCCATGATCAGATTCATGTCGAGGAACCAGCTTTGCACTTTCGTAGAGCGGTTGGCAATCTTTTTCTGGGCACGTTCGCTGAAACTCACCGGTGCGATCCCGGGCACGCAGGAAAGGCACTTCTGGGTGCCCGAGTAGATGGCGTCGATCTCCCAGCCGTCGACGCGCAGTTCCGTGCCGGCGAGCGATGTGACCGCATCCACGATGGCCAGGCAGTCGTGTTTGTGGGCAAGCTCCACCAGTGTTTTGGCGTCGGAGCGGGCGCCCGTGGAGGTTTCGGCATGTACGAAGGCGACCACCTTGGCGTCCGGATTGGCTAGCAGCGCCTCTTCCAGTTTGCCTGGGTCGACCGGCTTGCCCCAGTCATCCTGCACCATCACCGCCTCGCCACCGCAACGTTCGACGTTCTCCTTCATGCGGCCGCCGAATACACCGTTTTGGCAGACAACCACCTTTTCACCTGGCTCGACGAGATTGACGAAACAGGCCTCCATGCCGGCGGAGCCGGGAGCTGAGATGGGCATGGTCAGCTCGTTTTGCGTCTGGAAGGCGTACTGCAGCAGGCTCTTTATTTCGTCCATGAGGTCAACGAAGGACGGGTCCAGGTGGCCGATAGTCGGACGGCCAATGGCTTCCAGGACGCGCGGGGAGACGTCGGAAGGGCCTGGGCCCATCAGGGTGCGCTGCGGCGGGTGGAAAGCTTGATCGGACATGCTGATGCCTGCTTGTAGGTAAAAAAATGACAATGGGCCAGTATATTGATGGCACGAGATACTGAGCAAGCGGTAAAACCGTGGAAACAGTGGGACTTGGTGAGGAAACTGGCTATGGCAGAAAAAGTGGATTTCACCGATGCGCAATGGCGCGAGCGTATGAGTGATGAGCAGTTCCATGTATGCCGTGAACATGGCACCGAGCGTCCTTTCACCGGAAAGTATTGGGACTGCAAGGTCGACGGGGTCTACCGTTGCAGCGCATGTGGTGAACCCTTGTTTTCCTCAGAGACGAAGTACGACTCTGGAAGCGGCTGGCCGAGTTTTTACCAGCCAGTCGATCAGCAGGCGGTCGAGGCGCAGGTCTAGAACACACTCGACATGACCCGAACCGAGGTGCATTGCAGGAAATGCGGTTCCCATCTGGGACATGTGTTCTCCGACGGACCCCAGCCTACCGGCTTGCGTTATTGCATCAATCCGGTTTCTTTGGAGCTGGAAGGCGAAGGCGATTGAGGCCTGGTATTCAACCGAGGGGTTCTCCGCTGAGCAACTTCTCGATTTTTTGGCCGTTCCACAGGCCGCCACCGGGAACGGGCCTGCTCATCTCATTCCAGATCTGCGAGGTCTGCTCGGCCAATATACTGTTCTGTTGGTATTCGATCGCCTCTTTGCGCAGTGCCTGCAGGAAGGCATCCTGGCCTACAAGGGCGATCAGCTCCCGGAGATTGATGTCCATGTTGTGATCGCGTGCCAGTTCGTCGAGAACGTCCTCCGGTGACATTTCCTCCAGCAATTCAGCAGCGATTGCAGCGAACTCAGGCTCCTCCTTTTTCTTAGGCATCTTCAGCTCGATGTCCTTAAGGCGGTCGCGCACGGTCGGTACCACCTTGCGGGTGAGATCGTTGCTCAGATGCGGGAATTGGGTGTTGAAGTGTTCGATCACATCTGCCACCGCAGATGCCGTTTCCATCTTCTTCCAGGCCCTATGTGCCGGGATCCAGTGTTCACCGAATCGGATTAAGGGCTCTTCCTCGCTGTCACCTGGGGTGGCCACAACATCGGTGTCCGTATTATCTGGCATGCCTATCCGCTGAGTTAGCAATTGACTGGGAATCTTAGCGGCAGCTACTGACCAAACTTTACGGGACAGGAGGTTCCAGCTGGACCCGAATAGCGGCACCACCCAGGGATGAGCGTGCTATCTCGAGAGAGCCTTCGTACTGCTCAACGATCTCCTGCACGACGGCCAACCCAATACCATGTCCTGGTTGCTGCTGATCGCCGCGCTGACCGCGCTTGAGAAGTTTTTGGAACGTGTTCGGCTCGATGCCCGGACCATCATCCTCCACGACAACCACCGGTCCATCATCACGCACGACAATCGCTTGCTTGCCATATTTGCAGGCGTTTTCAAGCAAGTTGCCAAACAGCTCGAAGAGGTCTCCTTTGTCCGCACGGACAGTGAAATCGTCGGCAATCGAAAGCTTACATCGCAGATTCCTGTCCGAGTGGACCTTCAGCAGACTGTTGCAGATGCGCTCGAGGATGGGGCGCAGTGGCTGGGGGGACAAAAGGGCGCTGGTGCCTGCGACTGCCAGACGCTGGCGCTGATAGCTGACGATAAGGTCGATACGCCCGGTCTGCTCGTCGATCTGTCTGGCCAGTTCCGGATTTGCCTGTTCCCTCGCAGTACCGCGTAAAACTGCCAACGGTGTCTTGAGGCTATGGGCCAGGTCGGCCAGGGCATTGCGCAGACGCTCCTGCCGATTCTGGGTCTGACGGATCAGTGAATTCAGGTTATCGGTGAGGGGGGTCAATTCCCTCGGTACCGGACCGGTAAGCTGATTCTGTGCGCCCTGTTCAATGTTGCGTACCGCATTGGCAATCCGAAGAATTGGCTGCAAGCCCCAGCGTGTCACGATCACCTGCACCAACAGCAGCACTACGCCGATGCCACCAAGCCAGCTCCAGAGTGTGGTGCGGAATACGGCTTGTTGCGCAGTCAGCGACGTGTCATCGAGTGCAACCGCAAACTCGTAAGGGAGGCTCTTGCCTTCCAGGTCCTCCCAACCGATGCCTTGTTGCAGGATGAGCAGTCCCTGCTTGTGTGAGAAGCGGGTTTCCCCCGGCGCAAGCCTCGGTAAAGGAGGAACGCGTTTGCCAGGAGCGAGGCCGAGCGCCATTGGTAGCCATCACTGGTTCCGCTGACCTGCGCGTACAGGCCCGAGTCGGGTCGATTGAATCCGGGTGCAGACAACACTTCGGGGAGACGGGGCCGCCCTGCAGTATCCTCTTCGGCGGTCGCCAGCAACAGGTAGATATGGGCTTGTAGCTGGTCCTGTATTGCCCTTTTGGTGCTGTCGCGATGGGCCTGCTCCAGTGATACCCCGGCCAGGCCGAGGAATACGAAAGCCATGAGCGCACTGCCAGTGAGCAGGCGACGCGAAATTGATCCGCTCATTCAGAGGTATCCCGAAAGCGGTAGCCTCGGCCCCTGAGGGTTTCTATGGGTTTTCGCTCGCCATCAGGGTCGAGCTTTTTGCGCAGA
>Ga0180429_10003161_pt1 | contig 13386 bp, 6 predicted proteins | sample SS_ome_FD_132428 | JGI IMG/M metagenome (GOLD analysis project Ga0180429, IMG submission 132428) | Hypersaline lake sediment archaeal communities from the Salton Sea, California, USA - SS_1_S_1 metaG | ecosystem: Environmental > Aquatic > Non-marine Saline and Alkaline > Hypersaline > Sediment ...
AACACCCGACCATGGCATGTTACCACCCGATGATTCTTCGGCCGCGGCGGCACGGGCCAGCAGGTCGCCGCCGTCGGCCTGTGCGCAGACGTCGGCCGCAAGAAGGTGCATGGCATCGCGATGGTGCACGAGGACGGGTCGGCCGCCTTTAGGCAGCGCCAATGTGCCAATCGAGTTGCCGATGACCTTCGGCTCGCATCAGAGAAAGATGATCAAACAGATGCAGAAGCCGCCCTGCAACGTGGAACTCACCCGGGAGGAGTTCATCAAGATCGTCACCTGGATCGACGCCAACTGTCCCTTCTACGGCACCCACGAGGGCTGCAAGAGCGCCTCGGGTAAGGACCGTCCGGACTTCCGACCGGTGCCCCTGGGCGAGAAATAGGGCTGCTTGCCATTCCTATCGTGACACGGCACGCCGTGCCCCGACAGATCTTGCTTCACCCCCCGCATAGTGAGTTGATCACTTCCCCGGCGGGCCTCACCCTAGTATCCCCTCACGCTATCCAGCCACTTCCGCATCTTGTCCGGAATTTCACCGTCCCTCTCCGGTCCGATGCGGTAGTCACAGTCGGCGCGCGTGTGCCAGACTATATCCTGCTGAAACTTGCGGAGGTCACCGGCGCTCTTGCCGGGATAGGGGTTCGGTCCGAAGACGCCGGCTTCCTTCAGGCCGGCGTTCCAGAGTTCGCTCGCCTTGTCCTGCAACACCTGGATACGGGCATCCAGTTTGGCGGCCTCGCCGGCCTTCTCCTCCCGCAGCCGCGAGTTCTCTTCCTCGACGGCCTTCCGTGCGTCGACGCATGCCGCCTCGGCAGCCTTGTATTCCTTGCCTTCCCGATCCTTATCGCTGAAGCTCTCTTTCTTTTCCAGAGCTTGCCGCGCCTGATCGGCCTTTCCCACGTCGGCCTCGAGCCGGGCGAGCTTCTCCGTCTTGTAGAGGGCCGATTTCTGCTGGTGCAATCGGCGGATCTCTTCCTGAATCTTCGCGTGTTCGCCCTCCCGCAGCTTGGTCTCCGTCTCCCTTCGAAGCGCCGCCCAGGCGTCGTGACGCTTCTGATCTTCCTCGGACCACTCCTGCTTCTGTGTGATCGCAGCGGGGGGATCCCCTACCGCTTCGAAGTCGTCGTGTACAGTGCGGTAGATGCGGAAGTGGTCCATCTGGCCCGTGAAAAAGTCGTCCCCGGCCCTGCTGCTGCCTATGAAGTTGCCTTCCGGCCGATCGGCGATGAAGACCGATCGTGGTGCGAATTGGAAACTCTTGTCGGCGACTTGCTTGCCGTCTAGGTAGATGGAAGCCTTGACGCCGTCCATCGCCATTCGCAGGCGGACCCACTTGTCCGCCGGGATCCCTTCGGATGCGGCGACTTCGTAGGTCTTGCCTTGATGCCGCGCTATGAGCGTCGGCTTGCCGCCGGCCGCAAGTTCGAGATAAAAGCAGTCGTCATCGCCCGTGCCAAAGTCAAACAACCGGCCACCCTCGCCTTCGCGCTTGAGGAGTATATCGATGGTCAACTCGCCAAAGTCGGCCACGGACGGCGGCGCTTCGGCGTACTGGGTCTTGCCGTTGAACCGAATGCATTTGTGGCCGCCGTCGTCCGAAAACTCTGGTCTGCCGTAAAGGATCCCGTTGTTGCACACGTAGGAATCCTCCAGCAGGGTTGCCTTGGGCTGGTTGAACTGCCAGTTGGCGCAAAGCTGCCCGGCGTCCGCGCCGCCACTGAGCGAAGTCGCGTGGCGGCCCGGCGGACTGCAAAAACGGCCCTGCCCGCAAACACCGGTCCCGCCAACGACGTCCGATGTATAGTCCACGACCGCACCGCCGGTGACGGTCAGGCCCTTTCCGGTCAACCACACGTTCGGATCGCCCTTGATCACCGCGTTGCCGCTGATCTCCGCTTGGCCTTCCTGGCGGCCGTAGCGCGTGCGCCGAATCGTGGTGACCGTGGCAGCCTCCAGAATGCGAGCATTGCCGCCGACTTCGACGTCACCAAATACCCAGCATCGGCCGTCCACCTTGGCATTGCCGGAGATGATGGTTTGCGGCCCGAGAACGACGGCGAACCCCTTGATGCAGGCATTGTTTTTCACTTGCGCGCCGTCCAGCACCATGGCATTGGGGCCGACGTAGGCTGACTTGGCCACGCGAGCGCTCTCGGCCACGAATCCGCCGCCGTTACCGTGGCGGCTACCCTTGGCCTGGGTCTGGAGGAACTCGGCGCGGCTGGCCATGTCGCTGAGGATGCCCATCTTCCTCATCACCCACCAGCCCTTCTCTTGGTATATACCGGCCTTGATCTTCTCATTGGTCGCATCGATCGCAGCCTGGATGCGCTGGCGCATGGCCGGCAGTTTCTCCTGGGCCAGCTTGCCGTACTTTTCATCCAACGGGATGGGCATTTCCCGCTTGATCGGCAGATCCAGGAACTTGTTGCCGTAGTTGCTGATGCCGTAGAGGTCGTCAAAAGTGCCCACGTCGCCCTGCCTGCGGTGCGGGGCGCCCGGCCGGCATCCGGTCATGGTCACTTCCCACGGATAGCGCGGGGCATGGTTGCCCGTCAGGAACATGTGTCCCCACCCGTGACGGGGCCCGCTTCCCGCAATGGGAAACGCGCTCGGGCTGGCGGAAACCGTCAGCCACAAATGCACATCGGAAGTTCTTAGCTCGAATCGCATCTCGCCCCTATTCCACAGGGGGCTGTAGCGAGCGCGCCACTGATCGTCCACGGCGACAATGCAAGCACGCCAGTCGGAATGGAGTTCCGGATCCTCCATGCCCTGGAAATCGAGCGTGATTGCCTTGGCGTCTTCATCCGGCTCGAGGCGGATGATGTTGTATCCGCAGAACCTGGGTGCTTCGGCGTTGGAAATCCGGTACGTGTTCCCCCTGCCGTACACTGGATAGACCGCGCTCAACTCGGGCATACCGTATCGGCTCCCGATGATGTACTGCTCGATCGCGTCTACAGTTACCATTCGGGCGGCATACTCGCCGAACCAATCGCCCCAGCCCTTTACGCCGTGCTCCCAAAGGCCCTTCTTCTCTCCCAACCTGGCAACCGTGTGGTAAGGCGTTGGCTCTGTCGAACCCGCAAGGGATGCGATCGAGACTGGCGCCCCGTGTCCCCAGTTGGGATTGTCGGCAAGGACAAAAGCCCAGAACGAGGACTGATAGTACAAACGGTTCACATTGCGCCAGTTGAAACAGAAATTGCCGGGAAACATCTGGATCTCGCCCGGGATGGTGGTGTGTTGTCCGGCGTTGCACCATGTTTCGTAGAACGAACCGTCCCATCCGCCGGCCGGCATGCTGTGAAAGAACTCGTGCCCGAGCCCGACGGGGCTGACATCGCTGACTCCACAATGCATCGAGCCCCCGGCAGCGCGGTTCCGGTGCGAGTGGATAATGAATTTGTAGTTCGGCCCGGGACTGCGCCAGTACATCATCGAACCGCCGGCAGCCTCCACGTACGTCCACATGTTCTCGACGTTCTCAAGGGCGTTCTTACGGTAGTTGCTCTCGCGTTCGGGATTGTCCGGGTTGATCCAGTTCCCGGGAGTTGTCCACGGGCCGCCCCAGATTCGCGGTTGGGCAATTATATGGAAGTGCGGAGTGTCGAATCCCAGTACGTAGCCCTTCCGGCCCCATCGCGGGTACTTCGAGTCTTTCGGGAGTTCCATGGCGTTGAATTTCGGGCTGGCGCCTGTCCAGCGCTCCATGGGGAAATCGGCGAGGAATCCGCCCGGCGCGCCCCCTTTATGTCGGAGCGCCTCGCTCCGGGTCGTGGTGGCATAGAGTTTCGGGAACGCTTCTTCCCACTTCTTATGGATGAATTCGTGGTCCTCTTCGCTCACCATGGTGCCGATCCAGGGGGCGTTGTGCACGCCCCTCTGCCGGCCATCTTCCAGCCGAAGGACAGCGATGGGAATCGGCACGAAGTTATGCCTGGGGTCAGGATTGACCGTGGAAGTGCCGTAACCCCGGAAGGCCACAAGGTGCGCCCTGAACTTCTCGGGGAGCGAATAGGGCCAGGCCCTTGTGAAGCCTGCCTTGGCTTCCGCGTTCTCCTGCCCCACGTTCCGTGTCCATTCCCGGAGAGGGACACCTTGGGGGATATCCGTGATGTCCTGTCCCTTGCGCGGCCACCACTGGACGACGCGCCGCTTGTAGCCCACGGCCTGTGGGCCTCCTTCCTGCACCACCTTGTTCCGGCCCACGCCGGGCACGGGTTTGGTTGGATGGCGTACGTGCTTGTAGTAGTTGTGTTCGGCCAAGCCGGGCGTCGCGAAGGCAAACAAGGTGAGGCATATCAGGTAGTTGCGTCTTAGCATGATGGCAGTCCTTTTCACGAATATCGTTCTGGTTCCCGTTGTTCCTCTTTCGCTCCCTCGGGCGTCTGTCAAAAGCTTCGTCCGCCCTGCAATGCAACGACTTACAACGAATAGCAGAATCGGCACTCTGCGTCAGTATACCCGATTCCCAAAAAGCGATAACCGTTGGGCAGCCTTGCGAAATCGCCGCCCGCTGACCGACCAAAGTGCGAGGAGAAGGAGACGCCAACTCGATTGACCTGCGTCCGATTGCGCGGCAGAATCGGCGTATGGGTTTTTTAGAAGGACAGCCACCCTGGCACTCCTACTGGTGCCACGAAAACTGGCCACTGAAAATGGACAATGCTACAATGACAATCCGTGACACTAACTGATTGCCGTCTAGATGAAGTCGTACAGGAAGTGCCGTTTGGACAAGGAGAGGGTATGTATCGGAAGGTTCTTTCGCGTGGTTTGTTGATTCTGGTTGTTTGTGTCTGCGTGACAGGCAACCGGATTTCCGAGGCCGCGGGCATAATGGTTGCCAACACGGCCGTGGCACAAGACGGCAGCGTGCGGTTTGACATAGCCTGGACCGATTCCTGGCGCGCGTCGTGGAAAGAATCAGACACCCAGTGGGCGAACTGGGACGCCGCTTGGATATTCGTTAAGTACCGCAAGGAAGACGATCCGGGCTGGGCCCATGCCGGCCTGAGCACGAAGGGCGCGGATCACTCGGCGCCCGAGGGTGCCAAGATCAAGGTCGGCCTGACCGGCGAGAAGGGTGTGGGAGTCTTTCTGTATCGTTCGGCGGAAGGAAAAGGGACGTGGACCAACAAAGGTGTAAAACTTAAGTGGCTACACAAGGACGACGGCGTGGAGGATCCAACCAAGGTCGATATTTTCGTGCATGCGCTGGAGATGGTCTATGTGCCCGAAGGCAGTTTCAAAGTGGGCGGAGCCGGAAGGCTGGCCGGCCCCTTCACGGATGGGTCGTGGAAGAAAGGCGGCGATGTTATCCCTTTCAAAGTCACCAGTGAAGAGGAACTGAAGATCGCCAATGAGCCCGGGTGTCTGTTTGGCACAGGCGGGGTCGGCGCGGCCCACCAGATCGGCCCCCCGGGCAAGCTCTCGGCCAAGTTCCCCAAGGGATACGGCCCGTTTTATTGCCAGAAATATGAGATGACCCAAGGTGAGTACGTGGCGTTTCTCAATCAGCTAACCGAGACGCAGGCGGCGGCCCGCTATCCACGTCCCGGAATGCTGCCTCGCTTCGCCGACGACCCTGCCCACACGATCAACAAGTTAGACACCGGCTACACCGCGACCAAGCCCGAACTGTCGTGCAATTGGGTCTCTTGGGACCACGTCGCGGCCTACGGCGATTGGTCGGGCCTGCGGCCCATGACCGAATTGGAATACGAAAAAGCCTGCCGAAACCTCCGTATCCGGTGGGAATTGTCGGCCAGGAAGGGCGCGTCGAGACGCGCTCCACGTACTGGGGCATCGCGGCAATGTGTGGCCACCTGCGGGAACGCACCATCGCGGTTGGGCTGGTCGACGGACGAGTTTTCGCGGGCATATGCGGCGACGGCGCGTTGGGCGACGACGGTTTCGCGGACGTGGAGAACTGGCCCACTCGAACAGAATCCTGGCCCCCATCGCAAACGGCTGGCGCGGCGTCCACCAAATATATTGAAAGATACGCGATGAAAACACAACTGCTTCTTTCAGCAACCTTTGTTGTCTGGTTCGCCACGACCGCCCTTGCGGCAGATTACGACTTTTATGCGGGCGTGCGGTATCCGGGCGCGAAGCTGCGTAACGATGTTCAACGATACAAGGTCGACCAGGCCGGAAGCGGCGACCGGACGGCCTACGAGCATCGCCAGGTCCACTGGTGGCCGCGCAAGGGCGTGGACGTCGTCGAGGTCAAACAGGGCATGCCGCTGAGAACCTGGACGCCGCGGCGGGGCGATCGCGAGCCGTTCGAGGCGCATTTGGTCGGCTTCCGCGGCATCGGCAACACGATGAGCAGCAAGTTCGGCGGCGGCGGCGACGGCGGACCGTGGGAGCCGGGCGTCGTGCTGCGGCTGCCCGACGAAAGGAAACGCTGTTTCGTGAAAGGCAGCTTTGGCGACGATGACAAGAAATTCATCATGGACCTGTACGTGAAGGAGATGAACCGGATCCGGGCCGGCATCGACAAGACAACACGCGGCAAACGACCCAGCGCCGACACCCGCTGGCCCAACAACGCCAAGCCGGGCGAGCCGGGGACGATGCAGGTCGAGTCGGAACATTCGTCTGGGTGTCCGGAAGCCAGGCGGGCAGCGAAGGCGATCCGTGGGTCAACGAAAAGGAGCCCGAGAAGGCTCAGTGGTACCGCGAAGGTACGGTCAAATGCGCCGAGTACTGGTGGAACCTGACCGAATACGCCGGAAACCTGATGCCCTACTGGGACCGCAAGGAAAAACTCAAGCACGAGGTTACGGTGGCCGGAACGAAGCGCGACGGCCACCAGTTCATCGGCGGCTACGCGGGCGGAGGGTACGGGGCGTGCATCCTCAAGGGTGCCGGCGGCGGTCCGTGGGCGCCCGCACTGTGGCACGAGTGGGGCCACGGCGCGCTGATGAACGGCGTCGTCCTCGGCGGCGGCGAGGCCCAGGCCGACGCTCACCAGTGCCTGGCCGATCCGAGCATGCTCAAGGGGAATCACCACGTCAAGACGCCCTGGCGCAACCCCTTCAACGGCACCAACGAGTATGGGTACACGATGTTCTACAACATCATGGGAGACGACCCGAACTGGGGCTACGCCTGGTTCACCTGCCTGCCGTACGGCGTGAAAGAATCGAGCGTTTTTCAGGCCCTGGCGCGGTGCGGCCAGCAGCGGGGGCTGTTCGAGGACGGCATCCGCGGACTCGGCGACATGGTCGGCGAGTACGGCGCACGCCTGGCGACGTTCGATTGCGAACTGGAAGACCTCTTTCGCCGGGCCTATTTCGCTCCCACGCGCAGTTGGCTCGAAACAGTCGATCGCGATAAGCGAGTCTACCGGATTCCGTGGGAAGAGTCGCCCGAGCCGTACGGCGTGAACATCGTCCGCCTGGTGGCCGACGAGAGTGTACGGGAATTCACCGTCGATTTCACCGGCCTGCACGATCCTGATTTCTTCAGCGACTGGCGGGCGTGCATCGTGGCCGTCGGCGCCGATGGAATACGCCGTTACTCGCCGATGTGGAACAAGGGCCCGATGACAATGAAGTGCCGGCCCGACGATACGGCCTACTGGCTGACGGTCACCGCGACACCCACGGCGCTCTACACCGGACGGTTGATGCGGGACGTTTACAGCGGGCGTCACGCCTACCGGTATCCGTGGTCGGTTCAACTGACGGGCGTCCGGCCCGGCGCTCCGAGCACGGTTCGCGATCGAATCGGCGAAATGCCGCCGGGCAAGCCGCATGCCAACGGAGGCGGCTTTGTCGCCGACAGCGCCAAGGTGGCGGCTACCGCCTACGTCGGACCCGATGCGATGGTGCTCGGCGGTGCACAGGTATCGGACCACGCCGTGGTCGAAGACTACGCGGTGGTGACCGACCGGGCCGTTGTCTCGGACCACGCTCGCGTCGGCGGCCGGGCCGTCATTCGAGGGTCGGTCAAACTGGACGGCCACGCCCGAGCGTGGACCTCGGTTGACCGCCCGGAGGATGCCAGCCCCCATCCGAAGCGGCTTGGCGAAGAAAAGCCTCACAAATTCGGGCTGTGGGCCAACTATGCGATGGATCGTGCCGAGAACACGTTGCTGGAAGACTATTACCGATTTACCCACGGCGCCGACCGGCGCTATGGGCGACGCCTCGGCCCGAACCTCGACGGGTATCTGTACGGCCGGCCAGAGTTCGTCGTCGACGGGGATCACCGGGGTTTCCGCTTCAACGGCAAGACTCAGTACGCCGAGTTGTGCCCGCGGGTGGCCGATCTCGGCGCGATGACCGTCGAAGTGAACGTCAAGTTGGAGAAACAGGGCGTGCAGACCATCTTCGACTTTGGCAGTTCGGCCACGGATTTTCTATGGCTGAGAATCGAACAAGGCGGCCAACCCGCATTTGCCGCGATCATGCGCGGTAAGGCGATTGTCGCGATGAGCGGCACAGAGCCCGTGTCCGTCGGCAAGTGGACGAGCCTGCGCGTCGAAATCGACGGAAGCAGGATGACGCTCTGGATGCAGGGAGAAAAGGTCGCCGAGAAGTCCTCGACCTTCCGACCGTGGGACGTGTTTCGCGGCGGAAAGCCGAAACGCAACTTCCTGGCCGCCTCGCGCCGCGGCGACTTGCACTTCAAGGGGATCATCGATCGGGTCGTCGTCTATCACACCGTGCACGACAACTACAACAAGCTCCCTCCGCCGACGCAGGACGCGCCCCGACGTCCAACTGCCGAAGTCATCGAGCGGATCGAAAAGCGGTATGGGAACGTCGAAGAGCTGAACCGAAAGATCAGCGCAAAGGCCCAGGAGTTGCTGAAGCCGTACAGTGAGTACCAGAAGGAACAGGAAGCGCGCATCAAGGAACTCGAATCGCGGGACCCGGCGCTTGCGGCCGCCCGCGAGAAACTCCAGGCGGTTGAAGAGAACGTCCGCAAGCGCAAGCAGGAGACGAACCAGCAGTTCGACGAGCTTTCCGAGACGATCCGGGCCAGGGCGGAAATCGATCGGCTACGAAGACAGTCTGGCGAAATTCGCTCACAGGTTGCGAAGTTGGAGAACGAACGCCTCGCCGGCGACGCCGAGTTGAAAACGATGCAGACACAAAGACGGGAAGCGGAGCAGTCGTTCCGCACGCTGGAAAGGAGCGTGCGAGAGACGTTCGAGAATCGGGAAGACGTCGCCAAACGGCGTAAGGAGATCGCCGAACTGCGAAAACACTCCGACGAATCAAAACGGAAACAAGCCGGCGAGCTTGACCGGACGGTCAACGAAAGCTGGACCGCATTCCGCAACCAAAACGCCGAATATGCCAAGCTAGAAGGTCAGGTGCGGAACCTTGCCGAAAAGATCCGTAAGCGGGAATACACACTGCGGGACGAGGTGCGCCAAGCCCAGTCGAAACTGGTCGATCGGCAACGGGAACTCGACCGGACCGCCGGCGAGAAAAACCGCGCGTTGCACGGCAAACGGGAGAAGTACCTTGTTGAGCGAACGGGCCAACTGGACCGGGAGGTGGCCGCCGCCACGGCCGAGGTCGCGAAGGCAAATGAGAAGGCGCTGGCGTCCTACATGCCCGAGAAATTGTGGACGCGCGGGTTCGCCTACCAGGCGTACCGCGGTTACTACAACACCAACTACGCCAGATACCTCAACGACCACGCCAAAGCGCTGCTGGGCGGCGCCGAGATGCGCGAGAATATCGGGTCTCTCAGACAACTCGAAAAGGCGGTTTCCTCGGACGACGACTGGAGCACCACCATCGATTGGGACTGGCGGATGCGGCAGGAGGTCGACGGCTCGATCAAGGACCTGCCGCTTCAACGGAAGTGGATCGAGCGTGCGCGCGGGCCGGTGGTGACCGAGAAACCGGTGGGAGTAAACAGTGAACGGTAATCCGTGAACTGTAATCAGTGATCAGTAGACGATGATGAATTTCGAACAGGAAGCAATCATGAAAGAAATGGCAACCTGCATGGTCGTGGTGTTCTTGGTCGGCACCGGCGCCGTTGCCGCGGACGACGCTGCCGCGTTGAAGTCGCTTCAGGCCGAGGACTGGACGGTGCCGGGCATCGAGATGAAACTCAAACGGATTGAGGCCGGCAGCTTCACCATGGGAAGCCCCGGCGGCGAGATCGGTCGGCGCGAAGACGAGGTGCAGCACACGGTCAAGATCTCCAAACCGTTCTACATGGGCGTCTACGAGGTGACCCAGCGCCAGTTCTACAAGCTGATGATGCCGCCGGACTACGATTACGAAATATGGCGTTTCAAGCGAGGGCCGATTCACGACGGCGCGGCGTTTTGTTACCGCTATCCCCGGGGCGGTGGCCTGATCAACGGGCCGGGGGCCGTCGGCGGAGACCGAACCGACTTAAATCCGATGGAGTGCGTCACGTGGAAGCGCGCGTGCGAATTCTGCCGAAAACTGACCGAAATCGAACGCAAAGCCGGCCGGCTGCCGGAGGGCTATGTGTATCGATTGCCCACCGAGGCCGAGTGGGAATACGCCTGTCGCGCCGGGACCACCGGACCGTACAACGTCGAATGCGACGTGACCCAATTGGGTTCGATCCACCAATTCGCCTGGGTCGCCCCGTTCAGTTGGACGTCGTTCGGAACCCGGGCGGTCGGAGACAATCGCAAGCCAAACGCCTGGGGACTCTACGACATGCACGGCAACGTGTACGAGTGGTGCCTCGACTGGTATCGCCCCTATGAAAAAGGCGAGGCCGTCGATCCGACCGGACCGGCCGAAGGCACCGAGAAGGTCATCCGCGGCGGATGTTTTGCCGGCGTGGACAAGGGCGACAAAAAACGGCACGACGCGAAGGATCTTGAGGAGCAGGTCCATCCGTTTCTGCGTTCGGCGGCCCGATACCGCGTTCCGCCGAGCATTTCCAGTTACGCGATTCTCGGGTTCCGCATGGTGCTTGCACCCGGGAAAGTAATCAGTAATCGGTGATCAGTACCCGCGCACTCGCAACAGCCACTTCTTGAACATCGGGGTGACGCGGTCTTCCACTTCCTCGCGCGTTCTCGTGTCCCAATCGGCCGTGGTGTGGTACGTCAGGTTCTGCTGGTGGCCCCACAGTTCGGCCGCCTCCGCTCCGGGAAACGGGTTGTCGCCCGGCACGCCAGCCTCCTTCAGCGCGGCGTCCCGCAGTTGATCGGCCTGTCGGCGGAGCGCGGCGATCCGGGCGTAGAGCCGCGCCACGTCCGGGTTCTTGTGATCGCCGCCGGGCGGATAGCGACTGGTGTGGCCGGCCCGGTCGAACGCCTTTCTCGCGTCGCGTCGCCGCCGCTCGGCGTTCTTGTAGACGTCTTTCGACTGAATCTGTCGCTGAATTTCCGCGCGGATCTCGCCCAGACGCTTGTTCCGTGCCGCCATTTCCTCTTGCAGCTTCGCGTGCTGCGCGTGCGCCGTGGTGAGCCGGGCGTACAGTTCATCGCGGTTCTTGCGGAGCGCGCGGCCCCCCGATTCCAGCTTGCGCCGCTCGGCGCGAACCTTCCACCGCAGCATGTTGTGCAACATGCGATTGAGTCGCTCGGCGGCAACCCCCGCCTGCTGGTATGGAAGGTCCTCGGCCAGCAGCCGTTGCGACGTGCGATTGTACTGTTGCCGCAACTGCTGCTTTTTCTGGCCGTCGCTTTCCTTTTCGACCCGATCCGAAAGCTCGGCCAGTTGCGGCAGCTCGAGGACTCGTTTGCGAGCGGCCTCTCTTTCTTGGTTGGCCGCTTCGATCTTGTCCGCTACGACCTTGTATCGGGGAAGGGCCCGAACGCGAGCGTCTACTTCGTGGACCTGCTTCTCGTGGGCCTGTACCCGCTCGGCGAACTCGATGTACTCGGCGTTTTCCTTGATTTCGGCGGCGATCGCGCCGAGTTGTTCGTTAAGCTTTTTGACCGCCTCTTCGATCGGGGTGACGTCCGCGTGGGCCCGATAGGCTTCGTGGATCTCGCGGTGCATTTGGCTGACCAACTGGTCGGCCTCCCGGGCGCGGGTCTCCAATTCGTCGAGTTGGTATTGTTTGCGAAGGAGTTGCTGCTTTTCCTTCCGGCACGTTTCGATTTCCTTCTGCAATTCACCGTATTTGCCGGCTGTCAAACCAGCGAGGACGATGTTCTTTCGAGCTTCCCATGCGTCGGCCTTCTGCTGGTCGAGTTCGGACCACTCCTGCAACTGGGTGATCGCCCGCGGTGGCAAACCGAGGGCGTCGAAGTCCTCGTGCACGGCCCGGTAAATGCGGAAATGGTCGATGCGGCCGGCAAAGAAGTCGTCCCTGTTGCGGCTGCACGCGATGAAGTTGCCCTCGGCCCGGTCTCCAAGGAAGACCGAACGCGGCGCGAAGGCGAACGTCCCTCGGGCGACCTGCCGGCCGTCGACGTAAATCGCGGCCGTCGCGCCGTCGAGGGTCACCCGCAGCCGGGTCCACCGACCGGCGGGAATACCCGTTGCCGAGGCCAACCTGTGCGTCTTGCCTGCATGCCGGGCCGTCAGCGTCGGTTTGCCGCTCGCGGCGTCGAGGGTCAGGAAGAAACATTCGTCGTCGCCGGCGCCGAAATCGAACAAGCATCCGCCCTTGCCGGCGGCCCGGCTTAGCGCCACGTCGACGATCAACCGGCCGAAATCGGCGATCGAAGCCGGCGCTTCGGCGTATTGTCCCGCGCCGCTGAAGACGATGAACTTGCGCTCGCCGCCATCTTCCTGCGAAAAGGCCGGCCCGCCGTGCAAAACGCCGTTGTTGTTTACGTAGGAGTCCTCCAACATGGTTGCTTTCGGTTGGTTGAACTGCCAGTCGACGTACATCGCGCCGGCGTCCTGCCCGTCGGCCAAATCCTGATTGCCGTAGATCCTGCCTCGGTCAAACACGCCGCTGTCGTGGTTCTCGATGCCCGGCACGTAGGTCGTCAGGCTGCGGTAGCCGGGCACGTGATAATAGATCGTGCCGTCCACGCCCGGCGTGTAATCCATCACCACGCCGCCGGCAATCGTCTGGTCGTCGGTGTAACAAAGCTTGAGCACGTGTTCGCCCTTGATGACCGCATTGCCGCCAATCGTCGCCCGGCCGTCGGCCCGCAGGTCCCGCTCGCGCCACGTCGTGATGACGGTCGCCGATTCGAGGATGCGGGCGTTCCCCTCGACGACCAGGTCGCCGCACACCCAGGCCTTGCCGCCCACCTTTGCGTTGCCGCGGACGACCGTCTTCTCACCCAGCACGACGGCGTGCCCCTGGATGCAGGCGTCGCCCTCGACCCGCGCGCCGTCGAGCACCATGGCGTCGGGACCGACGTAGGCGGTCGCCGCCACACGCGCGTTGTCCGAGACGAAACCGCCGCCGTTTGCATGGCGCTGCCCCTTGGCG
>Ga0180429_10003163_pt1 | contig 13382 bp, 11 predicted proteins | sample SS_ome_FD_132428 | JGI IMG/M metagenome (GOLD analysis project Ga0180429, IMG submission 132428) | Hypersaline lake sediment archaeal communities from the Salton Sea, California, USA - SS_1_S_1 metaG | ecosystem: Environmental > Aquatic > Non-marine Saline and Alkaline > Hypersaline > Sediment ...
AATCGAATGCTTTACCTGGATTGGCAGCACACCCTGGCTGACAACGATCTGCGCAAAGTGAATCGCATGTGCCAGTTGGCCGGCATCGATGTTGAGTATCCGATGCTGGACGATCTGGTTGTGGAGCTTTCAACCCGCATCCCGTCTTCGCGGAAAATGCGATTTAATCGTCTCAGAGATTTCTATAAGCGGGCGGTCAAGGATTTTCTTCCGGAGTCCATCATCAACAAAAGCAAGCATGGATTCGGACTGCCTTTTGGCGTGTGGATGAGTACGCATTCCGGGCTACAGAAACTTGCTCATGATTGCCTCGCCCAATTCCGACAGCGGGAAATCATGAACGCAGATTTCCTGGATGAATTGATGCGCCTACATGACCAGTCCCATGCTGGGTATTACGGTGAGTTGGTATGGATCCTGGTAATGTTGGAGCTCTGGCTGCAACAGCATGAATGCTGATTCAAAGTAGCCCGAATCGTGCCCGAAAAAGATCAAAAACAAAGCGATTCGTGTTCCTCGACCAGGGAGTAAAGCGAGGAATTTGGTACAAATCAGTATCGCTTTTGAGTACGCCCCAGTCCGTTGCCACCGCGGCTTTCAAGCCGAGCTCCTGCACGATGCGCGCTTGGCTTGGCAAATAATCCCTGCCCCGTTTGCCATTCGGGTAAGCAAATAAGCGAGGCTTGAAGCCCAAGACCTGGGCAAGGTCCTCCACGGAATGGGTTATTTCCTCTCTTGCGATATCGTCGTCACAATTCGCCAGAATTGGATGCGAACGGGTATGGGCACCAATCTCGGCAAACTCAGAATCGGCCATCTCAAGCAGTTGCTGGGTATTCATCATCAGGTCATCCGGCAAGGGATCCGATTGCAGGCACGAGAATATTTCCACCTGGCGAGCACGTTCGGATGCCGGAAGATGCTTGCAGTCTCTTATAGCGCGATAGGCTATTTCCCGACGGTCATCATCGCCACGTATCTCAACTGTCCCGCCACCACCCAGTGGATACTGAAAATCTCCTGAAGGCAGGCGGCGCGCTGTTTCGATCAGGGTGTCATTCCACATACGACCACCATTGAGGTAGCCGGAAGCAATGAAGAAGGTGGCCGAGACACCATGCTTTTCCAGAATCGGAAGCGCATAGGTGAAGTTATCTGCGTAACCATCATCGAAGGTGATGCTGATTGAAGCCGAAGGGAGTTTTCGCCGTTGAGCAAGATCGATCGCATCGCTCAAAGGCAGCACGTTGAAAACCTTGCTAATGCGTTGTACCAGCTTGTCGAAAGACGCGACATCCCATTCGTCAGGCAACATCGCGTCCGGGCTGTCCAATACCCGGTGAAACAAAAGCACCTGGTGCCGTCCCCAAAACCCACCGGGCATCAACAGACTCAATGGCCGGAAACTCATGACACAACCTCAGGCGTACTTCTTTACAGGGGTTCTCGCGAGCCCTTTCTTGTCTGGGTAGATATCCCGCCTGCGTGCTTCCTGGTCCAATAAGACGACGATCGCCACCATATGCCAGGGCAGGTCGAAATAGGCGAGGCTCAGAAACGCCCCCCCGGATGCGTAGGCAACCAAAGAAACTTTGATCATTGTAGCCAAGCCTGCCATCCACTGATCTTCAGGAGATCCACGGGCTTTGGTGTGTTTAATGATCTTGCCAGCGGTAAACCAGGCCTGAGTGAATATCAGCAAAAACAGAATCAAACCAATCCAACCATGATCTGCGAGCACTGCAAAGTAAATGCTATGTGCAACGGCCCTGTCTCGAGGATCAGGGGCCCAGCGGGCGAAATTTTCCTGCGTCCAGGAACGGTAACCACCGCCAGTCAATCTATCGTTGGCAATATTAATGGAATACCCCCAGACATTGATCCTTGTCATTGCAGAGGCATCATTCTTGTAGTCGCTTATGCTCGCCATCCGGTCGTGCCAGTGGCTCGGCATCAGCATCATAGTCGTTCCCAAGACGAAAGCACCTAACGCGCCACTGATGATCTTGCCAGGTGTTTTTAACCAGAAATAAACACTGATAGCGCCAATAGCCAGGAAAGCACCACGGGAAAAAGATCCAATAACAGAAACAGCAATCAGCGTCACGCAAAGCAACAAACCGTATTTGAAGATCTTTCGCTCGACTTCGTACTTAAGAAGATACAGCCCGAGAGGAATCACCATTAGCAGTGCGACGGCCAGATGATTGTTATCGGCAATGAAGGAACCCGCCGGGCCCCATACTCGCCCTGATCCTCCTGTAGAAAGGGTGAAGACCCCTCCCTTGATTCCGAAAAAACCGATGGAGAAGAACATCACCCAAATCATCATCCTGATGCGTTCTGCACTTCCCATCATCCACATCGAAATAAACAGGATCAGCTGTATTTTGAAAACCTGTAGTTCGTAATCCCAGGCGTCATCTGGATAGATGGCAGAAGTGGTTGTCACCACGGTCCAGAGCAAGAAAACAATCCAGGTGACGGTGATCGGCGTAAATGGAAACGATTTTTTATCCTTGTTGAATAGCAGCGATACGAACAGCGTGATCGCAACGACCTGGGCAAAAGGAAAATCATAGGCGGCTCCCCACGTCAATCGATGGGGGTTCATGTAGCTGATCCAAGACCACACCAGCACGCCAACATACGAATGTCGAAGGATGAACGGCAGCAGGCCGAATACGATGATGAAGAGGGCGATATCACGCATCAGTGGTCACGAGGAAATGCTTGACGGAAGCGGCACCTATCCAGCAGTCATCCACTTATTCACCAAATTCTTTCTGAATCTGTTCGAGACTGGTGTGACGCACATCCTTTCCCTTCACAAAATAAATCACGTACTCACAGATATTGCAGCATCGGTCACCAACACGTTCCAATGCCCGGGCTGACCAAATAATATCCATCAGCAAAGGAATAGAGCGCGGATCTTCCATCATATAGGTCATGCTTTGACGCATGATGCTCTCGTACTCTCGATCGATTTTTCGGTCTTCATGCGCAACCGCGATCGCCTCTTCCACGTCCATGCGGGCAAAAGAATCCAGTGACCGGTGCAGCATTTCCCTCACTTGCTCACCCAAATGTTCGATACGCAGGTAAAGGTTGCGCCCTGCGTCTGCTGCGCCATTACGCAATGCCATTCTGGCTACCCGCTTCGCTTCGTCACCGATGCGTTCGAGATCGGCTGTCGTCTTGATGACCGTAAGCACGAGTCGGAGATCACTTGCAGTGGGCTGACGCAATGCCAGGATCTTGGTGCAGCGTTCGTCGATATCGACATCAAAAGCGTTGACCTTATAGTCGTTGGCAACGACCTGCTCTGCCGTCTCGCTCTCGGAAAGGCGAAGAGAATCGATTGCTTTACTCAACTGCTGTTCCACCAAGCCGCCCATGGAAAGTACTTTGGTGCGTATTTCCTCCAGGTCCGTATTGAACTGTTGTGAGTAATGCTGGGTGAGTTCAGAATTTTCCATTTTCTATCCTGGCAACTTTGCCGTCGTGTACAGGCAATGCTGGTTTGGGTGTAGGTTATTGTGTCTCAGTCTGGCATCTTTTGGCAGGAAAATAGCAGGAAAACGTGCTTCCATGCCCTACTTTGCTTTCGATTCTCAAAACTGCCTCGTGTTGTTGAAGAATGTGTTTGACAATCGCCAGCCCCAGCCCCGTGCCGCCACGCTCACGTGAACGACCGACGTCGACCCTGTAGAAGCGTTCCGTCAACCTTGGGATGTGTTCAGCTGCGATGCCTTCCCCGCTATCTTCAACGGCAAATTCGCAGCCGTCCTTAACTTTTTTCCAGCGCAACTGGATCTCGCCTCCATCGTGTGTGTAGTGAATCGCGTTGACCAGCAGATTCGTGAATGCACTGCGCAACAACCCGAGATCCCCCGCAACCTGCTGCCTTGACTCGATGTGTACCGAAATATCCAGGCGGTCTCCCGCAAGTGCCCGCCCGTCTTTGGCAATGGTTTCAATCAAAGAGGCAACATCCACGCGCGCCGATTGCATCTTGACCCCCGCACTCTCGAGTCGAGCCAACAGCAACAGATCCTCCACGATCGAACGCATGCGGGCGGCCTGTTCCGAGATCAATGCCAAGGGTTTCTTCCACTGCTGGGGTATCTGTTCCTCCTCCAACTGCATGTTTTCCACGAACCCGGCAATAACGGTCAACGGAGTTCGTAATTCATGTGACACATTGCCAACAAAATCCTTTCGCATCTGCTCCGCCATGACCCGGTCGGTGATATCCTGCGCCAGCAACAACCGCTCGTTATTGCCGTAGGTGGTGACCCGGATCGACAATTTTTTATAGCTGTTGCCAGGGGCTGTTATTTCCAAAGGTTTGGCAAAACGGCCCTGGGCAAGATAATCGATCAGCTCGGGAGCGCGAAAAAAATTGACCAGTGGTTGGCCAATATCCTGCGGAGCGCGCAGTTTAAACATTTCTCGTGCAGCTTGGTTCCACCAGCGAATTTCCCCGTATGAACCCAGAGCCACAGCGGCGTCCGGCAATGCGGCAGCTGAAGATTGAAATTGAGTCAACAATCCGTTGAGTTTTCTTTCCCGCTGGTGATAACCGTTACGCATGCGCTCGATGCGCGCATAGATAACCCCCCAAATACCAAAGTGGACAGGAATTTCCACCCTGTTTGGATCATTGAGGTAGTGGATCAGACGCTGCAGGTTGAACAGGTTCCGCCCGATGTAGAGTATCAGTACGACCACCAGCACTATCCACACCTGCCCAACCAGCAGGCCCAGCAAAATCCCGCCCAGGATTATCAGAGCGAGCTGCCAGAATTCCTCAACCCAGCTGTTACCCATACTGGCTGCCGATTACAAGGAAGACGAGGAAACTTCGCGGGCTACATCTCAGCAAGCCCAAACGGGTGAGGAGAACTTCAGGCGATCTGTTCCGAGAAACGATATCCCACACCCCGCACCGTCTGCACCAGTGCCTCAAAGCCGAATGGCTCGAGTGCCTTGCGCAAACGGCGTATGTGGACATCGACCGTGCGTTCCTCGATGTAGACATTGTGACCCCAGACCAAATCCAGCAGTTGCGAACGCGAGTATACGCGCTCCGGGTGGGTCATAAAGAAATGCAATAGCTTGAACTCGGTAGGACCGAGTTGCACGGGATTTTCATGCGCAAGCACACGATGCTGCGTCAGATCGATTTCCAGGCCTGCCCGCACCCGGATAATCTGGGTTTCATCCGCACCCACCCTGCGCAGCACAGCCTTGATCCGGGCCAATAGTTCGCGCGTGGAAAAAGGCTTGGTCACATAATCATCCACACCAGCCTCAAGGCCCTGTACCTTGTAATCCTCGTCATCACGTGCGGTCAGCATGATGACGGGTATCTCAGAGAGTCGCTCGTCACGCTTTAACCACTTGGCGAATTCCAAGCCACTCATGCCCGGCATCATCCAATCGAGCAAAATAAGGTCTGGCGGATTCTCCGCTGAAATCATGTCGCGCGCATGATGGCCGTCCGGTGCCTGCTTTACACCGTAACCCGCGCCCATCAGGGTTGCCGAGAGCAATTCCCGGACAGGGCCTTCATCGTCGACCACCAGAATCTGTGTTTCTGCCACTTTGCTAACCATGTGCCTTCTTATCCGGGCGCATTAGAACCGCTTAATATGACAAACACATGACCATCCTGCGACAACCGGGGTAACCGACTTCAGCGATCACATGCGCGGAGTAGAGACCAAACCGGAAATTTCCGCAAATGTATTGGCAGCGGCGGCACCGAGGCGATCGGCCAAGCGCTCGAGTGGATCGTCCTCAGGAGTGAAATCCACGATGCGGTCTTCGCCAACCACTTCACGAGCCACATAGCCGGCACTGCCAATTTCATCAGCCAGTCCCAATTCAATCGCGCGTGGACCAGACCAGAACAGGCCGTTAAACACGTCCTCTCTGGGATCAAGCTTATCGCCCCTGCCTTGCTTCACCACCTCAATAAAGTTGCCGTGCAGTTCTTCAAGCAACGATTGTGCATGTGCGCGATCAAACTCACTCATCGGGCTGAAAGGATCCAAAATCGCCTTGTGATCCCCGGCTGTCATCAGTCGACGCTCCACGCCGAGTTGCTCCATCGCCTCGGTGAACCCAAACCCATTCATCAGCACGCCTATCGAGCCAACGATGCTCGACTCGTTCACGTAGATCCGATCCGCAGCGGATGCCACGTAATAACCACCGGAAGCACAAATATCGCTGACCACTGCATATAGCGGAATGTCTTCATGCTTCTCGCGCAGGCGCTTGATTTCCTTCTGGATATAACTGGACTGCACGGGTGACCCGCCTGGACTGTTGATCCGCAGAATCACCGCCTTGGTGTTTTTGTCCTCGAAAGCATCACGCAGGCCTTCCACCACGGTATCGGCGCTGATGCCTTGGGCCGGGGAGATCACACCCTCGAGTTCGACAAGTGCGGTGTGGGGCTTCTTCTTGTCCATCTTCTCCAGGTCCAGCGCATCGGGCATGGCGATGTAAATCAAGAGGCCGATATAGGTAAAGGTAAGCAACTTGAAGAATATGCCCCAGCGACGGCCGCGACGCCGCTCTTTCAGCGCATCACTTGCCAGTTGCTCCAGCAACTCTCGTTCCCACTGAGGTTGTTGCTTGGTCTTATCGTCGTTCATTGAATTCAGTTCCTGTTGATCAGTTTTGTGCCAGCCAAGCCGGCAACTCGTCCAGTCCATGCAAAACCCGCTTGGCACCGTGTTCCAGCAGGCGTTCTCCGCTGTGCACGCCATAACTCACACCCAGGGCATCCACCCTGGCATTGGCGGCCATCTGCATATCGTATTCGGTATCCCCAATGACCAGTGCCCGTTCGGCGGTGGTGTTCAGATCCACGAGGATCTCTTCCAGCATCTGTGGGTGGGGCTTGGAGAAGGCTTCATCGGCGCAACGCGATGCATGAAACTTTGGCCCCAGGCCACACTCGTTCAACACCTTGTCCAGTCCGCGACGACTCTTGCCTGTCGCTATTGCGAGCAAATAGCCATCTTGCCCCAGTGTCTCGATGACCTCGTTGGCATGCGGAAACAGTGCCGAATGAGGCACATCGTCACCCAGCCAGTGCTCACGGTAGGCATCGGTAATCTGCTGAACCGACTGTCCGTCTGCAGATTCAAACAGTTGCGCCACCGCCTTCTCCAGACTGAGCCCGATAATTTCGCGCACCTCCGCATCCTCCGGGCGCGCAAACCCGGTGTCTGCAGCTGCACGCTGCATACAGGTGACAATCCGGCCCTCGGAATCCATCAGAGTGCCATCCCAGTCAAATACAATCAGTTCGTATTTCATTTCTTGAGTCGGTCCAGAACCAGCTGTAATTCTTGTGGCAAGGGAGCTTCAAACCGATACCCCCCCTTCCTCCCCTCCCAAGGGAAAGACAGGCGCCAGGCGTGCAGAAAAAGGCGATTCAGACCGAGATGTCGAAGCATTTGATTCTGTTCATCCGAGGCATACTTGGGGTCGCCGGCAATCGGGCTTCCCTGGTGTTGCGCATGCACCCTGATCTGATGGGTGCGCCCTGTTTCCAAACGCGCTTCAACTAGCATACTGTCTTCGAAACGTTGCAAAACCTCGAAATGCGTAATGGCGGCCTTGCCTTTTGGGTCGACCCGCACGACGCGCTCGCCACTTTTCAACGTGTTCTTCTGCAACGGGACATCCACCGTGACACGACCTTTCCTCCAGCGACCTATCAAAAGAGCCAGATAGCGCTTTTCGACCTTTCCAGCCAGCTGAAGTTTCTGCAATTGCTGTAACGCGCTACGCTTTTTGGCCAGCATCAGGCATCCGGAGGTATCCCTGTCGAGTCGGTGCGCCAACTCCAGGTATGACGCCTCGGGACGCAAGTCTCGCATCACTTCAATAACGCCGTGAGAAACGCCGCTGCCTCCATGTACCGCAACCCCGGAGGGCTTGTTGACCACGAGCAATTGCCCATCTTCAAAGAGCACCGAATCATCAATCAGCTGACGCAGGCCCTCACCCGGCTTGGCTTGGTTTTCAGACGCCGTGCGAATTGGAGGAATCCGAACCCGGTCGCCTAAAGCCAGGCGCCTTGTAGGCTTGACCCTGCCCTTGTTAACCCGCACCTCGCCGCGGCGTAAGACTCGGTAAATCCAGCTCTTCGGCACCCCCTTCAGGCGGCTCAGCAGGAAATTATCGATACGCTGCCCTTCCGAATCCTCTTTCACTACAAGATACTGAACTTTTGGCGCATGTTCGCTGCCGTTAGACACAAAAACCCCGTTTGACACAAATTTAATGCATATAGAAATGATATGGTGTATGTTCTGCCGGTGTAGTCAGATTGAGTTAAAGTGACTACCTCAGAAGAAAAAGGACGGTGTAGCGGGTAAGCGCGCCGTTCGAAAAGCTCCGAACGCCTGGCGGGCAACCTGAAAATACGGCCGATCCTTATGGACTGCCATGCTAACCGACAGGCATAGGAAAAGACTAACAATACATGCTGGCGAGCAGACCAGGATCGCGATAGCCCTCCCCTCTGCAAACCGCACTGAACTGAATACCGTTCGCGCCCGAACCGCCTGAGCAACGCCCCGGAAACTTGCGCCGATCCCTGGCAGCAGACCTCTCGGACAAGGCCATGCCATCCGGTTCGTGCCCGGCAAAAAGAGAATTTCACAACATGAAACGGATGCTGATCAACGCAACTCAGCCTGAAGAGTTGCGTGTGGCTATCGTTGATGGCCAAAAACTGTACAACCTCGACATCGAAGTTCCCGGCCGGGAACTGAAAAAATCCAATATCTACAAAGGCCGCATTACCCGCGTCGAACCCAGCTTGGAAGCTGCTTTTGTGGATTACGGGGCCGAACGCCACGGTTTCCTTCCAATGAAGGAAATCGCCCGCGCCTACTTCAGCGAAGAGGCACAGAATTCCGGCAAACGCCCCAGCATCAAGGAAGCCATAAAAGAAGGCCAGGAAGTCATTATCCAGGTTGAGAAAGAGGAACGTGGCAATAAGGGCGCCGCCCTGACCACCTTCCTCTCGTTGGCCGGACGTTACCTGGTTCTGATGCCCAACAACCCTCGTGCAGGCGGTGTGTCTCGCCGCATCGAAGGCCAAGACCGGTCTGAGCTGCGCGAAGCCATGGCGGAACTGGAGATTCCAGAGGGAATGGGGCTGATCGTGCGCACCGCAGGCATTGGCAAGAATATCGAAGAGTTACAGTGGGATCTCGATTACCTGCTGCAGCTCTGGAACGCCATTGAGCAATCGGCCAGCAATCGCGCCGCACCGTTCCTGATCTACCAGGAGAGCAACGTCATCATTCGCTCGATCCGCGATCATTTGCGCGCGGATATCGGCGAGATCGTCATCGACGACGAAAATACGTTCAGCCAGGCACGCCAGTTTATCCGCCAGGTCATGCCCAACAATGAGAAAAAGCTGCGCCTGTATGAAGACAAGGTGCCGCTGTTCTCACGCTACCAGATTGAATCGCAGATCGAATCCGCCTTCCAGCGCGAGGTTCGCCTGCCGTCTGGCGGCTCCATCGTGATCGATCATACCGAGGCATTGACCTCGATTGACATCAACTCAGCGCGAGCGACCAAAGGTTCGGATATCGAGGAAACGGCCCTAAACACCAACCTCGAGGCAGCGGTAGAGATCGCCCGCCAACTTCGCCTGCGTGACCTTGGCGGCCTGTTCGTCATCGACTTCATCGACATGACCCCCTCCCGCAACCAGCGTGAAGTGGAGAACCGGCTCAAAGAAGCCATGAAGGAGGATCGTGCCCGCGTGCAGATCGGTCGCATCTCGCGCTTCGGCCTGCTCGAAATGTCTCGCCAACGCATTCGCCCCTCTCTTGGCGATTCTTCCAACCAGGTCTGCCCGCGTTGCGAAGGCCATGGCTTTATTCGCAGCGTGGATTCCCTTGCACTGTCTATTCTGCGAATCATCGAAGAGGAAACCCTCAAGGACGGCACTGCGCGCGTTTCCGCCCAGTTGCCGGTAGAGGTGGCAACATACCTGCTCAATGAAAAGCGTCACATGATTGCTGAAATCGAGCAGCGCCACGACGTTAACATCATCCTGATCCCGAACAAGTACATGGATACGCCCAAGTACGAGATCGAGCGCATTCGCCGCCAGGACGATGACGAATCAGAAAAGCCCAGCTACGAGAACGTTACCCCGCAGGAAGAGGAAGCCAGCCCGGTAAGGGCCGCGGCGAAACCGACACTTGAAGAGCCGGCAGTCAAGCAGATCACACCATCGGCGCCTGCCCCGGTTCGTCAAGAGGCGGCTCCTGCTTCGGCGCCGCCGGTGCCCAGCAATGAGCCCACGACCGGACTGATCAAACGTCTTTTTGGCGGATTCTTCAATTCGCGTCCTGCGACGGAAGAGCCCGTTCAAGCCCCAAAAGATGAGGCCAAACAGGAAGAAGAAAAGCAGGAAAAACGTCAGTCCCGCAGCTCCAGCAATCGTCGTCGCGGTAGCGGTCGTTCCAGTTCGCAAAATCGAAGTCGCCGCAGCGACAACAAGTCCAGTAGTCGTTCGAGCAACCAGGCCAAACAGCCCAAGGAATCCGGCGATAAAGCAAAATCTCAAGTCGAAAAAGTGTCGGGCGAAAAGCCGGCTGGTGAGAAGACTGATGGCGAGCAGCCTCGCCGCTCCTCCCGTCGCGGACGCCGAGGTGGGCGTCGCCGCAGTGGCGGCAACACTGCCGAGAAGCAACAGGCGTCAGAAAATACCAACCAGGAAAAAAACCAGTCCGCAGACAACGCTACGCCGTCGGATTCTGGCACGACGAAAGACGAGAAGAGCGACAAGCGGTCTCCACGCCGCCGCCGTCGCTCGAACAAGCCTAAAAGCAGCGGACAGAGCGATCAGTCCAATGCAAGCGTCAGCAACACTGACAACGGCAATGCAAAGCACTCTGATCGATCCTCGTCAGGGGATGCCACTCCTGCGCAGGAGCATCCTGTCAAATCCGCTGAAAAGAAAAACGAGGTGACGCAAAAGACGCCCAAGGCAAACGCAGACAGTCCTCGTTCAGCCACACCGGGTGACAAACCAGCTAACAACGCGGTCCAGCCGTCCGAATCCGCAAAGAACAAAGACGATTCGGCAAAATCAGAGCGACAGCAACAATCCAGCAAGGACAGCCAACCGGCTGCCAAGCCCCCGGCAGAAAAACCATCACCGGCTTCAGCACCGGCGGTAACGAAATCCACGCCGCCACCGCAAGTCGAACAGCCCAAGCCTACTCAAGGTGAGGGCGATTGACCTCAAAGAAAAAGCCGCGCTGTAGAGCGCGGCTTTTTCTTTGCTGATTCTCAAACCCGGCTGCGGATATCGTTGAGCAACCCCTGTGCAGCTGCCTCCACCAGGTCGAAAACACGTTCGAAACCCTGGGCCCCACCGTAGTAAGGATCTGGCACCTCGCGGGTTCTCATTTCCGGCGCAAAATCCATGAACATGTAGATCTTATCCACATGTTGCCGAGGGCATTGCTGACTGAGCGAGATGTAATTTTCCTGGTCCATCGCAATGACATAGTCGTAATGCGTGAAATCCTGCTCACTGACCTGCCTGGCACGCAAATCGGATAGATCAATACCGCGGGTGTTGGCTGTTGACTGGGCCCGACTGTCCGGAGGGTTGCCAACGTGATAGGCATGAGTGCCCGCCGAATCGATTTCGACAAGGTCCAAAAGGCCTTCGTCGATAACTAATTGGCGAAATACACCGTGTGCTGTTGGGGAACGGCAGATGTTGCCCATGCAAACAAACAAAACTTTAACCATTGGATTTTCCGGCATAGGTATTCGATTCGATATATTTTTGGCGCCAACACAAGCTAAACAGCTGGACGCGCTTTTCTCCTATCGGGCTATCATCGGCCGTGCACAAACGTTGAGCCCGCAAACGGATGAAAATTTAAACTATACGCCGAAAGGTATCCAGACGTCCGCTGCAACCCTGCCCCATCGATCTCGGATCACCCCGGCCATGCGCTGGCCTGTACCTATGAATTCGAACCGGATTACATCTACCTCGGAGGGACGTTGTTATTGCCAATTGGCTTTGGAAAACTCCGGCGTTTGATCAGGTCGTACAAAACGGCTTGTCATAATCCTGGACCATAATAAAAGTGTAAGGAAGTAGATGCTGAAGAGGGAGGTGCGAAAATGGCTATTGTATTAATCCCATGGGTGGCCGGAGCCGTCGTAGGGAGCGTGGCAACCTATCTTTACAAGGACGAAAAAATCCGGAAAGACGTATTGCGCACAGCGCAGGGTGTGAGCGACATGGCAACAGGGGCTGCAACCACGGTAACCGGGAAGGTGACTGAAGGCTTTGCAGGTTTGCGCAGCAGAATGTTTGGCAAGCCCGTTGAAAAAGCGCCAGCCTCTGCGCCCAAAAAAAGGGCTACGCGAAAGAAAACCGCCGCCAAGAGGAAAGCCGTAAAGAAAACGGCATCGAGGCAAAGGACCTCGAGAAAACCCGCTGCCGCGGCCGCTTAGCTTGTTCCATCCCCCCGTTACTGTGTGCTCTTGCCCAAAGAGTCCGGAAACTGGGGGTATGGCCGTACGTCTTTTGTCGTGGAGGAGGCGCGCAGCGATGTGTTGCTTGCCATGCGTACATTGGTTCTCGTCGAATCGCTGAATTTGCAACGAATCGATAAGCAAACTTCGCTTCCAGGACGTCCCCGCACCTGAGGCGTTTCCGTTTCCACAACAACGGTACTGTCGCGTCTGAATCAAACACAGCTCGTAAGTAGGAGCAGCGAACTCTCAATCAAGTCCGGCATTGTCTCTAGGGCAGAAAGAATATGCGTTTGATTGACGTTCGTCGTTGAAAACCAGCGAATAGCAAATACACTAACAAGTACATCTGTTAAGGGGGATGCAAAGGTGGCTAAGAAGGCAAGTAAAAAGACTGCTGCGAAACGTACTGGTATTGCCACCGCTGTCAAAGGAACAGCGAGTGCGGTACTCACAGAGGTGGAGAAAGCAGGCGAATTGGTACTGAATGAAGTTAAGGATGGACTGGGCACTGTGACCGAGAAGATTGCCAATACGGCCAAAGAGGCGTCGGAAACCCAAGTGGCACAACTCCTGAATAGACTCGTCGACGAAGTGGAAGAGATCGGTAGTGTTGTGGTGGATGCCGTCTCGGCAAAAATTGATACCCTACGTGGGAAGGTTGAGGAATCGCACACCGAGGCGCCACCGGCAAAAACAGCGGCGCCAAAAAAGAAAGCAGCAAGAAAGAAAAAAGCTGCGACAAAGAAAAAGGTGGCCAAGAAAAAAACAACCAGGAAGAAGGTTGTCACCAAAAAGACTGCCAAGAA
>Ga0180429_10003166_pt1 | contig 13375 bp, 11 predicted proteins | sample SS_ome_FD_132428 | JGI IMG/M metagenome (GOLD analysis project Ga0180429, IMG submission 132428) | Hypersaline lake sediment archaeal communities from the Salton Sea, California, USA - SS_1_S_1 metaG | ecosystem: Environmental > Aquatic > Non-marine Saline and Alkaline > Hypersaline > Sediment ...
ACCGCCGGCGGCGACGCGGAGACCGACTAGCCCCATCCGCTGAGCATCGAGGGGCCGCGACCACGTCCGCCTGCGGACGCGCACGCGGCCCTTCCCAGGCCCGAAGGCCCCGACGATCTGTCGCTGCCACCGTGCGGTTGCCGGACACCCCCAATCGAAGAGAGCCCAATACGTATGGTCATCGGAGCCTGTACCCTTCACCTCTATCTCCCCGGGGTCGCGTCGCTGAAGGAGAAACGGCGTGTCCTCAAGCCCCTGCTCAACCAGGTGCGGCGCCGCTTCGAGGTTGCGGCTGCCGAGACCGACCACCACGACGTCTGGCAGTCCGCCGAGATCGCCATCGTCACCGTCTCCAACGAACCGGGCCACACCTATGCCGTGCTGGAGAAGGCCGTGCACTGGGTCGAGGACAACGCCTTCCAGGTGCAGGTCGTCGACTGGGAAACCGAATTGCGTTAGCACCGCCCCTGCTGTAGGAAACACCTATGACCGTCATCGACGAGATCAAAGAATCTCTCGACATCACCGACTTCGTCCGGCGCTATGTTCAGCTTCAGAAGTCCGGCCGATACTTCAAGGGCCTCTGTCCCTTCCACACCGAGAAGACGCCGTCGTTCTACGTCTTCCCGGACAATCAGCGCTGGCACTGCTTCGGATGCAACCGAGGCGGCGACGTCTTCAACTTCGTGATGGAACACGAGGGGATGGATTTCCGCGGCGCCCTGGAGGAACTGGCGCGCCAGACCGGCGTCCAGCTCCGCGAGCGATCCCCGCAGGAGATGCAGGCTGAGAGCGAGGCCGACCGGCTCCGCTCGCTGCTGGAGGACGCAACCGAGTACTACCACGCCCTGCTGCTCTCTGCCCCGCAGGCTGCCGGCGCGCGCGCCTATCTGCGTGACCGCGGCTTCAAGATGTCGACGGTGGAGACCTTTCGCCTCGGGTATGCCATGGAGTCGTGGGACGCCGCCCGCACCCACCTCATGGGCAAGGGCTACTCGGTGGAAGAGCTGGTGACCGCGGGCATGTCGATCGAGCGGGATCAGGGCAGCACGTACGACCGCTTCCGCAACCGGGTGATGATCCCCATCCGCGACCGCCGCGGTCGCGTCATCGCCTTCGGCGCCCGCGCCCTGGCCGACGACCAACAGCCCAAGTACCTGAACTCGCCCCAAAGTCCCGTCTTCGACAAAGGCAGCGTGCTCTTCGGCTACGACACCGCCAGTCGCGCCATCCGCCAGGCCGACGCGGCGATCATCGTCGAAGGCTATATGGACGTGATGATCCCCCACCAGGCCGGCTTCAAGAACATCGTCGCCCCAATGGGCACCGCCCTCAGCGAGGCGCACCTCAAACAGCTGCAGCGGCTCACGGACCGGTACATCCTGGCGCTGGACCCAGACGCCGCCGGCATCCACGGCACCCTCCAGGGGCTCGACACGGCTCGCCAGACGCTCGATCGCGACTGGGACGCCGTCTTCGATGCCCGCGGGCTGATTGGGTATGAGGGGCGCCTCAAGGCCGACATCCGCGTCATCACTATGCCCGACGGGCTCGATCCCGACGAACTCGTGCTGGGGGATCCGGAGCGTTGGGAGCGATTGATCGATTCATCGCAGCCCGTCGTGAGATTCTACTTCCAGCACATGCTCTCGCAGGGCGACATCGGGGAGCCGAAGTTCAAGGCCCGCGTGGTCGACGAGATGCTCCCCTTGCTCAAGGACGTGCCCGACGCCATCGAGCGAGAGGCATACACGCAGGAGATCGCCACCACGCTGGGGCTCGACCAGCGCACACTGCTCGACAGGCTGCGAGCCCTCGACCGAACGGAGGCCATCCGCACGCAGGCCGCGGTCCGCAGCACCCGAGAGACGCGCGCTCCGTCCGACCTGGAGACCCACACGCTGACCGTGTTGATGCACTACCCGGACCTGCTGGCCAACATCAACGCACAGTTGGCCGAGGTCAACCTGGAAGCGCTGGACGACGCGGACTTCGCCCCCCAGTACCGGCTTGTCTGGACCTCGTGGACCCAGATGCGGGAGCACCCCGAGCTCGAACTTGAGGATTTCCTACCTTCGGATATGCTAGGCCTCGTCCAGGCTTGGATGGGCGAGATCCTCCCCGAGATGTCTCTGCCCCAATGGGAGCGCGATCTGGTTCGCACCGTCCTGCGCATGCGCCTCGCGCGTGTGCGCGAGGACCTGCGCGAGAGCCAGATGATGCTGAGATCGGCTCAGGCCGAAGGCGACACGGACGCCATAGCGAGCAGCAAGTCCCGCGTTGTCTCGATCACCGAGCGGCTCTTGAGAATACAGTCGGCGCTGGCCCAGCGACCCATCTAGGGCTGGTTGGCGCACTGGGAGCGGACGGCGACTAGGAGGAGTATGGCACGAACAGAGCAGCCGACCGGCGGGGGCAAGCCCCTTCCGGATGGCGACGGCCTCTGGAAAGAAGCCGGCAGCGATGGTCTCGCCGACGGCGAGACGCCTGCCGAGGCCGAACCTCGCCCGTCGAATGGGGAGCTGCTTCCCGAGCTCAATCTGGTAGAGGAACCGTCAGAGGACGAACTCGCCCGGATCGAGCAGCAGCTCGCGAAGCCTGCGGCGTCACAGGACCTGGTCGATGACCCGGTCCGCATGTATCTGCGCGACATCGGCCAGGTGGACCTGCTGACCCCCCACCAAGAGGTATGGGTCTGCATGATCCGCGAGGCGGCTGACCAGCTCAACTCGTCCTGCCCGGAGGCCGCCACCCTGGGCGACCCGGACGCCGCCGTCGCCCAGCAGATGGCCTACTACAAGACCGCGCGCACCGCCTGGAACGACGCCGGGCGCCTGGCCCGCGAGGCTGGGCTGGAGATTCCCGCCGCGTCCGAGCTCATCACCGAGGTCATCCAGCAGCAGCGCGTGCTGATCTCGCGCGCGCCTTCGGCCCTGTACGCGATGATGGGGCCAAACCAGTGGGGTGACGATCCCCAGTGGCGCCCCATCGTCACGGAGCTTCTGGCGACCGCCATCACACTCTACCTGCTCCGTCCGGAGCTCGTCGAGTACATCCGCGACAAGACACTCAACGGGGTGAGGTGGCCGACGGTCACGCAGGTCCAGAGCCGTCTACCCGCCCCTGAGGACGCCGCGGATTGGTGGCGTCAGGTGCTGGTGATCGCCGCCGAGGCCCAGCAGATGCTGGTGCTGGCCAATCTGCGTCTCGTCGTCAACATCGCCAAACGCTACATCGGGCGCGGCGTCGGCTTCCTCGACCTGATGCAGGAGGGCAACATCGGGCTGCTTCGCGCCGTGGAGAAGTTCGACTACACCCGTGGCTACAAGTTCTCCACCTACGCCACGTGGTGGATTCGCCAGGCCATCAGCCGCGCCATCGCCGACCAGGCGCGCACCATCCGCATCCCCGTCCACATGGTCGAGACCATCAACCGGCTGATGCGCACACAGCGCAGCATGATGCAGCAGTTGGGCCGAGAGCCCACGCTGGACGAGCTCGCGCTGGAGATGGAGGTCATGGACGCCAAGGATGTGGACGCCATCCGCGACCTCCAGAACGCGGGACGCCCCCTGCCCCCCCAGTTGGAGCGCAAGATGAAGCGCGCCATGGCCAAGGTTCGCCGCATCATCAGCATCTCGCAGGAGCCCATGTCCATCGATAGCCCTGTCGGCAACGAGGACAATAGCGAGCTGTCTGACTTCATCGAGGACGAGAACTTGCCGGGACCGATGGACGCCACTTCGATGCACATGCTGCGCGAGCAGCTGCAGACCACCCTGGGCGAGCTGGGCACCCGCGAGCGTGAGGTCCTCGAAATGCGCTTCGGCCTCAAGAATGGCCGCCCTCACACGCTGGAGGAGGTCGGTCAGGCCTTCAACGTCACTCGTGAGCGCATCCGCCAGATCGAGTCCAAGGCACTGCGCAAGCTCCGCCACCCAGGTCGAAGCCGCAAACTGCGGGACTTCTTGACGTGACCCGCGCCGGCCCAACCGAAAGGACCATATGTTCGCAAAGGTAGCAGTCCAGACCCGCAGCAAGGTTGACCTGCTGGACATCACCGACCGAATCAGGCAGGCCCTGACCGAGACCGGAATCTCGGACGGCATCTGCTTCCTCTACTGCCCACACACCACGGCCGGCTTGGTGCTCAACGAGAACTGGGACCCCACCGTCGAGAGCGACATCTCCCTGATCTTCAGCCACATGGTCCCCAACGATCTGCCCTATCGCCACGCTGAGGGCAACAGCCCGGCGCACATCAAATCGGTCCTGGTGGGCACGGATCACTTCATCTTCGTCAACGACGGTGATCTCCAGCTCGGTCAGTGGCAGGGCATCTTCCTGGCCGAGTTCGATGGTCCCCGCCATCGCTCGGTCTGGATCAAGGTCGTCGGCGACGCCGACACCTGCTAGCCGGCTGACACCCCAAAATGCCAAACAAAGCCATCGCGCCCGTCCCCTGGGAGCGGATTGAGTCCCTGCTCCACGGGGTCGTCAAGCCCGGGCGCTACGTCGGTGGCGAGGTCAATGCCGTCGACACGCCCTGGGATGCCGCAGACCTCCACGTCTGCCTCGCCTTCCCCGATCTCTACGACCTGGGGATGTCCAATTACGCGCTGATGATCCTCTACGACATCGTGAACCGGCAGCCGGCCACCCTGGCCCATCGCACCTACCTGCCGGCACCGGATATGATCGCGGCAATGCGCGCGGCCGGCCTGCCGCTCTACGCGCTAGAGACCTACCGGCCCGTCCGCGACTTCGACATCCTAGCGATCAGCACCGCCTACGAACAGCTCTTCACCAACAGCCTCGAGCTGATGGACCTCGCTGTCATCCCCGTCCGCGGCGCCGACCGGGACGCCTCGCATCCGCTCGTCATCGGTGGCGGGCACGGCACCTTCAACCCGGAGCCGGTGGCCGGCTTCTTCGACGCCTTCATCGTCGGGGAGGCCGAGCACGCACTGCCCGCACTGATCGACGCTGTCCGGTCCGTGCACGATGCCCCGCGCGCCGACCAGCTCCCCGCGCTGGCTGCCCTTCCCGGCGTCTACGTTCCCAGCCTCTACACTCCGACCTACCATAGAGGCGGCGCCTTCGCCGGCGTGGCCCCGAACGACCCCGCCGCTCCCGCCGTGATCAAGAAGCAACTCGCGCCCGCGCTGCCCAGATCGCCCATCGCCCAGGTCGTGCCCAACATCGAGACGGTCCACAACCGCGCCATCATTGAGATCCACCGGGGCTGCACGCGCGGCTGCAGGTTCTGTCAGGCCGGCGTGATCACGCGCCCGATCCGAGAGCGCCCAGTTGACGAGATCATCGCCGAGGCCCAGGACATCCTGGCCGCCACCGGCTACGAAGAGCTGGCGCTGCTCTCGCTTTCTTCGGCCGACTACACAGAGATCGATACGCTCGTCCGCGGGATCGTCAAGACCTTCGAGGGCCAACACGTCTCCATCTCCCTGCCCAGCCTGCGGATCGACTCGTTCTCCGTGGAGCTGGCCGATCTGCTCTCCGGCGGCAGGCACTCGGGCTTCACCTTCGCGCCCGAGGCGGGCAGCGACGCGCTTCGCCACCGGATCAACAAGGACATCTCCACCGAGGCGTTGCTCGCCACGGCCGAGGAGGTCTTCGCTCGCGGCTGGCGCACCATCAAGCTCTACTTCATGCTCGGTCTCCCCTCCGAGACCGACGAGGACATCGAAGCCATCATCGACCTATCGCACCAGGTGCGCCGCATCGGATATCGCGTCGGCGGCCGCAAGACCGAGGTCCATGTCAGCGTGAGTACCTTTGTCCCCAAGCCCGACACGCCCTTCCAGTGGGAGCCCCTGGTGGCCGAGGCCACGGTCACCCGGCGACAGCAGATGCTCCGGGAGGGCATCCGAGGGCGCGGGCTCAAGCTCTCCTGGAACCCCTACGAGGTCACCCAGCTCGAAGCGCTGTTGGCGCGCGGTGACAGACGTCTGGGCGCCATCGTCGAGCGCGCGTGGCGGCTGGGGGCTCGGTTCGACGCCTGGGATGAGTGGCGCGATCGGGCGGCCTGGGACGCAGCCATCGCCGAGCTGCCCTCACAGGAGCTGCGATCGGCATACGGCGATGCAGGCGAGCTTCTCGACGACCAGCTCCACCGCCGCCGGCTCCCCGACGAGCCCCTGCCCTGGGACCACCTTCAGTCCGGCGTGGAGAAACGCTTCCTAGAGCAGGACTACCAGCGCAGCCTTGAGGGAGAGCTTCTGGCCGACTGCCGGGAAGGGTGTCACGCATGCGGCATACTCCAGCACTATCGTGAACTGCAGACCGAGGAATGGCGATGTCCGGTGCTGACCTAGACCCGCGCACGACACTCGCCGAGAGCGTGCGCCATCGCATCACGTTCGCGACCGCGCGCACCCTGGCCTATCTCTCCGTGTTGGAGCTCGGCAAGGTGTGGGAGCGCACGCTGCGCCGCGGCAAGGTCCCCCTCAAGTACAGTCAGGGGTACAACCCGCGACCCCGCATGCACTTCGCGGCGCCGCTCCCCGTTGGCTGCGGCTGTGACGCGGACCTGCTCGATGTCTCGCTGGAGACGGCCTGGTCACCGCAGCAGCTGCAGGACGCCATCGCCGGTCTCACGCCTCGCGACCTGACCGTCCACCGCGTGGAGCCCGTCGATTCCCAGTCCGACTCACTTCCGGACCTTCTACAAGCGGCAGTCTATCGAATCTGGCTCAAGGGAGTCTCGGAGCAAGCGCTGAGCGAGGCCGTGGCCGGCTTCCTGGCGCAGGATGAAGTCCTGCAGCCCAAGCGAGGCCGCAAGTTCCGCGGCAGGCTCTACGATCTACGCCCGCTGGTCAAGGACCTGACCCTGGACGCCACCGCGCCCGAGCCCTGGCAGGGCCTGCTCCTGAGCGTCTCAGCGCGTCCCGGCGCCACCGGCCGGCCCGACGAGGTGCTCAAGGCACTCCGCCTTGCCGACCTCCCCCGCCGCGTCACCCGCACCGAGCTCCTACTCGCCCCCGCCTAGCTCCCGGTACGCCGCCTCGAACCACGGGTGCACTACCGCCAAGCTCTCGCGCCGACGCCACAGGTACGCCAGATACACGCCCACCCCGGCATCGAGTGAGGCCGCCAGCGCGCCCTGCACGTCGGTCAGATAGGGCGGCCTCCCCACCTGATCCCAGGACATCTTGTCCGCAAGGAAGACGATCTTGTCCATATACGTCGCCCCCGGTCGCAGCGTCGTGTGGCATCCCACCGCCGACAGTATGACGGGGTCGGTCACACCAAAGCTGTTCTCAGCTATCCAGGCTGAGAGCTTCTGGTGCAGCGTCACCGGCGCCTGCGCCTCCTCGGCGAGCACCTCGATAGCCCATCGCGTCGCCCATGACACCTGCTCCGTCGGCGCGATCACCGCGCTGACATCGTGCAGCCATCCCGCCGCGGCTGCCGCCCCGGCGTTCAGCCCGAAGCGCACCGCCAGCGCCGCAGCCGAATCGGCCACCTGCCGACAGTGTGCCAGTGTCCTCGTCCGACCATGACCCGCCAGGAGAGCCGCCACATCGCAGGCCACATCACCGGTCAGAACCGGTCGCTCGTATGGTATAATCACGCCGCTGCTCCCACCGTGTGTGTGCTTCATCAAGGTCAAGGATAGCGGGATGGAGATTGAAGCCAAGTACGCGGTCCTGGACACCGGAACAGCGGCTGATCTGGCGGAACGTCCCCGGCTCGCCGGCTTCCGCCTTACCCCATCCGAAACCCGTTCCCTCACAGACACTTACCTCGACACCAGAGACTTCGCCCTGATGGCCGCCGGCTACGCGTGCCGGCGTCGCCTGAGAGAGGACGTGGCCACGATCAACGTCAAGGGTCTCGGGAAGCAAGAGGGGACGATCCACCGCCGCCAAGAGATCGCCGTCCGGATCGATGATGAGGCCGTGATGAACCCCGCCCTGTGGCCCGAAAGCGGCGCCCGCAGCCTGGTCCAGGAACTTGCCCTGGGCGAGAAGCTGCGCCCCCTCTTCGACCTGGCCCAAGAACGCCGCATCCGCAACCTGGTCGACGGGGCGGGCAACGCCATCGCGGAGCTCAGCCTGGACACGGTCGCCGGTTCCGGCAAGGGCTGGGCGGAGAGCTACGAAGAGGTAGAGATCGAGCTACTGTCCGCAGGGACCGAGGAACAACTGATGCGCATCGTGGCCACGGTCGCCGAGCTTCCCGGCCTGAGCCCGCAGCCAACCTCCAAGTTCGAGCGGGGGATGGCCATGGCGCACCAGCGGACCGGCATCGGTGCCGCCATCGCCCTGGGCAACGTCTTGCCCGACGACACCATGGGCCAGGCCACACGCAAGCTCCTCCGCCCGCTCTTCCTACGCATGCAGATGCACGAGGCGGGCACGTACTTGGGTCAGGACCCCGAAGAGCTCCACGACATGCGCGTGATGACCCGCCGCATGCGAACGGCCTATCGCTTAGCCGTGCCCTTGATGGACGACACAGGGCTCGACTGGATGCGCAAGGGGCTACGCCGGACCGCGCGAATCCTCGGCGTCGTGCGCGACATGGACGTCTTCCGGCAGAAGACTGAGCTGTACCTGGAACAGACCGGCACGGCAAGGGATAGACTGATGCCCCTGATCGCCGCGTGGGACGGTGAGTATGCGCGCAGGCGGAACGAATTGCTGGACCACCTCACATCCAACTGTTTTGGTGCGTTCAAGCAGCACATGTGGCGCACGCTGAGCGCGCGCCTCCCCGACAGGGCCAATCCCGTTCGGGTCCGGCAAGCCATACCGAGCGTGGTCGAGGGACAGCTCCAGGTCCTGTTGGCTCAGGGCCGGCTGATCGAGCAGGAGGACGCACCTCTGACCGTCTACCACCGGCTGCGCATCGACGTGAAGCAGTTGCGGTACACCCTGAGGTTCTTCCGGGACGTGCTGGGGCCCTCGGCCGCCGCGGCGCTCGATGTCCTGGAGACCCTGCAGGACACATTCGGGGACCTGCAGGACGCCGTGGTCGCCACTACCCACCTCCGGGCGGTGCTCGCGACGGGAACCTGGGTGCCGCCACACCAGAGTGGGTCGCTTTGGCGCGAATGGGCAGGCAATCCATCGCCGCCACGCGCCGACGTCGCGGGAGTGGCCGACTACCTGGTCGCACGCGAGGCCGAGATCGCCACGCTGAAGCCCGAAGCACGCGCCCTCTGGCAGCACTTCAACCAGGCCCAGACGCCCCAGAGCGTGCGCCGCGCGCTGGCCGCCCTTGCCTAGGTCGCGGCCGATCCCGCTGAAGAACGGGTATAATGGGGACCACAGAACTCAAAGGAGACCAACCATGACACAGAACCCTACCTACGTCATCCTGATGGGTCCGCCGGCATCCGGCAAGGGAACCCAGGCCGAGCGGCTGCAGGAGGTCCTCGGACTGCCCCACGTGGCCAGCGGCGACCTCTTCCGCTACAACTTGAAGAACGAGACGGAACTTGGTCTCAAGGCGAAGGTCTACATGGACGCCGGTGACCTGGTCCCCGACGACGTGACCATCGCTATGGTCCTGGACCGTTTGGCCCGCGAGGATTGTGCCAAGGGCGCCCTGCTGGACGGCTTCCCGCGCACCCTGGCCCAGGCCGCCGCCCTCGACGAGGCGCTGTCCAAGATCAACAGCAAGATCAACCTGGTGCTTTACATCCAGGTCCCCACCGACGAACTTATCAGCCGCGTCACCGGCAGGCGCCTCTGCCGCAGCTGTGGGGCATCCTATCACGTGCGCTTCAAGCCGCCGGCCAAGGACGGCGTCTGCGACAAGTGCGGCGGCGAGCTCTACCAGCGCGACGACGACACCGAAGAGACCGCCCGGCGGCGGCTCGACGTTTACGACACTCAGACCAAGCCCCTGGTCGACTACTACGACGGCAAGGGCTGCCTGGTCGCCATCGACGGGAATCAGTCCATCGACGCCGTCACCACAGCCCTCAAGGCCGCCATCACGGCGACACTATAGCCTCTGAGACGCCCATGCAGAACGCGCCGGAGACAATCCGGCGCGTTTTTTGCATTGTCTAGGCCCCCGGAATCAGCCTGGCCTGACGTAACCGCCCTGTAACTAGGGTGTAATCTCACGGAAGAGCATGCCGGCTATACTGTAAATGGGCAACAGGTTCGCCTGTTGCACCTGACAGGAGGGCTTGCATGACGACGACTACCATGGGCGTACCCTACTTCCGATCCGCATCCGCTTCTTCATCATCCGGCAAGTCAAGAGCAAGCACACGACTCACCCGAGAGCAAATCGCAGCCGACCATCCGCTGGCGTATGACCCCCGGTACGCCGACCCGGCCGCCGACATGACGCGCGGCTATTTCCTGGCGGACCGCGTGGGGGCGTTGGGTGAGCCCTGGCGCACTCGCTTCGTGGACCTCATCGCTCAGCGCGTGGGGGCCGGCTCTCCCGAGGGCAAGAAGGCATCCAGATCGCAGCTCGCCCTCTGGCTCTGTGATCGCCAGCTATCGTGGATGATCCGCCAGATGTTGGCGACCTGGACCCACGAGACCAACTAGACCGTGAGCCCCAGTGCTACCCGGGGCTCACACCTACTCTCCGTTCCAGACACCTCGGTGCTCGACCATCCACATCTGCGAGTTCAGGAGCTCGCTGTCGGGCAGCACGGGACACCGGCTGTAGCTGCCATCCTGCTTCAGACACCAGCTCTGGACGTTGTCTCGCAGGTGTACCAGCAGGATCTTGTCCCGGATCGACCGCAGCATCTCGGGATCCTCAATGGGGAAAAGCGTCTCCACACGCCGGTCTAGATTCCGCGGCATCAGGTCAGCGCTCCCCAGCAACATCTCCTCCTCGCCACCGTTCCGGAAGTAATAGATGCGTGGATGCTCGAGGAAGCGCCCCACCACCGACGTCACCGTGATGTTGTCGCTGACGCCGGGCAACCCCGGCCTGATGCAGCACGTCCCGCGCACCTGCAGATCCACGCGTACACCGGCCTGGGACGCGCGATAGAGCGCCTGGATGCACTCCGAGTCCACCAGTTGGTTCATCTTGAACGCCAGATACCCATCGCCCAGCGCCTTGTGCGCGGCGATCTCCCGACGTATGCGCTGGATGATCCCCTCTCGCATACCCTCCGGGGCCACAAGCAGCTTTCTGTACGTGACCTTGCGCGAGTACCCCGTGAGAGCGTTGAAGAGGTCCGCCACGTCGGCGCCGATCTCCTTGTCCACGGTGAAGTAGCCGAGATCGGTGTAGACGCGTGCGGTGGCGGCGTTGTAGTTGCCCGTGCTCAAGTGAACGTAGCGCACCATGCCGCCAGTTTCGCGACGCACCACCATGCAGAGCTTGGCGTGCGTCTTCAATCCGACCAGGCCGTAGATGACGTGGACGCCGGCGCGCTCTAGCGCCTTGGCCCAGACGATGTTGTTCTCCTCGTCAAAACGCGCCTTGAGCTCGACCAACACGGCAACCTGCTTGCCGTTCTCCCGAGCCTCCAGCAACGCCGACACCACGGGTGCATTGGGCCCCACGCGGTACAACGTCTGCTTGATCGCCAACACCTGCGGATCGCGCGCAGCCTCCAGCAGGAAGTCCACCACGGGTGTGAAACTGTCATAGGGATGATAGAGCAAGATGTGCTGCCTGCGCCGGATCGCAGCGAAGATGGACCTGCCGCTCGCCAGCAGGTCAGACGTGTGCGGCACAAAGGGCACGTCCTTCAGCTCCGGTGCTGGGATATCCGTCAGCTGCATGATGTCCGACAGCCCCACCGGGCCGTCGAAAGTGTAGAGGAGATAGGGCGCGATGCCCAGATTGTTCAGCAGGATGTCACGTATCCTGCTGGGCAGATCCCTGTGGATTTCCAGCCGTACGGCCGAGCCGAACTGGCGCATGCCCACGCTCTCCTCAATCGAGGCGAGGAGGTCCGACGCCTCATCCTCCTCGATCTCCAGATCGGCGTCGCGCGTGATGCGGAACGGGTAGGCAGCGATAACCTTCATGCCGGGGAAGAGTAGGTCGAGGTTGGCGATGATCACCTCCTCGATCCAGACGAAGTTGGTGTCCGAGACCGCGTCCAGTCCCAGATCGTGGTAGCTCTCGGCCCGCGTCTCCTCGGGTATCCGCAACAGGCGGGGGAAGATGCCGGGAATCTTGAGCCTGGCGAACTTGCGTCCCTTGCCCGGCTCCTCCACGACCACAGCCAAATTGACGCTCAGGTTGGAGATGTGGGGGAACGGGTGACCGGGATCAAAGGCCAGGGGCGTCAGCACCGGGAAGATCTCACGCTCGAAATGCCGCCGCATCAGACGGCGCTGGTTACCCTTGAGCTGATCGTAGCTCAGAACGTGGATTCCCGTGGCCGCCAGCTTGGGGGCCAGATCCTCGTGCCAACAGGCCGTGGCCTTCTTAACCATCGGCTCCAGATCGCGACGTACGGCAGCCAGCTGCTCGGCCGGCGTCATCCCATCGGGCGGCGCCTCGACGACGCCCGCGGCCAGCTGTCGGCGCAGGCCCGAGACACGTGTCATGAAGACCTCGTCGATGTTGTTGAAAAAGATCGACAGGAACTTCACCCGCTCCAACAGGGGATGACGGTCGGCATCCAGAGCCTCGGCCAACACGCGGTAGTTGAACTGGAGCAGGCTCAGCTCGCGGTTGATGTACAGTGGGGGATCACTCAGGTCCAGATCGAGCGTCGGCGCAGCGGCATCCACGGCAGGTGATGCGCCCTCAGGCTGGGCGGTCTCGTCGGTCACTTCGATCAGATCGAGCTGTTTGGTCGTCATATCCGGCTCCCTGGGCAACGTGCATCCATTGTACCGATTTCGAGGGGCGGGCGCAAGGTGCCTTTCGTCCGCGGATTGACACCCCCACCCCGCGTGGTATACTTTCAGCCGCTTGGTTGTTCGGAGGGATGGCCGAGCGGCCGAAGGCGACGGTCTTGAAAACCGTTGTAGTCGAGAGGCTACCGTGGGTTCGAATCCCACTCCCTCCGCCTTGGTTCCTCGGGCGGAATGGGTTCGCCGCCTGACCGACCTTCACAAGCGCATACCTGGAGAGGTGCCAGAGTGGACGATTGGGGCTGCCTGCTAAGCAGTTGTGGGGGTGACTCCACCCAGGGTTCGAATCCCTGCCTCTCCGCCTAGACTACAAAGCGAGCGCGGTCACTTGAGTCCAGTGACCGCGCTCGCTTTTCGTGTGTCGTGCGTGTAGGTCCCCGGAGCTAGTTGCAGACCATCACCGGTCAGGAAGCCGATCTCGTCATCGGTTGCGCCGTGACGACCAGGCGCCCCGAGACGGTATGCGGTGGCCAACAGGTAATCATAGGCAACCGGGCCTCTGTCGTCGGCGACAGCCTGCCCAAGTGCACAGGCCTCACCCCGGG
>Ga0180429_10003167_pt1 | contig 13374 bp, 9 predicted proteins | sample SS_ome_FD_132428 | JGI IMG/M metagenome (GOLD analysis project Ga0180429, IMG submission 132428) | Hypersaline lake sediment archaeal communities from the Salton Sea, California, USA - SS_1_S_1 metaG | ecosystem: Environmental > Aquatic > Non-marine Saline and Alkaline > Hypersaline > Sediment ...
ACCAGGCCGCCCACCAGGGCCCTCGACTTGCCTTCGCCCATGCCGGGCACCTGCACCTCGCCGCCGGCCCTTACCGAGGCGTTGAACACGTAGCTGCCGACCTTGACGTCGCCGCCGGCGCGCACCGTGGCCTCCTGGATGAACTTGGACATCACGTCGCCGCCGGCCACCAGCTCGGTGGCCGAGCCCACCACGCCGCGCTGAATCAGAATGTCCTTCCCCGCCGTGACGTAGGCCCCGGCCTCGATGTATCCGCCGATGGTCACCGTCCCGGTGGCCTTGACCGAGAACTGGGACTGCACCGAGCCGCCAATGACGACGTCGCCGTTGAAGTCGATGTTGCCGGTGCCGTAGTCGACGTCGCCCTCGATGTTGGAGATGGGGTAGATGCCGATGTTGATGCGCTTGTGGCTCTTCCCCTGGACAGTCTTGATCTCCTCGTCGGTGGAGATGCCCCCGCCGGTCTCGCAGAAGAAGCTCATGGTGCCGTCTTCCTCCGGCTCGGCGTACACGCGGGAGTCGGTGACCACCTCGATGTTGAGGGGATGGGGCGGCGTCAGGTCGGTGCCGAAGATGTCCTTGCCCGGCTTGCCGGCCTTGGGCGGGACCAGCTTGCCCAGCAGATCGCCCTCCTTGACCACGGTGGTGAGATTGCGGTCGCGGAAGTCGATCGAGCCGTCTTCCTGTATTCTGCCGGGCTTGTGCGTGGTGATCTGCACGGCCCAGTCAAAGGTGGCGTCGTGACCGACCTCGGCCAGCGAGCCGCGGGCCACGCAGATCAGATACTCGCCGGCGCGCTTGCCCGCCTCGAGCTCCGGCAGGATCTCGGCCCAGCGCTCGGCCGAGTACCCGTGGGTGATCTCGGCGGCCTCGATCAACTGCCCCATGACCTCGACCGTGGGGTACCGGGCGTGGCCACTCTGCGGCAGATTGAGGAAGTAGGCCGCAGTGCGGTCGGGCGCGATCCACAGAGGGCTGACCACATTGGCTTCCATGTCGTAGCGCATGGCCACGAAGCCGTAGTTCCGCGCTGTGCAGCGCAGGGCGTCCTCACTCAGGTCGATGCCCTCGCCGTACTCGAGGTGCACGTCCTTGCCCTCGTCGGGTATGACCTCCTCGCCCTGGATGTCCTTGCCCACCACGCCCACGGTGGCCGGGATCTTCTCGATCACCACGTCGCCCGGCATCAGCGCCTTGAACCGAATGCCGCGCTGATCCACGGCCTCATGATCCTCCGGGTCGGGCTCGACCTCGTAGATGTCGCGCAGCGAGGCCTCGAGGGCCTCGGACTCGCGCTGGTTCAGGATGCTCATGAGCTGATTCCACTTCATCAGCTCGTACGGGTCGAAGGCGTGCCTCAGCTGGGCGTCCTCGCCCGGCAGCTCCGGCGTGCCCTGGGCGATGGGGACCGTGGCCGGCAGGGCGTGCTTCTGCTCCAGGCGCTTGCGCAGCAGCTCGATCTGCTTGTCCAGCACACCGAACTCGATCCACTTCATCTCCAGCAGCTCGTCGAGCTCCTCCTCGGAGGGGACCGGGGGCGTGCCGGTGCCGGGGCGGTGGAAGACGAAGCGGGCCTCCATGTGGTCCGTTGAGATCCACAGGGGAGGCAGCACCGTGGGCACGCCGCCGATGAGGCCCGCGTACCCATACACGTCGGCGGTGACCTGGGTGCCGTCGTCGGAGATGGTGGTGTGGTCGCCCGCCTCCAGCGTCACGGCTCCCGCCTCCTGCATGGAGATGGGCTGGCCGTGCACGTCGCAGCCCGGCTCGATCTCAGCCGGCACCAGCTCGGCCAGGACCTCGCCCTTGCTCACCAGCTTGACGGGCCCCTTCCAGGACTTGCAGGCCTCGGCGTATTCGCCTTCCAGGCACTGCTTGAGCAGCTCAAAGGGCGTCTTGGTCTCCTCCCGGCCGGTGATCAGGTCGGGAGGCAGGTGGTAGTTGATGCGGGTGGGCTCCAGGATGCGCGGCGGCGTGCCGCGGGCGACGGTGACCTCGTACTGGATCTGGCCGTTCGTCGCCTTGGCGATGGCGCTGTTGATCGCCTCGTGGTCAATGCCGTTGACCACCTTGTGTCGCCTCAGCAGCTGGACGATGTCTTCGACCGAATAGTCGATGGTGACGCGGCTGACGCGGACGGTCAGCCGGTCCTCGGCGATCTGGACGCCCAGGGGAGAGGCCTGCAGGGAGGCCTCCAGATTGCGGTACTCATCGTCGTCCCGCCGCCGTCGCTCGCGCCGATCGGCATTGCGGTCGCCGGAGCCCCGTTTGGAGGAGGACGGCTTCAGGGAAGCGACGCCCTGGGCCCGCTCCTGGTCGGCCTCTTCACCTTCATCGAAGAGATCGGTGAGGTCATCGCCCGACAGGTCCTCGTCGGGCAGGTCGAAGCCCTCACCCTCCTCCTCGAGCAGGGACTCGAGACCGCCCAGAACATCCTCGGCGTCGCCGCTGCCCGGCTCGGCGGGTGCAGGTGCGGCCGGGGGCTGTTCAGCCGTGTCGGTCTTGTCCTGACTGTCTTCTGCCATGGAGGGTAGCGGTCGGCGCGGTTCGGGCTGGATGAGACATGGAATATAGTGTAAGTCGGCGACCGGCATGTCAACTTCGTCGGCGGGTGGTTCCCCGTTGCCGCTCGAGTCCCCCGGTCCTATCATCTGGGCGCCGCGCCGACCGGCCCCCGGGGCCCGGCGCCGCGGCGCCCGGACACTCCCTCACAGCTGCGGGACGTCGCAGCGAGACCGGAGACATCGCGCTTGGAACAGCTGCCGCCCAACCTCCGCGACCTGATGGAACTCGTCTTTGACCGGCACGCCGACCGGCCCGCTCTCAGGGAGCTGGTCGAGACCGGCGACGGCCAGCTCGAGTACCGCCCCATGACCTACGCCGAGCTGCGCCGGCGGCGGGACGCGGCGGCGGCCGGCCTGGCGGCCATGGGGCTGGGCAAGGGGGACCGCCTGGGTCTGCTCACCGACGGGGGAGTGCCCGCGGTCGTGGCCTTCCTGGCCGGCGATCTTCTGGGCGTCTCCGCCGTGCCCCTCTGCCCCAAGCTGCCCCCCGAGATCCTCGTGCACAACGTGTCGCGCTCGGGTATCAAGGTCATCGTCGTCGATGACCGGGGCGCCGAGCAGTTTGCCGACATCCGCACGGCCCTGGGCACGCCGCCACGCGTCATCACTACCGGGGAGCCCCAGGCAGAGGCCCGCGCCTGGGCCTCCCTGCTCGACAGCGAGGCGGAGCCGCCCCGGCCCGAGCTGTCGGCCCACGACGAGTCCAAGATCCTGTTCACCTCGGGCTCCTCGGGGCTGCCCAAGGGGGTCGTGCAGACCCAGGGCAACATCGTCGCCAATGTCGCCTCGGTGTGGGACGCCATCTGCGATGTCGAGCCGGCCCGTTTTTTCAAGTCGGCGCCCGACTACCACTCCCTGGGCATCCTCAACGTGTATTACCCCCTGGCAAAGGGCTGGTGTCTGGACCTGGTGCGCTCTCCGGACCGCGTGCTCAACGACATACGCTACTCCGAGCCGGAGGGCTTCCTCACGGTCCCCCTGGTGCTGGACAAGGTCTTCGGCAACGTGCGCAAGGAGGTCGAGGCCGGGGGACTGCGGGGTCACCTGATCTCGCGCTCCGTGCGGGCCAAGCGGAATCTGGCCCGCGGCACCGGAGGGGTGGCCGACCGCCTGATCATGGCCGCGGTGGGCCGCGGCGTGGTGGCCAAGATCAAGGCGCAGCTGCAGCGGCGTGTGGGAAGCCGCCTGCACACCCTGATCGTGGGCTCGGCCAAGGCCGATCCCGAGGCGCTCGACTTTTTCCAGGACGTGCTCGACATCCGCACCTTCGAGGGGTACGGGGCCACGGAGTGCGCGCCGCTGATCGCCGCCAACACCCTGCGGGGCCGGCGCGTGGGGTCGGTGGGGTTGCCCTTGTTCGAAGTGCAGATCGTGGGGGCCGACGGCGAGCAGCTGGCCTACGGCAACCCGCATACGGGCGAGTACCGCACGGCCGGGGGCGAGGGGGAGCTGTGGGTGAGCGGCCCCAATGTGATGGTGGAGTACGTGCAGGATCCGGAGCAGACCGCCCGTGTCCTGGTGGAGCAGCCCGAGGGCAAGGTGTGGTATCGCACCGGCGACCTGTTCACCATGGACAGCGAGGGCTTTCTGTTTTTTGCCGGCCGCGTGGGTCGGCAGTTCAAGCTGGGCAACGGCGAATTCGTCAACCCCGAGCTCCTCGAGCGCGTGTACTCGCGCGCCTCCCTCGTGGAGCACGTGGTGGTCGCCGGGCGCCAGGAGTGGTCGCACCCCATGGTCGTGGTGAGTGTCGACGTGGAGGAGGCCCGCGCCGCGGCCATACCCGATCTGCCCGAGGACGATGACGCCATCCGCGCCTGGCCGGCCGTGGCCGAGCGGCTGCGCGAGCAGTTGCTGCGGGAGGCGGAGGCGGCGGGGCTGCCGGCCCACGAGCGGCCGGTTCGCGTGGCGGTGCTGCCCAGCTCCCTCTCAGAGGAGGACGGAACCCTCACGCGCGGCCTGCGCAAGGTGGTGCCGAAGGCGGTGGTCAGCCAGTACCAGCAGGAGATCGAGGCGGCCGGGGCTAAGTAGCCGGCGCCGCGGCCCGGCCCAGGGCCCGGGCCAGCTGGCCCACGAAGGCGCGGTTGTCGCCGGCCGCGTACAGCATCTGGCCGCCCATGCGGCTGAAGCTCTTGCAGAAGCGCACGTAATACGCGGCGTGCTCGGGCGGCGGCTCTCCCCGCGACCAGTCCCAGTCCACCTGGGCCAGGTCGTTGACGGCGATGAAGGGCGCCAGGGGTGGGCGCTCCTCCTGCCGGCGCAGGTTGTTGGCCATGGAGAGAGCCTTCTCGAAGATCTGCGGGGCCATGATGGCCGACCCCACCGACAGGAACACCCCTCCCTCCAGCCCGCAGACGCTGTGGGCGAAGACCTGGAAGTCGATGCCGGCGCCGCGCCCCATGGCGGCGCCCCGCGCCCGCGGGTGGGTGTAGATGATGTCGTACCCGATCCCCGGGTGCACGGTGAGGGGCACGCGGAGACGGTACGCGTTGGCGGCCAGGGAAAACGACCGGTGCGGGTGGGGTACGGACAGGCGTCCGGCCGGCACCGGATGGGCTCTGAGATAGTCGAGCAGTTCGACGCGGGCCGGCATGGTTTCGTCGGCTCCGGGCGCGTCCAGCCAGGCCCTGATCGAGGCCTCGAGCGCGCTTGCGCCGGGGATGTGACACCCCTCCTCCCAGACAAAGCGCCCCAGGGACTCGCCGTACCCCATGCCCTCCACGGCGCCGCACAGGACGGCCGTCAGGGTGAAGCGGCCCGTTTCGTCCCAGGTGCCGAAGCGCCCGGCGGCCACGTGGCTTCGCACGTCCTCCTCCGAGGCCCCGCCAAAGGCGTATTCCCAGTCGTGAATCACGCCGGCGCCATTGGTGGCCAGGTGGGTGATCCAGCCCTGCTCGAGCAGGCGGGTGACCACCGGACCCAGCCCGTTCTTCACCAGGTGGGCGCCGTACGCCAGGATGACGGAGGCCCCGCGGGACCGGGCCGCTCGGATCGCCTCGGCCGCGCGGGACACCGCCGCTTCGAGTCCGGCCTCCGCCTCGGGCGGCGGGGCCTCGGGGTCGATGCGGATCTCCTCGACGGTGTGCTTGCTGGTGCGCTCGGCCAGGGGCAGGGCGCGCACCCGGCTGGGGTCAAGACGCGGATAGGCCATCTGCCACCTCGTCGAAGCGGCGCCGGATCCAACTGGGCGGCGCCGTGCCTGTGGTGCCGATCTGCTGCACGGTGATGGAGCCCACCAAGTTGGCGATGGCCGCCGCCTCCAGCAGGCCGGCGCCCGAGGCCAGCGAGGCCACGATGGCGGCCGAAGTGGAGTCGCCGGCCCCCACCGGATCGACGGGGCCCTCCACGGGCACCCCGGGAACGACTTGGGACGGGCCTCCGTCGGAGACCACCATGCCGCGCTCCGACAGGGTGAGGAAGACGGGCCGCCCCGTGCGCTGTGCCAGAGCGGCCGCGTGGCGCCGCGCCGCCGTCAGACTGCGCGCGCGCGGCTGGCCCATGGCCACGGCCGCCTCGCTCTGGTTGGGCTTGACGATCAGGTGGCGGAAGCTGGAGATGCGCTCGCGCGAGTCCACCAGGGCCGCGCGCTCCGGCGCGGCGGCCGCCGCCTCGTTGAGCAGACGGCGCAGGCGGGCGGTGACGACGCCGCAGTTGGCCTCACTCACCTGGTCGACCACGAGCAGACCGTCCCAGCGCGCCAGGCCGCGGCGCACGTGTTCCTCGAGCTCGTCCTGCAGGGAGGCGGGCGTGCGCTGCCTGTTCTTGATGTCGAGCCGCTCCAACTCCTCGGTGACCTGCCAGGCCCGCCGCCGCCCGGCCGCCCCCTGGGGAGCCACGTACGTGGGCTTGCCGTAGGTGGGGGTGAAGCGCCCCGGGGCGGTCACGAAGCCCTCCATCCCCAGACCGAGCCCCGCCATGGCGCGGCGCAACTCATAGCCCTCGCCGTCGTCGCCGCAGAAGCCAACCGCCTCGACGCGGCCGACGCCCAGGGCCACCAGGTTGGCGGCCACCGTGCCGGCGGCCCCGGCCTGCCGGCGCGTGCGCACCACCTGGTAGCAGTCGCGCCCCGTCTCGAGGGAGGGCTCGTTCAGACCGGGGTCGCAGTCGAAGTAGGCGTCGAGGAAGAAGTCGCCCACCACGCCGATGGTCAGGTCCGCATAGGAGCGCAGCAGGTGATTCAGCCGCGCACGGCACAGGGGGCGCATCAGCCCGCCCCGATCCCGAAGTGCCGGAGCAGGTCTTCGGCTTCGCGCCAGTCGGGCACCAGCACCTGAGCCCCGACCTGGCGCAGGCGGTCCCTCTTCCACTCGTCCCAGCCCTCGGCGCCGCTCTCGAGGCTGGCCACCCCCACGGTGCAGCCGCCCGCGCTGCGGGCGTTCTCGATCTCGACGAAGCCGTCGCCAAAGGCGATCAGCTCGGGGCCCTGGAGGCCGTGCTCCTCGAGGATGCGGGCGATGACCATCTCCTTGGAGAACGAGCGGTAGTCGTCCATGGCGCCGTAGATCCGGCGCTCCCCGCGGCTGGTGAAATACCGAGCCACGCCCAGTAGCTCGGACTCCTCGAGGACGAACTGCTCGTCTGTGCCGCTGGCCAGGTAGCAGGTGACGCCGGCCCGGCGCAGGCCCTCCAGCAGGTCGACAGACCCGGCCACCAGAAAGTCCGCCGCCGGGCGCCGGCCGGTCCGCACCGCGTCCAGGCGGTGGGCGATGCGCTCGCCGAGCAGGTCGAGATACTGGCGCTTGTACTCCAGGGCCGGGCGGGCGCTGCCGCCGCGCTTGCGCACCTCGTCCTCCAGCTGCAGCATCTGGTAGATGGTCTGGCGCCCGGTCAGGCGCGCGATGAAGTCGCGGCAGATGCGGCTCAACTCCGCCTCGTCCTCGGCCGTGCCGGTGGCCGCGAGAATGGCCACGAACTGGGCCAGCATGACCTCCTGCCAGCCGCCGCGCAGCAGGGACAGGGTGCCGTCGAAGTCGAAGAGGGCGTGCCGCACCGCGCCGGCGCCCCGTGGGCGCGGAACGCACACCTCGATGTGGCGTCCCAGGCGGTGGGCGGGGGGCGGCGTGCCGGGATCCGGTCCTGCGGGCAAGATACCAGTCCAGTGTGGAGGTGGCCGTGGCGCTGCAGTGAAGGGGCAATCAAAGCCGCCGCACGGGCCTTTGTCAAGGTGCATGTGAGCGCCTTGACCACCTGTGATAATGCCATAGTTTTCCGCTAGTTATGTCCTATCACCCCGAACGCGCGAGGGCCGTGTCAACGTGACAGTGACCAAGGCCATACTGCCCGTGGCAGGCATGGGTACCCGCCTGCTGCCGGCCACCAAGTCGCAGCCCAAGGAGATGCTGCCGGTGGGGTACAAGCCGGTGGTGCAGTACGTCGTCGAGGAGATGGTGGACCAGGGGATCGACAAGTTCCTCTTCGTCACCGGGCGCAAGAAGCGCTCGATCGAGGATCACTTTGACGACGATCCCGAACTGGAGTCCCGCATCGGCGACCGCGACGAGGGCCAGGACGACTACGCCGCTCGGGGAATCGAGTTCTTCTACGTGCGCCAGCGGCGCCCGCTGGGCAATGCCGACGCCGTGCGGCTGGGCCGCGAATTCGTGGGCGACGAGCCCTTTCTGGTGGGCTTTGGCGACACCATCGTCCACTCGCCGGCCGCGCCCGGGGTAGTGAGCCGCATGGTGGAGGCGCACCTGCAACACGGTGCGGCCGCCACCATCGCCGTGTGGCACGTCCCCCTGGAGGAGACGCGGAAATACGGCGTGGTCCGGCCGGCCGCGGGGGCGGGCGACGACGAGGACTTCGTCTGCGAGGACATCGTGGAGAAGCCCCTGCCCGACGAGGCCCCCAGCCAGCTGGCCGTGGCCGCGCGCTACTGCTTCACCAGCCGGGTCTTCGACGCCATCGAGGCGACGCAGCCCGGTCTGGGGGGGGAGCTGTGGCTCACCGACGCCATCCGAAAGCTGCTGGAGTGGGGCGAGAGCGTGCGCTGCCTGAAGCTGCGGCCGGAGGAGCAGCGCTACGACATAGGCACGCCCGAGACCTACTACCGCGCCTTTGCCGACTATGCCCTGGCCGACCCGGAGAACGGGGCGGCCTTTGCGCGCTATCTACGAGACAAGCTTGCCGCGAAAGGACCGTGACGTGAAGATCGACATCGACTACGGCAGCGAGGGGCTCCAGATCGAGGTGCCCGACACATCCCAGGTCCTGGAGATGGCGGCCACCCCGGGTCTCGACCGGGTGGGGGAGCGCCTGGACGAGGCGCTGGCCGCGCCCATCGGCGGCCCGCCGCTGCGCCAACTGGCCCGGGGGCGCAGCAGCGCCTGCGTGGTGATCTCCGACATCACCCGGCCCGTGCCCAACGCCGTCATCCTGCCGCCCCTGCTGCGGGAACTCGAAGAGGCCGGCCTGGCGCGCGAGGCCATCACCATACTCGTGGCCACCGGGCTCCACCGGCCCAATGAGGGCGAGGAGCTGGTGCAGCTGGTGGGCGAGGAGATCGCCTCCACCTACCGCATCGTCAACCACCTGGCCCGCGAGCGCGACACACTCGTCCACCTGGGCGAGACCTCCTGTGGCGCGCCCATCTGGATCGACCGGGTCTACATGGACGCCGACCTCAAGATCGCCACCTCCCTGATCGAGCCCCACCTCATGGCCGGGTACTCCGGGGGGCGCAAGGCCATCTGTCCGGGCATCATGGGCGTGGACACCATGCGCATCCTGCACGGACCCGAGCTGATGGCCCACCCCCGCTCGGCCGAGGGCATGATCGAGGGCAATCCCTTCCACGCCCAGTCCCTGGAGGTGGCCCGCCGCGCCGGCGTCGATTTCACCCTGAATGTGTGCATGAACGATCGGCGCGAGATCACGGGCATCTTCTGTGGCGACCTGGAAGAGGCCCACGCCGCGGGCATGGCCTTTGCCGAGAAGAAGGCCGCCGCCTACCTCGAGGAGCCGGCCGACATCGTCGTCACCAGCAGTGCCGGCTTCCCCCTGGACCTGACATTCTACCAGGCGGTCAAGGGGCTCACCGCCGTTCTGCCGATCGTCAAGGAGGGGGGCACCATCCTGATCGCGGCTCGCTGCGCCGAGGGCGTGGGCAGCCCGGACTTCACCCGTCTGCTGCTCGAGACGGAGAGCCCCGAGCAGTTTCTGCAACAGCTCGAGGACCCCGAGTTCTTCGTCGTGGACCAGTGGCAGCTCCAGGAGCTGTGCAAGGTGCTGGCCAAGGCCCGGGTGGTGCTCTACTCCGAGGGGGTGGCCGCCCACGGTGACCGGCTCCTGGTGGAGCAGGCCGACACGCTGGAGGCCGGTCTGAGCGCGGCCCTGAGCCGGTATGGCGACGGGGCCACCGTGGCCGTGGTGCCGCGCGGGCCCTATGTGCTCACCCGCACCGGTGCGGCGCACGGTGAGTGAGGAGAAGCGCCCGATGTCGCGTTCGCGTACGGGCCGCCAAATCGTGGCGCTGCTGAGCCTGGCCGCCGTCCTGCTGGGTGTCCTGTCCTGCAGCGAGCCCCTGTGGACGGGGGCCGGCACCCGAGGTGTCACCGTCGAGAGCGAGGGGGGAGCAGGAGGCGCCGCGACGCCTCCCGACGGCGCCGTGGCCGCCCGGGACTCGGTGACCACGGGCGAGATGGTGGAGGCCGACAGCACCTATCTGGGGCAGAGTGTCCTGTTCCTGCCCTTCCGCGATGCCTCCAAATACAAGGGGCCGTGGGACATCTACGCCGGCCTGCCCATGGCCGTGGCCGATTCGCTGGTCTCCAACGAGTTTCTGCGAGTGGTCGACGTGGGGCGCATTCTGCCTCGCCTGGTGGGCGACGAGAGACAGGGCGAGATCGACGCGGGGCGGGCCGTCAGTCTCGGTCGCGGGGCGGGCGTCGACTGGGTGGTGCTGGGCGAGATCGAGACCCTCACCATGAAGCGCTTCCAGGCCACCGTGCCGGTGGGCGGGTACCGGCGGTACGAGGGATGGGCCGTGGTTGTGGTGACGGCGTACCGCGTCATCGATGGCCAGCGCGTGGGCGAGCACCGCGTCGAGGCCGTAGTCGACAACCGGCGCACGGGCATCGTCAACCCGGCCACGCACGTGCCCTTCGATCGGCAGTACGTGATGTACGACATGATCGAGTGGGGCACTCCCAAGTTCTGGGAAATGCTCGTGGGTCAGGCCGTGAGCCAGTGCGCCGGCAGTCTGGCCACGGGCCTGTCGGAGATCATCCGCCCGCCGCCCGAACTGGCCGTGTCGGAACCCAAGATCATAGATGTGGACGGAGATCGAGCCTATATTAACGTGGGCCTGGTCGAAGGCATTCAGAATGGGGACAAGTACGGTGTATGGGACCTGGGGCGCGAGTTGCGCGACCCGGGAACCGGTACTGTCCTGGGTACGGCGCTGCCGCGGCGCGTCGCCGTGGTGCAGGTGGAACAGGTCCTGAGCGACCACCTGTCGCAGGTGCGCATTCTGGATGGACAGGACCAGGTTCGCAAGTCGTTCACCGTTCGAGCTGAGTGAGAGACGGTCAGCCGTGGCATTGACGACACACAGAGGCAGCAGGCGCGGCCTGCGATGGGTGGCCGCGGCAGTGGGGCTGATCGCGCTGACCGCTTCGGGACCCCAGGCGGGGCACACCGACCGGCCCCCGTGGGAACTGGTCTACCTGTTCGACGCGGGCAACACCGTGCACCTGGAGCGCGCTTCCCGTCTGCACTCGGAGTTGGCGGCCATGGGCGCTCCCGCATCCCTGTATGGCGTTGTCGCCGGCCCCGCCGCCCTGGAGACGGCGCGGGCGCCTTTCGAGGCCGCGTCGCGCGCGGCCGGAGTGCCGTCCGAGTTGCTCACCGCCGCGCAGGCGTGGGACGAGGGGCTCGGCCCTCAGGGCCTGCTGTGGGCCACCGGCGATCGGCTGGCCCTGCGCGATGGCGCCGGCGTCGAGGTGGCCTCGGCGGCGGGCGCGCGCATGGCCGACGTGCTGGAGCGGCTGCAGGGCGCGGTGCGGCTGGCTGGCCCAGCTATCTCGACAGACGTCAACTTCAGCACCTGGGGCAAAGTCAAGGACTTGTTCCGCTAGAGGAGTGACGTTCAGTCGCCCCGGCGCCGCGAGACAGCGGCGGCGCCGAGGGGAACGCCAGGATCGGCAGCACGGGGCCGCGCCGTATAGCCCCGTCTTTTTTGTTGCCGATCTCCTGCCGCAGGCGCGCCTGCCTGTCTGAGTGGCGGCCGCCCGACGCTAGCCTTGGAGGAGTGGATAGATGCGCTGTATGTGGGCTGTTCATGCCGTTGCCCCGCTGGTCGTTGCCGCGCTGATCGGCTGCGGCACCAATCAGGTCACCGTTGAGGTGCGCGGTGGCGATGGCGAGTTGGTGCGGCTGGATGCCAAGGACCTGGAGTACAACGGCAACCGGCTGGTGGCGGCGGGCGCCTTCACGTATGGCGATATCAAGAAGGGCACGTACGACGTCGGCGTGGTGGCGGCGGACCACGTGGAGCGGCGCGTGCTGGAGGTGGACTCCGCCCCGATCAGCGGCACGGCCGAGTACTCGCTGACCTTCGACCTGCCGGCGGGCGCCAACAAGCCCTTCGAGCCGGCCGGCACCATCGTCTTCGCCTCGACGCGCACCAATGTGCGCAACTGGGATCTGTTCACCGTGCAGGCCGACGGCGAGGGGCTGCGGCAGCTCACCGAGACGCGCGAGTTCGAGCAGCACCCGTCCTGGTCGCCCGATGGCAAGCAGATCGCGTACACGCGCGGCGACGTGATGACGAACATCGACATATGGGTGATGAACGACGACGGCACCAAGGCGCGGCGTCTCACCGAGCACCCGGAGCGCGACAGCCGCGCGGCCTGGTCGCCCGACGGCAGCCAGATCGCCTGGGTGAGTCAGCGGGACGGCGACGTGGCCGTGTGGCTGATGGATGCAGACGGCGGCAACCCGCGCAAGCTGGCCAAGGGTCGCGAGCCCTCGTGGTCGCCGGACGGGCGCTGCATCGCCTTTGTCTCCGCCCAGCTGGACGGGGCCGAGAACGACGAGCTCTTCCTGATAGCCCCCGATGGCACCGACCTGCGGCGGCTGACCAGCGACAACCGGTTCGACTGGTTCCCCGCCTGGTCGCCCGCCGGCGATCGCCTGGTCTTCTGCTCTGAGCGCTTCGGCGGCCAGGAGCTGGTGGTGGCCCGCGCCGACGGACAGGACCAGACTCGCGTAACCATTGCCGAGGGGAGCTACGAGGGACAGCCGGCCTGGAGCCCGGACGGGCGCGGGGTGGCCTTTGACGGCAAGATGACGGTGGGCGACGACGGCGAGTTCGTGGTGCACGAGATCACCCGCCGGCCGATCGGCGACTGGGAGATCTACATCCTGCCGATCACGGGGTACGACTGGGACGAGATGGCGGAGCGCCCGGTGCGGCCCGTGAACCTCACCAACAGCCCGGACCGCGAGGACCGGTCGCCGAGCTGGCGCGCCTACTGAGCCCCGGCCCCCCGGGGCCCTGGAGAAGTCCGGTGGTCCGCCGACATGCCTGGCTGGTGGCCCTGCTGGCCCTGGGCCTCGGCCCGCGGCTGATCGAGATCGACGGCCCGCTGATCGACCAGCAGGCCTGGCGCCAAACCGATACGGCCGCCATCGCCCGCAATTTCCACGAGGAGGGCCTCGACCTCCTCCATCCCCGGGTTGACTGGCGCGGCGCCGGGCCCGGGTATGTCGAGACCAACTTCCCCCTCTATCCCTTCGCCGTGGCGTTGCTGTACCGCGCCTCTGGCGGCACGCACGAGTGGCTGGGGCGGCTGTTGTCCGCCCTGCT
>Ga0180429_10003168_pt1 | contig 13372 bp, 6 predicted proteins | sample SS_ome_FD_132428 | JGI IMG/M metagenome (GOLD analysis project Ga0180429, IMG submission 132428) | Hypersaline lake sediment archaeal communities from the Salton Sea, California, USA - SS_1_S_1 metaG | ecosystem: Environmental > Aquatic > Non-marine Saline and Alkaline > Hypersaline > Sediment ...
AGTGTATTAGTTAAGTAGTGCACTCCTACCCTAATTCACAAATCTTTTCTTGTCAAGCTTTTTTTCGGCCGTGTTTCATTTGGAGGGCGCATGGATCGCCTTACAGGGTCAATTTAAAGGGCGAAAACATGGTTTTAAGGCTTAAGAACACGTATCTTTGGGAGGATATAGGAAAAATACCAAACAGATGGCGTGGTCCGACCCGCAAACGAGAGATCGAACGCGTACGGGCGCATCATCGGTCTTTTTGGAAAATATAGTTTTTTATTTGTTTCTTTCCGACCTGGTTTGCTATCCTATCGGAGATGTATGTGATCAAAAACCGTTACAAAAGGAGGCAACATCATGCAAAGCGGTCCTAAGTCCAGAGAGATGTTCAATCGCGCCAAACAATCGATCCCGTTGGGGGTCAATTCCAATTTTCGCTACTGGGGGGACGAGTACACCCTGGTGGTCAAGAAAGGGGTCGGCGGGTATCTGTACGACCAGGATGACAAGCGCTACATCGACTACCGCCTGGGGTTCGGTCCGGTGCTGCTGGGACACGCCCATCCGGCGGTGCAGGCCAAGGTCCAAGAGGCCATGCAGATCGGCAATGCCTATGCCATGACCCACCCGTATGAAATCGAGGCGGCGGAGCGCATCAAAGAGCTGACCGGTGTGGATCTTGTCCGGTTCGCCAATTCCGGGACGGAGGCGACCATGCACGCCATCCGCATGGCCAGGGCCTACACCGGCCGTGAAAAAGTGCTCAAATTCGAAGGCTGCTACCACGGGTTTCACGACTACACCCTTTGGAACTGCCAGCCGCCGTATCCGGGATGCGGCTACCGGCGCAACCCGGTCAACGTACCGCACGGCTCCGGAATACCCAAGATGCTCACGGAACTGGTGATTTCCATTCCCTACAATGACGAGGAAATTCTCGAACGCAAGGTCAGGGAAGGCTGGCACGACATCGCCTGCATCATCATCGAACCGTTGATGGGCAACATGGCGTCGACCATGCCCAAACCGGGGTATCTGGAATTCGTGCGCAAACTGTGCGACCAATACGACATCATCCTGATCATGGACGAGGTCAAAACCGGCTTTCGCATCGCCAAAGGCGGCGCGCAGGAATATTTCGGCGTGCGCGGCGATCTGGTCACCTATGCCAAGTCCATGGCCAACGGCTATCCTTTGGCCGCCATCGCCGGTCCGAAAAAGGTCATGGGTGAAATCGGCTATCAGCAGATCGCCCACGGCGGCACCTACTGCGCCAATGTCGTGGCCACGGCGGCGGCTGTCGCCACTATCGACGAGATCAAAAAAGGGGCGATCGACAAGGCGGCGGCCCACGGTAAGAAACTGGCCGAGGGTTTTAAAAAGGTGCTGCAGAAGCACAGCCTGCCGGCGGTGGTGCAGGGTCCGGACAGCATGCCGGGCATCGTGTTCACCGAAAAAGAAGCGGTCAACGAATTCCGGGACTGGGCCGAAGGCGACCACGCCCTGTACGAGGAGATCATCACCGTCATGCGCGGCAAGGGAGTCATGCCGGATCCGGATTCCCGGGAGCCGTTCTTTACCTGCAGCGCCCACACCGACGCGGACGCGGAAATTACCCTCCAGGCCTTTGAGGAGGCGGTTGAAGAGGTGATGAAGAAAAAATAGCCATATACCGGTTGTCATAGATATGGTTCCGTTTGGTTTGCGTCGCTGCGATCTCAGTGATAATGACCGGCTGGACGTTCCTGGCTGTTGTCATGACAACCGGTATCCTTTTCTGATCGAAAATTCTGAAAAACGTTTCACCGGCGGCTTGCGATTAAAATGCCGATGTTTATCAGTGAGTATGCGGGAAATTTTTTCTTGCATTAATTATGTTTTAAAAACATAATGTTTTAAAAACATAATGTGCTGGGGAAAAGATGCGGCTGCCATTTTTAAATCGTAAGAAGGAAATCGCCCGCTTGCAAAAGGCAATCCGTATGCCCGCGCCGGTTCTGTTGGTGCTTTATGGGCGTAGAAGATGCGGCAAGTCGAGGTTACTGCAGGAAATCATCCGCAAAAGGGATATTTATTTTGTGGCTGATCAGCGTGAGAAGCCGCTGCAAATTGAAAGCCTTGCCAGAGAGATAAGCCGTTTCCTGCCCGGATTTGACCAGGTGACATATCCATCGTGGGAGGTTCTGCTCGATGCTTTAAAGGCCCGGGAGCCGGAAGAGAGATGCCTTGTGTTGGACGAATTTCCCTATCTCGTCTCCCAAGCGCCCGAACTGCCCAGCATTCTGCAGAAAGTGATGGACAATCCCGCCGGTAAAATCAATATCGTCCTATGCGGGTCTTCGCAGAAAATGATGCACGGCATTGTGCTGGATTCCACGGCGCCGCTGTATGGCCGGGCGAGGGAAATACTGAAAATCCGTCCTCTTGAAATGGAGTGGCTGCCGACAGCGCTAGGGCAGCGCGGCACCAAAGCCGTGGAATCCTATGCTGTCTGGGGAGGGGTGCCGCGCTATTGGGAACTGGCGCATCGCTTCAATAACCTGGACGATGCCATCAAAGAGTTAATCTTTGATCGCGACGGCATCCTGCACAATGAACCGCAGCGGCTGCTTCTGGATGATTTGCGGAGCCCGGTACAGGCGCAATCGCTTTTGTCGCTCATTGCCAATGGCTGCCACCGGCTGTCGGAGATTGCCGCCCGTATCGGCAAACCCGCCGGCAGCCTCAGCCGCCCTCTTTCCAATCTTATCGACCTGGGTTATGTAAAAAGGGAACTCCCATTCCAGGAAAGCACCAAATCCACGAAACGTTCACTTTATAAACTGGAAGATCCCTTTTTGCTGTTCTGGTACCGCTATGTACAAAAATACCAATCTTTGCTGGAACAGGATTTGATAGACGCCGTCTTCGACGATTTCAAAGCCGATTTCTCACTGCATGTTGCCGTCATCTGGGAAGAATTGGCGCGAAAATCCGTTCACCGTCTCAACATCGGCCACCTGCAATGGAAACCGGCCGCGCGCTGGTGGGGGCGGGGTCGAGACGGCGGACCAATGGAAATTGATGTCGTTTCCGAATCTTTTGACCGGCAGCATATTCTGTTTGGCGAGGCGAAGTGGCGACAGGTAAGAAATACGGGCGCTGTTTTTAAGAAACTGCAGCATGCTGCCCAAAACTATCCCCACATGAGAGGGCAAAAACCGATTTTTGCGTGCTGGTTCAAGCAGGCCGGCAAATCGGCGTCGGCCGAAGTCACCGTTTTGCGGCCACGAGATCTTCTATCAAGGTAAAAAGGAAAACATCGCCGTGGGCAGACAATTGATATGCGACCCGTCTGCGGCGGGAAAACTGCTGCGCGGTGCGCAGGAGCCGTTCGCGCTCTGTCAGGAGTGCTATAAATGCTACGCCAGCATCGGGCGCGGCGACCCTCTGCAATGCAGGGTAAATCCCGGTTTGCCGGGATCAAACGATCACTGAAAATAGGCTTCCAGCACGTACTGGGCGACCATGCGGTGGGTGTTGAAAAACGAGCCGTTCAGCGCGATGTTGTAGGCCATCATGTCCGTCCAGCGTGCGCGGTCCCCGTAAAAGCAGGGCAGAATCTGCCGGGCCAGTTTGGTGTACAGGCTTTCGGCATCCGCGGCGTCAATGGCATCGGGGGCGGTTTTGTCTTTGATGTGCCGCGGGCCGATGGACCAGCCGGTTACGCCGTCGATGTGCCCTTCGATCCACCAGCCGTCCAGCACCGAGAAATTGATCACACCGTTGGCGGCCGCCTTCATCCCGGATGTTCCCGAGGCTTCCATCGGCCGCAGCGGCGTGTTGAGCCACAGATCGACGCCGGACACCAGCGACTTGGCCCGGTACATGTCGTAATTGGGGATGTAGGCGATGTTGATGGCGTCGTTAAATTGAAGACCGGCCTGATAAATTTCTCTGATAAGGGCCTTTCCCTTGTCGTCGGCCGGATGCGCCTTGCCGGCATAGAGGATTTGGAGCCGGCCGGATTCGGCTGCGATTTTTTTGAGGCGTTCGACGTCCCTCAACAGGAGCGTCGCCCTTTTGTAGGCGGTTGCTCTGCGGGCAAAACCGATGGTGAAAACCGCGGGGTCAAACACAATCCCGTACTGACCGCGCATAAAATCAAAGAGTTTGCCTTTGGCGGCCTGATGCGCCTGCCAGATCTCTTCTCTGGAAATGTCCAGCGCATTGCGCAGCGCATAGGAATCCTGCTGCCAGTTGGCGATGTGGCGGTTCAGCACGGCGGCCATGTCGTCGCAGATCCAGGTGCGGGAGTGCACGCCGTTGGTAATGGCGTCGATGCGGTATTCGGGAAACATTTTCCGGGAGGTTTCCCCGTGCTTCTGGGCGACGCCGTTGATGTATTCGGCATGAAAAAGCGCCAGGTAGGTCATATTGAGCCGGCCGTCGGAACCGATGATGTTGTCGTGATGCAAGCTGTCCAGCTGGAATTTGCCGCCCAACACGGTCTGGGCCATTTCGGCGTCGAACGTGTCGTGTCCGGCCGGCACGGGCGTGTGGGTGGTAAAGACGCAAAGCGCCTTTACCTTTTCCAGATCCTGCTGGTAGCGGTCCATCAGATCCAGGGTGAGCAGTGCGGCGTGGCCTTCGTTCATGTGATAGGCTTCCAGGTTGTCGTGGTCGAGAATCTGAAGAAGGTGGGAACCGCCGATTCCCAGCACCACCTCCTGTTTAAGCCGGTAGCGCTCATCCCCGCCGTAGAGATAAGCGCTGATCTCGCGGTCTTCGGGCGCATTGGTGTCGACGTTGGTGTCCAGAAACAGCACCGGGACAGTAAAGCCGCTGATGCCTTGCACTGCATACAGCCAGGCCTGGATCAACACGGTCCGGCCTTCGATTTCAATGGCGACTTTGTCGGTGAGCAGCGTCATGTAATCCGCCGGGTTCCACTCGACCGGCACTTCGATCTGGTTGCCGTCGGCATCGATTTCCTGATGAAAGTAGCCCCTGGTATACAGCAGGGTCACCCCGACGGCCGGAACGTTCAGATCGGCAAAGGATTTGAGGGTGTCGCCGGCCAGAATGCCCAGGCCGCCGGAGTAGGTCGGTATTTCAGGGCGCAGCCCGACTTCCATGGAAAAGTAGGCCACCTTGCGTTCCTGGGGGTTGTACACCGCATAGGGGTTCATCGGGCTTCTCCTTTTTCTTCAACAACGTTTTTATACAAGGGACTTTGTTCCCAATCACGGCTTGTCTCTTGAAAGGACTTTAAAAAGCAGTGCGTTTTTTTGTCTCTTAAATCATAGACGGCATGACGCAGTATGACAATGGGATGGCCGCCTTTGAGAAGCAGCGTGATTTCATAGCGGTTGAACCCACCGATAATGCCCCGCAGCACCTCTCCTTCGAGCAGCGTGAAAAATAGAACCCGTTTTTCCTGCATGAGTGGAAACAGGCTTTTGTTTTTAATGAAATGCCGGTCGCGCGGTGCATAGATCGGTGCCAGGCCCTGGGCCTTAACGGATGCATCCATCTTCAGCAGGGGCGCCACCGCTGCTGCGGCCGCTGCGTTGTAGAGATATTTGATGTGCACCTTGGGTATTGTTTCCAAAGTTCCGCTGCCGTCATCGATGACGACGTCATAGGTTTTATCCGCCACAATCCGCCCGTTGCGCGTTTCATGCCCATGAATTTTAATGACAAAAGCGGTGTCTGATGCGATGTTTTGACTGAATATCGATTGACCGTAGTGCTTTTCAAGATATGCATCAAGCCCCTCAATAAATCCCACGATCTCCTCCTTTCGGTTGTTTGGAAAAGCATGCTGAAATATTTATCATCAGCTTCCAAGACGTAAAGGATTTTTTTCCGGAAAAAAGAGATGCCGACTGTCGTTATCCAAAATGCATGAATAAAATGTAAATGTCGATAGTGATTTTAATGTATGCCGGTTCGCCATCCGGGGTTGGACCTGATAAAGGCAGGATTTCCATCAGCGAAAAATGGAATTTTCTCTTCCAGCCCTACAATATGTTGTGGTAGGTATCCACTTGACAAACAAGTTGCCTTTTGCCATATGATGTCTTCCAGAAAGCCAGTTCTTTTCCCTTTTCTCGCATCCATTCCCTATTGAAAATGATGATCGGAAAATGATGATTGGACGAATCGCAGGCCTGTGTTTTTTGTGTTTGTATTTAAGCACGGCACCCCGTGTCTTCTCTGCTGAATGGATTGTCCCGGATGATGTCGCAACCATTCAGGCGGCGGTTGCGGCGGCGGACCCGGGCGATGACATCATCGTGCGTGACGGCACCCATAGCGGCGGTATCACGGTCGATAAGAAAGATCTGACCATTCGCTCCGAAAACGGCTCCATTGCCTGCATTCTGAATTCCGGAGGTTCCGGCCGCGGTTTTTATGTCACCGTCGACGGCGTGACGGTTGATGGCTTTACCATCAACAATACCGGCAGCGCGGAAGCGGTTTTTCTATTCAGGGCGGACGGGTGCGTCATACGAAACAACCACATTACCGAAAACGGCGCCGACTACGGGGCCATCGGGCTCTATGATGCCCATGCCAACACCATAGCGGACAATACGCTTCATGAAAATGAAATGGACGCCATTTTTTTGCGATGCAGCCGTGACAACCATATCACGGGCAACACCATCACCGCCAATCAGTACGGTTCCGGGATCTATCTCGATCAGTGTGCGGCCTCGGGGGAAATTTACCAGAGCACGGGCAATACCCTATCGGGCAACAGTATCCGGGATTGTGCCTATTACCAACGTTCCGGCATGGCGGCCATCAAGCTTGCGGTGGCAAACCACAACACCGTCCACGGCAACATCGTTGAAGATAATTTCAGGGCGCTCGTTCTGCTTGGCGCCGGCGACAACACCATTCACAGCAATACCTTCCGCAACAACAGCGGCGCCGACCTTTATTTGCAGACGGCATACCCCAATGTCTCCTGTGTGGGCAATCTCATTTACAACAACGACTTCGACGTCACCGGCGAGAATGTGGACACCACCTCCGGATCCGGTTCCAGCAACACCTGGAACATTGATAAAACAGCCGGCGTCAACATCCTGGGCGGTCCTTACCTGGGCGGTAACGCCTGGAGCAGCTACACCGGGCCGGATGCGGACGGCGACTGCCTGGGAGACACGTCCCGCATTGTCACGCAAACGGAGGCCGGCCTTGACCATCTGCCCCTTGTGCGGGATTGCCAGTCCGGCCCAACCGATCCTGAGATCTGCACCAATGGCATAGATGATGACGGCGATGGTTTGATCGACTGTGCCGATCCGGACTGCAGCGGTCTGGCGGGCGGACCGGCAGGACAGCTCTGCGAGCATGGCATGGAACGGACCTGCAATGACGGCTTCGATAACAACGGCGACGGCTGGGCGGACTGCAGCGATGTGGATTGCGGCGGCGCCCCCAACTGTATCGATGCCGACGATGACGGCTTTTCAGCGGACAGCGACTGTGACGACGGCAATGCGCTCGTCTATCCCGGCGCCTTTGAACGCTGCGACGGTATAGACAATGACTGTGACGGAAGCATTGATGAAGACGGCGCCTGCGATGACGCCGATGATGACGGCGTTGTTGATTATGCGGACAACTGTCCCGATATTCCCAATCCCGGGCAGGAGGACACGGACGGCGACGGGGTCGGCGATGCCTGCGATGATGATGCGGATGGTGACGGTGTTTCCGATGGTGCGGACAATTGTCCCCGTGCCCGGAATCCGGGGCAGGAAGACCTTGACGGTGACGGTGTTGGTGATGTGTGCGATCAGTGTCCGGACATACCCAACAGCAAGCCGCCGCAGGACAGCGATGTTTTCCGAAGCCTGGGAGGGCCGCCGACAGACGCTCCGGACGGTGTCTGGGACGAATGTGACAACTGCCCTGCCACCCCCAACGGCCCGGACCGGGGAACCTGTACCTCGGGGCACACAGGCTACTGGTGTCGAAATGACGGGGAGTGCGGACCGGATGCGCTGCCCGGGGCCTGCAGTATGCATCAGGAAGACACGGATGGTGACGGGATCGGTGACGTGTGTGACAATTGTCCAAACATGTCGAATCCGGCGCAGGACGATGCCGACAGCGACGGCGTCGGCGACGGGTGCGACAACTGTCCGCACCATAACAACCACGACCAGTTGGATGCCGACAACGACGGCCTCGGCAACGCCTGTGACAACTGTCCCACGGCGCTCAACCCCGGGCAGTCGGACACCGACTGCCGGGGCGGCCCCCCCGAGCTGTCTGAAATATGTGTTCCATGGCCCGACGGCGTGGGTGATGTCTGCGACAACTGCCGGTACACCTACAACCCGGACCAGGTGGACACCGATGGTGACGGGATGGGCGACGCGTGTGATAACTGCCCTGCTGTGGTGAACCACGATCAGCAGGATACCATGGATGCGCTGGCCTACTGGCGGTTTGAAGAAGGCGACGAACGTACGGCCGCCGATTTCGGCAGCGGCCTGTATGACGGACATCTTAACTTCTTGCGCCTGGAGCCCATCCGCTGGGTGGAGGGCAAGGTCGGCGGCGGCCTTGAACTCGGCGGGTATTATGACACCTATGTGGAAACGCCGCTGGTGCTGGATCAGTCTTCCGGCTCATCCGGGTATACCATCATGCTGTGGGTTAAGCCGACGGCACTTTCAATGGCGGTTCCCATCGTAACAACAAAAACCGCCTTGGCCCGCTGCGCCTGGGGAATCTACTTTGACGACCGCGGCGGAGATCCGGCCTGGTACCTTTATACCGGCGGAAACAGTCCTTCCTGCACCTATCAGCACGCGGCGCCGGCCGACATGCACGCGTGGCAGCACCTGGCGGCTTCGTTCGAGCCCGGCGTGGGGGTACGGTTTTACAAAAACGGCATGGAGATAGAAAATGTTGCCGACCTCGGCATCGCCCAAACGCGCTATGGCGGACTGCTGAATATCGGGGGTGCCCGTTATGGATGGAGTTTCGACGGCGTTATCGATGAAGTGGCGGTTTTCCAAGGGGTGCTGCCGCATCACATCATCGTGCGGCTGTACGAGGAAAGCCTGGCGGCAAGCCACTACGCCGCCGCCGCCGACGGTGTCGGCGATACCTGCGACAACTGCCCTTACAGTTGGAATCCCGATCAGAGCGACACCGACGGCGACGGCAGCGGCGACACCTGTGATGATGATGCCGACGGTGACGGCTGCCGCAACGTTTATGATCGAAACCCCCTTGCATCCAATGATGCCGATACTGACGGCGACGGCGATATCGATGACTGCGACAACTGCCCGTATCTTTCCAATCCGGACCAGAGCGACACTGATCGCGACGGCGTCGGTAATGTTTGCGACAACTGCGTCGATGCATACAATCCGGACCAGATAGATCGTGACGATGACGGTCACGGCGATGTGTGCGATCCCTGCTACAATGATCCTGAAGGAATCGACTCTGACGGCGACGGCATTACCGATGTTTGCGACAACTGCCCTTATGTTTCCAATCTGTTCCAGAGCGATCTCGACCGTGACGGCATCGGTGATGACTGCGACAACTGTATGGATCGCTGGAACTTTTCTCAGAATGACATGGATGGAGACGGCGTCGGGGACAATTGTGACGAGGACCGTGATGACGACGGATGCCCTGATATCATAGATAAAAATCCGGAAATTCGGAACGCCGCCGATGCGGATGGGGACGGCGTTCCACTTGATTGCGACAACTGTCCGGAACACTCCAATCCGGACCAGGCGGATTTTGACGGTGACGGCGTCGGTGATGCCTGCGACTGTGATGATTTTTTCACCGGTGTCAATGAAGACAGACCCGACTGCGGCGGCATATGCGGCGTACCATGCCCGGACCTGCCTTCCGGCATGGAGAATGTCGAGCCGATCCGGTTGCGGGGCGGATTCCATGAAGGGGTCATCGATCTCGTTTTTATCGCCATGGAAAGTTATATCGGTGACACGGCCCAGTTCAGGGATGATGTGGTGGATGTCATCCGCACGCGGTATTTGACGCTGGGTGACCACGTGACCGGTTATCGCCTGCGGTCCGACTACCGGGATATGTATAATTTTTACATCTATACCGGCGGTTTCGGCCTGAGCACCGGGTGTTCGGGCACTTTTCCCACGGGATTCAACGCGGATGCCCCCAATCGCGATACCGCCGCCCTGCTCTACAACGCCGATGGCGGGGGCGGCTGCGCCAACGGCCTTGCGCCGCCCAGTAAATTCAAGGCGCCCGGGAGAAGCAAGGGCGTCATCATTCATGAGTCCGGCCACGCCGTCTGGGGCCTGATAGACGAATACTGCGGCGACACAAGCTATCACAGCAGCGAACTGGATGCCATGCCCTTCAATAATATCTGGAACAGCCAGAGCGACTGCCTGATTGAAGCCTCGGCTGAGGGGTGGTCCGGTGGGGAATGCCGGGAGATCGATGATCATTCAACAGGCGATTGCCCCTCCGATATGTGGAAGTATGACCGTGAATGGTGTGTCATGCATGGCCAGATGCGCAGCCCGGAAACCGATTTTGACATGGCCTGTTCCCGTCAGATTCAGCACGTGTTTGACACCTGGCCCACGAGCGACTCCGCCGGCGTTCTGCTCAGTCTGCACTTGAGCGACAGCGGCGAAGTGTCGCTTATAAAAGCGCACCGTGTCGACGGCCACCCGGACCTGGGCATGCAGCATGGGCCGTTCAGCGCCGCAATCAAACTTCAGGATGGCACGGTGGTTCAGCAATTTGAAATCCGTGATCCCCGCATCGAATTCAGTGAAAATCTGGTGGTGTCGGGAAGCGCGGACTTTGATGTCATTGTTCCCTATCATGACGGCTATCACCATGTCACCATCACCGACGATACCACCGGCAGCGAACTTCTGAGCGTTCCGATTCACAGTGTCGAGGACTGCGCCAACGGCGATGACGACGACGGCGACGGACTTGTTGACTGTTTAGATCCCGATTGCAGCCAGGCGCTTTGCGACGACGGGGATCCCCACACCAACAGCCGATGCATCAGCGGCGGATGCCGCGCCGTGGTTGAAGGCAACTGTTCGGATGGGATCGATAATGATGGCGACGGAGACGGTGATTGCGCGGATTTTAACTGCCAGGGCAGATCCTGTGCCGACATGGACCCGTGCACGGCGACAGCCACCGGGGAAACACCCGTTTGCCGCGATGGCCGCTGCGCAGGTTCGATTGAGATTTGCTGCGACGATGGTCTCGATAACAACGCCAATGGATTAACCGATTGTGAGGACAGCAGCTGCCGCGGCCGGGAATGCACGGGACCTGAAGGGACCGGCGGTGTCGGGCGCTGCTACCGGGATCGTTGTGTCGGAATCACGGAAACCGCCTGCGGCGATGGTATCGACAATGACGAAGACGGCCTGGTTGACTGCGCTGACGCCGACTGCCGGGATGTGTCCTGTAATGACAGTCCGTACTGCAATGGTGAGGACTGCCGATGCCTTAACGGCGAATGCACGCCGCAGACACCCTCTGATCCCGCTTCTACGTCCGGAAACGGAAGCGGGGGAAAAAACAGCAGTTGTTTTGTACAATCGTTGAACGATTAGGTTTTACAAAATGTCTGTAAAATGAAAGCGTGACAAATCACGGCTTGAAACGTATCCGGATGAAAAGCATATCCAGCCACAATTTCAACGCTTTTTTGTGGCACGCCACCTTCCTGGCGTTTGCCAAGAATTTCATGGACGTCGACACCATTATTCCGGCCATGCTGGTGGAAGCCGGCGGCAATGCCCTGCACATCGGCATCATGACGGCCATTATGCTGGGCGGATCCAGCTTCACCCAGCTGTTTTTCGCGCCCTATCTCAGCAGCCGGCCCTACAAAAAGAACTACCTGCTGTTCGGCATCAACGTGCGCATTTTATCTCTCGCCGGGCTGGGGGTGCTGCTGTTTCAGCTGCGGGGGCAAAGCGCCGGCTATGTGCTCTGGTTGGCCTTTGTTTTCATCACCCTTTTTTCGCTGGCGGGCGCCTTTGCCAACATCAGCTACACCGACATACTGGGAAAATCGGTCGACGCGGACAAGCGCAAAACCTTTTTTTCCTCGCTGCAGATCATTTCCGGAATTCTCATTCTGGCCGCCGCTTTTCTGGTCAAAAAATTGCTGGTCTGGAAAGCGTTTCCGGTCAATTATGCGCTGATGTTTTTCATCGGCGCCGCCCTTTTGCTGATCGCTTCGGGCGGTTTCTGGCGCATTCGGGAGCGCGGGCCGTCAACGTTGAGCGTGCACGGCATCAGGGCTTTTTTCGGTGTGTTGAAAACGGAGTTGACCCGCAACAAAAAACTGCTGAACTTCCTGGGCTTCGTCAACACCCAGGGCATCGCGGTTTCGTTTCTGCCCTTTGCCGTGCTGTTCGCCAAGCAGAACTTTCAAACCCAAAGCAGCGCGACGGGAAATTTTCTGCTGTTCAAGGTCATCGGCATTGTTTTTGTCAGTGCGCTGGTCCTTATGGGCGCTAAAAAAGTGAAGTACAATGTGCTGCTGTATGCCAACGTGCTGCTTTCGCTGGCCATGGCGCTGATGGCCTTGAACATCCAGAATGTTTCCATGTTGAAGTACATTTTCATTGTGGGCGGCATCGTGTATTCGTTGTTTTCAATGACCATGAGTGGCGTGCTGCTCGAGGTTTCGGGCACCGAAAACCGGGCTCTTTACACCGGATTCGCCGGCGCCGGCAACATCCTGCCGGCGGTTTTCCCGCTGATCGGCGGCAGCATCATCAGCGCCTTCGGCTTCAACGCGTTTTTTGTCCTCTTTCTGATGATCATCGTCACGGCGGCGTTTTTCATCTACAGGATCGACTGCAAAAAATAAAAACAAGGCGTCAGCGGAAAAGTCCTCAAAAAACGAAACCCGCAAAGGCGTCTGAATAAATTTGCTCTATTTGCTCAGTTTCTCCGGCCGTCAGACCAGAGAATTCCCGCTTGTGTGCGCGTCTTGACAGGCGGCCCCCGCCCTGCATAAGAAAGTGAAAAAGAAGATTAACCGTGCGATCGGACATATCCACAATATTTCCGACCCGTTCGCGAAATGCATCGTAGCGTCTGATGAATTCAGTCTCATTCGGCAGATCTTCTTCGACCGTCTTTTTTACGCACTCGTAAAGAAACTCCGCATGGGGCGTCGCATCAAAGAAACGGTAAAAATCGGCCGTGTCGTTCAGAACTTGGACATTCCCGTATTTAGTGGGCTGCCAACGGATAACCGGCAACAGGCGTTGCGAATAGTCTTCCAGGGTGCGGCGATACGCGTTGATTTTTTCCAGTATAGCCGCGGATACCGGAAATACCATGCCGGGTGGGTTCA
>Ga0180429_10003169_pt1 | contig 13367 bp, 15 predicted proteins | sample SS_ome_FD_132428 | JGI IMG/M metagenome (GOLD analysis project Ga0180429, IMG submission 132428) | Hypersaline lake sediment archaeal communities from the Salton Sea, California, USA - SS_1_S_1 metaG | ecosystem: Environmental > Aquatic > Non-marine Saline and Alkaline > Hypersaline > Sediment ...
AAGCCCTACTCGATCTGGCGTAAGATGCAGCAGAACGACCTGCCGTTCTCGCGCCTGTCCGACACCTACGGCTTCCGCGTCATCACCCATTCCGAGATGGATTGCTACCGTGTGCTCGGGGTGATCCACCAACGCTGGCGCGCGGTGCCGGGCCGGTTCAAGGACTACATCAGCCAGCCCAAGTCGAACGGCTACCGGTCGATCCACACCACGGTGTCGGGCCGCGACGGCAAGCGCGTCGAGGTCCAGATCCGCACCCGCGAGATGCACGAGGTGGCCGAGGCCGGCGTGGCCGCGCACTGGTCCTACCGCGACGGCGTGCGCGCCGAGAACCCCTTTGCCGTCGATCCGGCGAAATGGCTCGCCACGCTCACCGAGCGGTTCGAAAACTCCGACGATTCGGACGATTTCCTCGAGCATGTGAAGCTCGAAATGTATCAAGACCAGGTGTTCTGCTTCACCCCGAAGGGCGAGGTGGTGAAGCTGCCGCGCGGCGCCACGCCGCTCGATTTCGCTTACGCGATCCACACCCGGATCGGCGACAGCTGCGTCGGCGCCAAGGTCGATGGCATCCGCGTGCCGCTCTGGACCCGGATCAAGAACGGCCAGTCGGTCGAGATCATCACCGCCGAGGGCCAGTCGCCGCAGGCCACCTGGCTGGACATCGTGGTCACGGGCAGGGCGAAATCGGCGATCCGCCGGCGGTTGCGTGAGGAGGACCGCGAGCGTTTCATCAAGCTGGGGCGTGAACTGGCGCGGGTCGCCTTCGAGCATGTCGGACGCCGCGCGACCGACAAGGCTCTGACCACGGCCGCAAAGCAACTCAGCCTTGGTCATCGCGACGAATTGCTGGCCCGCCTCGGCTCGGCCGAACTCGCAGCCCGTGACGTCGTGGCGGTGCTCTATCCCGAGGCCCGCGAGGGCGGTGAAATCGACGGTAAACGCGCGGTGATCGGTCTCGATCCGGGCCAGAGCTTCCAGCTGGCCCAATGCTGCCAACCTGTGCCGGGCGAACGTATCGTCGGCATTTCCTACCGCGGCCGGGGCGTCGTGGTGCACACGATCGACTGCCATGCGCTCGAGGCCGTTGCGGAGGATTCCGAGCGCTGGGTCGACGTGCAATGGCACTCGGGGAAACATGCCGCCGTGCACACCGTCAGCCTCGATATCACGATCTCGAACGATGCCGGCGTGCTGGGACGGATTTGCACATTGATCGGCGAGCAGAAGGCCAATATCTCCGATTTGAGGTTCGTGGACCGCAAACCCGATTTCTACCGGTTGGTCATCGACGTCGATCTACGCGACATCGAGCATCTGCATGCCGTCATGCTGGTGCTGGAAGCCGACAGCGACGTGGCCGAAATCCGGCGGCACCGGGACTTGTCCCGCGCGCCGTAAACCAACCAGCCCGGAGGCTGTCCGGTGTTCAAACGTAACCCGCGCTCCTACGCAAGGATCGTGCTGGAGTTCTTCTACCCGCGCGGCGGATGGTACCGTGCAGCCCAGTACGTGATCCACCGGGTGCGGCGCCTTCCAGACCCGGCCCACCGTATCTCGCGCGGAATCGCATCGGGTGTGTTCGTCTGCTTCACGCCGTTCTTCGGGCTGCATTTTCTCTCCGCCGCGCTGATCGCCTGGGTGATCCGCGGCAACATCCTCGCGGCCCTCCTTGCCACCTTCGTAGGAAACCCGATCACCTTTCCGCTGATCGCGGAATTGTCGCTCAGTCTTGGCTCCAAGATCCTCGGTCTGCCGATCGACATGCACCTGCCGCAAGTCGTGGACGCCTTCGCGCACGCCGCGACCGATATCTGGCACAATCTCGTCGCGATCTTCACGCCGGAGCAGGCGAACTGGGAAGGCATCGCGCGTTTCTGGCATCGCGTCATGCTGCCTTATCTCGTCGGCGGTCTCGCGCCGGGGGCCGTGGCCGCCACGGTGGCGTATTTTCTCACCACCCCTCTGATCACGGCCTACCAGAAGGCGCGGATCAAACGCCTGCGCAAGCGCTACGAAAAGCGACTCGCGGAACGCGCGGCAAGGGCTGACGCCGATCGAGAGGCGCGCTAGGGTCGCCGGCAGGATCACGAGGGAGTCGCGAACATGCAACCGCTGGGCAAGCTGCGTCTGGGCGTCAACATCGACCACGTTGCCACCGTGCGAAACGCGCGCGGATCGGCCTATCCCGACCCGGTGCGCGCGGCGAAACTGGCCGAAGACGCCGGGGCGGACGGGATCACCGCGCATCTGCGCGAAGACCGGCGCCACATTTCCGACCGCGACATAGAACGACTGATGGCCGATCTCACACTGCCGCTGAACTTCGAGATGGCAGCGACCGACGAGATGCAGGCGATAGCCTTGCGCCACGTGCCGCACGCGGTCTGCATCGTGCCGGAGAAACGCGAAGAGCGCACCACCGAGGGCGGGCTCGAAGTCGCCCGCGAGGAAAACCGGCTGGCGCATTTCATCGCGCCGCTGCGCGAGGCAGGATGCCGGGTGTCGCTGTTCATTGCCGCCGACCGGGCCCAGATCGAAGCCGCGCACCGCATCGGCGCCCAGGTCGTCGAGCTTCACACCGGCGCCTATTGCGATCTGCATTACGAGGGCAAACACGAGGCGCGCGACGCCGAGCTCGAGGCCCTGCGCGACATGTCGGCCTATGCCCATTCGCTCGGCCTCGAAGTCCACGCCGGCCACGGGCTCACCTATGAGACGGTGAAGCCGGTCGCCGCTTTCCCCGAGGTGATGGAGCTCAATATCGGCCACTACCTGATCGGCGAGGCGATTTTCCTCGGCCTCGAGGCCTCCATCGCCGAGATGCGCCGCCTGATGGACGAGGCGCGGCCGTGAAGGCGGTCTGGTACGAAGGCTTCGGGCCCGCCGACGAGGTTCTGACCGTCGGCGACATGGCCACGCCCACCCCGGGGGCCGGCGAGGTTCTCGTCCGTCTGCATGCTACCGGCATCAACCCCTCCGACGTCAAGCTGCGCGCCGGTGCCCGGCCCGGCGCGACGATGGCGTTCCCGCGAATCGTGCCGCATTCCGACGGCGCTGGCGTGATCGAGGCGGTCGGCGCGGGCGTGGACAGCGCGCGCATCGGCAGCCGCGTCTGGGTCTGGAACGCGGGTTGGCAACGCGCTTTCGGTACCGCGGCCGAACATGTCGCCCTGCCATCGCACCAGGCGGTTGACCTGCCGGACGGCACCGGCTTCGCCGAGGCCGCCTGCTTCGGCATCCCGGCGATGACGGCGTGGTACGCCCTCTATCGCGATGGCACGATCGACGGTCAGACCGTGCTCGTCACTGGCGGCGCGGGCACCGTTGGCCGCTACGCCTGCCAGATGGCCCGGCTTGGCGGCGCGCGGGTGATCACCACGGTGTCGAGCGCCGAGAAAGGCGCGCATTCGACTGCCGAAAGCTGGGTGAACTACCGCGAAACCGATGTGACCGAAGCGGTGATGGACCTCACGGGCGGCGAAGGTGTCGACCGCATCGTGGAGGTCGATTTCGCCGCGAACCAGGATGCTTCGCTTGCCCTGATCAAACCCGGCGGCACAATTGCCACTTACGCCTCGGCCTCGCAGATGGCGCCGACCCTCCAGTTCTATCCGTTCATGTTCAAGAACGTGACGCTGCACATGCTCATTGTCTACCAACTCGACGCGGCCACGCACGCCCGCGGCGAGGCGCAGCTTGCCGAATGGCTGTCAGCCGGGCAACTCAGCCATGCTGTTGTGTCGGGCGGTTCGCTCGCCGATGCCGCCGCCGGCCACAAGATCGTTGAAGCCGGGCAGAAGCTCGGCACCGTTGTTCTGGAGATTTGACCCATGATCCGATTGCTGCCCGCCCTGATTCTGGCCGCCGCACCTGCCGTTGCGCAGGAAGTCACCGACTGCGACTGGCGCGCCTCGGCCCAAGCGATCGCCGAGCCTTGGGCGGACAACACCCGAACCTTTTCCAATGGCAAAACCCGGCTGGCCCTGCTCGACACCGTCGAGCCCGCCGCCGGCTCGCAGCACCTTCTCTTTCTCTCCCCGCCCTACGGCGAACTGGGCGAGCGCCAGTGCAGGGTCGTGAGCCTGTCAGGCGGCATCGGTTTCCTGGAAATCCTGTTCCATGAACTCGCGGCGGACTACGATCCGGCCACCGGCCTCAGCTTTTCCGTCCCGGTCCATCTCTACGATCCCGATACTGGCACGGCACGGGCCGGTTTCTCGGTCCTGCGCGTGACGTTGAACCAGGCCACCGGCGATATGACGGTCGGTTTGTGGTGAGCGCATGATCCTCGGCATCGGCACCGACCTCGCCAATATCGAGCGCATTCAGGGCGTGCTTGATCGCTACGGCGACCGGTTTCGCAACCGCGTCTTCACCGAGATCGAGCAGGCCAAGGCCGAGCGTCGCGCAGATGTAGTTGGTACCTATGCCAAGCGCTGGGCCGCCAAGGAAGCCTGCTCGAAGGCGCTGGGCACGGGCCTGCGCATGGGGATCAGCTGGAAGGACATGGCGGTGACGAACCTTCGTACTGGCCAGCCGCAGATGCACCTCACCGGCTGGGCCGCCGAGCGCCTCGCCGAAATGACGCCGCCGGATCACGAGGCCCTCGTGCATGTGACTCTCACCGATGATCACCCCTGGGCGCAGGCCTTCGTGGTGATCGAAGCCCGGCCGATTGCTTGACACCTCCGGGCCGGCCCCTCATATCGCCCCCATCCTAGGAAAAAGGCAGCGCATCATGGCCGAGAAGAAAGACGGCATCGTCGAGACGGTAAAAACGATCTTCTGGGCCCTGCTGATCGCGGGTGTTTTCCGCACGGTGTTCTTCCAGCCGTTCTTCATCCCGACGGGCTCGATGAAAGACACGCTTCTGATTGGCGACTTCGTCTTCGTCAATAAGATGGCCTACGGCTATTCTAAGCATTCCTGCCCGTTCTCGATGTGCCCGATCCCGGGCCGGATCATGGGCTCCGAACCCGCGCGCGGCGACATCGTCGTCTTCCGCCACCCGACGCTGGGCACCGACTACGTCAAGCGCGTGATCGGCCTGCCGGGCGACAAGGTCCAGATGCGCCAGGGCATGCTCTACATCAATGGTGAAGTTGCGCCGCAGGTGCCCGACGGAACCTTCGAGGAAATCCTCGCGCCGCAAGGCAGCTTCCGCACGGTGCCGAAATGCGCCAACGCGCCGGTCGGGCAGGGCGGGACCTGCGTGAAAGAAAAGTTGATCGAAACGCTGCCGGGTGGCCACGAGCATTCCGTACTCAACGTGCGCGCGTTCCCGGGCATTCCCGACAACACCGACGTCTACACCGTGCCCGAAGGCCATTTCTTCTTCATGGGTGACAACCGCGACAACTCGACCGACAGCCGCGTCAGCCAACGCGCCGGCGGCGTCGGCATGGTGCCCTATGAATACCTGCTCGGCCGGGTCGACCGGGTGATGTTCTCCTCCGCCGGCGAGCGGCTGGTCTATTTCTGGACCTGGCGCGGGGACCGCTACTTCAAGAAGGTCGAATGAAGCTCTCGGCCGAGCTCAAGTCCTTCGCGGGGCGGATCGGACACGAGTTCGCCCGCCCCGAACTCCTGATCCGCGCGCTCACTCACGGCTCGTTCTCGTCCGAAACCCGCCCCGACAATCAGCGCCTGGAGTTCCTCGGCGACCGGGTGCTTGGACTGGTGATGGCCGAAGCGATGCTCGCGGCTGACAAACACGCCACCGAGGGCCAGCTGGCCCCCCGTTTCAACGCACTGGTGCGCAAGGAAACCTGCGCCGACGTCGCCCGCGAGGTGGATATCGGCGCGGTACTGAAGCTTGGTCGCTCCGAGATGCTGTCGGGCGGGCGGCGCAAACAGGCGCTGCTCGGCGATGCGATGGAGGCGGTGATCGCCGCGGTCTACCTCGATGGTGGTTTCGAGGCGGCGCGCGACATGGTGCTGCGCCTCTGGGGCGCGCGGATCGACACGGTTGAAGCCGACGCGCGCGATCCGAAGACAAGCCTGCAGGAATGGGCACAGGCGCGCGGGTTGCAGCCGCCACGCTATGCCGAACTCAACCGCGAGGGCCCCGACCATGCCCCGGAGTTCACCATCGAGGCACGGTTGGAAAACGGCGAGGCCGAGACCGCCAAGGCAACGTCCAAGCGGGCGGCCGAACAGGCGGCGGCCAAGGCGCTCCTGGCGCGATTGGAGGCGTCATGAGCGGCACCCCCGTGCAGAAGTTCGACATCACCGCAGAGGAGATCGACCGGCTGGTGGCGCTGTTCTACGAACGCATCCGCGCCCATCCGATACTCGGCCCGATCTTCGCCCGCGCCATCGCCCCCGAGGACGGCCCGGAATGGCGCGCGCACGAGGCCCGGATCGCGGCGTTCTGGCGCAATGCCATCGGGATGGACCGCAGCTACGACGGCAATCCGATGCAAGTGCACCGGGCCAACCGCGACGTGCATCCGGGCATGTTCTCGCCCTGGCTCGAGCTGTTCCATGCCACCGCCGAGGAAGTTCTGAGCCCTGAGAAGGCCGGAGCCATGTCGGCGCTTGCCGAGCGGATCGGCCAGAGCCTGCGCTACGGCGTCACCATGCGCGACGAGGTCAAGGGCGCTCCGCCGGTGCTGCGCTGACGGGCACCACACCGCCTCTGGCAGTGTCCCGCGATTTCGTCTAAGCCCCCTGCATGAGCACAAGAGCCGGATTTGTCGCCCTGATCGGCGAGCCCAACGCGGGAAAATCGACGCTGACGAATTATCTCGTCGGGGCGAAGGTCTCGATCGTCACCCACAAGGTCCAGACCACCCGCGCGCGCATTCGCGGCGTGGCGATCGAGGGTGAGAGCCAGCTCGTTCTTGTCGACACCCCCGGCCTGTTCCGGCCCCGCCGCCGGCTCGATCGGGCGATGGTCGCCGCCGCCTGGGCAGGGGTGAGCGATGCCGACGTGGTGGTGCTCCTGATCGAGGCGCACCGGGGCATCACCGAGGGGGTCGAGCGCATTCTCGAGGGCCTCGCGGAACTGCCGAAGAACCGCACCGTGGCGCTCGCGATCAACAAGATCGACAAGGTGAAATCCGAGGTGCTGCTCGGCCTGACCAAGGAGATGAACGCGCGGTTCCCCTTCGCGGAAACCTTCATGATCTCGGCCGAGAAGGGCTACGGCGTGGCCGATCTCAAGACATGGCTGGCCGAACGCATGCCCGAGGGGCCGTGGCTCTACCCCGAAGACCAGATCGCCGATCTGCCGCTCAGGATGATCGCTGCCGAGATCACCCGCGAGAAGCTGACGTTGCGGCTGCACCAGGAACTGCCCTACCAGCTCACCGTCGAGACCGAGAACTGGGAGGAACGCAAGGACGGCTCGGCGCGGATCGACCAGATCATCTACGTCGCCCGCGACGGCCACAAGGGCATCGTTCTGGGCAAGAGGGGCGAGACGATCAAGGCAGTGAGCCAATCGGCGCGGGCCGAACTCGAGGAGTTTCTCGGCCGCAAGGTGCACCTGTTCCTGCAAGTGAAGGTGCGGCCGGGCTGGCTCGAAGAAGCCGAGCGCTATTCCGAGATGGGCCTGAATTTCAAGGACGGCAACACGTGAGTCGACTGGCCTCCGGTATCTGGGTCGGCGCTTACCTCGCCCGTCTCCAGGCCGAGGGCATTCCCGTCTACGTGGTGGCGCGGGGCGACGAAACGGCGGGCGCGGTGCTGGTCAAGCTCGCCACGCTCGACGGACGGGCGCGTGCCTTTCATCGCGTCGTCGATCTTCTGTCCGGCACCCGGCGATGGGATATTCTGGCCGAGGGCGACGAGGCGGAGGTGGACGCCACGATCCGGAAGCAACGCGGGTTCGATCCCGATCTCTGGGTGATCGAGGTCGAAGACGCCCGCGGGCGGCACATGCTCGATGAGCCGGGGCTGGCGGACTGACCCCCGAATCCGGTGTGCACAACCCGTACACAACCTGTGCACAGGGCGTGCATACAGATCGCGTCGCTTGCACGGCATGGCCAACGGGCCAATACTCCGCGAAAAGGGGCGAGAGCAGATGGACTGGCGCGACGAGGGCACGCTTCTCAGCGTTCGCAAGCACGGCGAGACCTCGGCGATCATCGAGGTGTTCACCGCCAGCCACGGGCGGCATGCGGGCGTGGTGCGCGGCGGCACCAGCCGCAAGATCGCGCCGGTTCTGCAACCTGGCGCGCAGCTCGATGTGGCCTGGCGCGCGCGGCTCGAGGAACACCTCGGCAGTTTCACCGTGGAACCTCTCAAGAGCCGTGCCGCGGCTGTGATGGGCGACCGCGCCGCGCTCGCGGGCCTGAACGCCATGACGGCCCTTCTCGCCTTTGCCCTGCCCGAACGCGAGCCGCATCCGCGGCTCTATGCGCGCAGTGTGGCGATGTTCGATCTGCTCGGAAAAACCGATGCCTGGCCGGTGGCCTATCTGCAATGGGAGCGGGCGCTGCTGGAGGAGCTCGGCTTTGGTCTCGATCTGACGGAATGTGCCGTGACCGGCGCGCGCGAGGATCTGGTGTTCGTCTCGCCGAAATCCGGCCGGGCGGTGAGTGCGGATGGGGCAGGCGCCTGGGCCGACCGGCTTCTGCCGCTGCCGGCGGAACTCCTCGGCGTGGTCACCGGCGATCTCGCCGGGCTCGCCGACGGGTTGCGCACGACCGGGCATTTCCTCGTGCACGGCCTTGCCCATTCGCTGGGCGACAAGCCGCTGCCCGAGGCCCGGGCGCGGCTGGTCGACATGCTCTCGCGGGCTCAGGCGTCCTGAAGCGCGAGCAGAGCTGCGGTGAGCGTCGACAGGGCGCCGGCATTGTCGTCGTCGCTCCCTGGCAGCACGGTCATGCCGAGGTAGGCGCCGTAGACGAGCCGCGGGAAATCCGGGTTTGTCAGGCCCAGGGCACGCAGGATATCGGCGATGTAGGCGTGGCGGGCACGATCGATCTCGGCAACCGCCTGCGCCGCCGCCGGGTTGGACTGTGCCCAGGCCCGCATCGCCCGTTCCACGCCAGCCCCGCCATGCGCCTCGTCTTCCGGCGCAAGGATGTCGGCGAGACGCTGCAATTTTTGTGTCGGTGATCCGTCAGCGGCACGGGCGGCAAGAATGGCAGCCTGTGCGGCAGTACTCCAATGCGCGATGATCTGCCTGAGGAAGTCCGGCAGATCCTTGAAATGCCAGTAAAAACTTCCCTTCGTTGTGCCCAGCCCGCGGGCGAGGGGCTCGGCGCCCAAAGAATCCGGTCCGGTCGCGACCAGGGCACGGAATCCGGCGCTGATCCAGTCATCCGGGCTGAGGCGCGGGCGTTTCGCTGGCATGATCACAATCCCGTACTTTTGCGTATGCAAAGGCTATGCTGCGACGCAGAGAGTCGCAAGGTAATTCAGGAACACCGGGGATTTGAGGGGATTGTCGGAAACGAGACGGTGAGAGGCTGGACATCGACCCAAGCGGGACTCGTTACGGCTGCTTCCTTCCGGATCTGACCGGGTTGGCGAGGCACTTGCCCGAGCCAACCTCTCGAGGCGGGATATAGGGGAGGTGGTGGCATTGCGCAAGTCAGAGCGCGAGGTGGAATTCCTGAAACCCGGCTGGCGTGCGCTGCCCCGGGCTGAGCGCGCACCCGATCATCTCGTCGATCACTTCGCAGGCGCGGGGTGACGACAAAACGGTGGCTTGGGCCCCGCGCACCGGGGCGAATCGCCAGTTCGCGGTCGGTGGCGCATCGTAGGGGCCAGCGGCAAACAGATAATCGCCGATCACGCTGCGAACGCCGACGGAAAGGTCGATGATCCGGTGCTGGTCGCGCGGCAGCGGGTAACGGCCGCCGCCGGCCACCCGGAACGAATGGGTCAGCAGCAGAATGCCGTCGCTGTCGCGCACCGGGGTGCCGGCGATGCGCAGATCCCGCACCCGGGACGCTGTCGGATCGAGCCGGCGCCCGACCGGATCGAATCGGGGCGGCGCCGACAGGTCGATCTCGTAGTCGCAACCGGCGACGCTTTCGAAGCTGTAGGCGGGGCTCTGGATGGCGATCAACGGTTTGGTAGGTTGCCCGGGCGCGAAGGTGTTGAACACGCTCGCCGCGCGTTCGAGCCAGGCCAGGAGATCGACGCCGGTTAGCCGGATGGCGCGCAGGGTGTTGGGGTATTGGTAGAGATCGGCGAGGGCATTGGCGCTGATCGGCCCCGGTGCAATGTCGGTGAAGAACTCTGGCCCGCCGAGGCCGCCCACCTTGAACGGAGAGGCCGAGGCGACGAGTGGGAGATCGTCAGGCAGATCCTCGCCTTGCCGCGCGGTGCCGAACCAGAGCATCGCGCGGTGGATCAGATCGAGTGAAGGCGACGGCGCGGAAGTGGCGAAATAGCTGTGCAACCGACGCCGGGTCTCGCCGACCGGGCGGTCCGACGCATCCAGCATCCGGGTATGCAGCGGCGCAAACATCTGGACGATCCGCGGATCGGGCTTGGTCTCGGGCGGCGTCCGGGCGGGGCGCGTCTCATCCCGGGAGACCGGACGGGCCTGACTGCGCGCGGCCCTGATCCGCCAGGTGCCCTGCCGGGTGCGGGCGAGGGTGAGGTCGATCACCCCCAGGTGCGACCCCCAGAATCCCGGGGCGACAACCGGGAGCCCGTGGATTGTGCCATCAGCGGGGATGACTGGCGGGGCCCAGGGGCCGGGGCCGGGAAAGACCTGGTGCGCATGCCCGGCAACGATCGCATCGATGCCCGGCAGGCGGGCGAGGGGGACGACGGCGTTCTCCATCTCGGGGGTGAACTCGGCTGGCCCGATACCCGAATGGGCCAGCACCACGATGAGATCGGCGCCGAGCGCCCGCAGTTGCGGCACCATGATCCGGGCGGTTGCCACGATATCGCGTGTTTCGGCGGTGTACGGGCCTTCTAGCAGGCCGGTGATCGAGCCGGGCGGCAACATGCCGAGCAGGCCCACCCTGATCGAATGCGCCCGCCCGTCGCGATCAATGACCCGCTGGTCGAGGAGCGAAAACGGTAGCGTGAAGGGCAGCGGACGTGGGCCGTTGGCAGGGCCGCAGACTGACAGGTTCGAAGCCACCACCGGAAACGGCGCGCCGCGCAACACCTCGCCCAGGAACTCGACGCCGCGGTCGAAGTCGTGGTTGCCGAGGGTGATGGCATCGTAGCCCAGCAGACGCATGGCCGTGATCATCGGGTGCGGCCCGGAGCGTGCCCTGCGTGCGCTCAGATGATCCTGCGCAATCGTCTCGCCCATCGCGCTTCCATGCAGGAAATCGCCGTTGTCGAGCAGGATTGCGTTCACCGCCTCTTGGCGCGCGGCATGGATCAGTGTGGCGGTGTGGGCAAGGCCGCTGGCGCGGGTTGGCCGGCCCGAGGCATAGTCGAAGGGCAGAAGGTGCATGTGCAGATCGCTCGTCGCCATGATGCGCAGGTCGACGAGCGGCCCGGTGAGTCCGGCCTGATCTGCGGCGGGAGGTGCCATTCCCCTGCGCCCTTTCGCTTCGTCCGGGGTGCCCCGGTTGTTTCCCCGATCTGCATGCCGCGGGGGAGAGGAAACCATAGAGCACAACTTAAAGTAGAGCAAGGGCGAGCGGAATCGCGCATCGCGCAGTGGTGGCTAAGTGTTTGACACCCTGCACGCGAACCGCAAAACCGGTGGCGGCGGCGAGGGAGGCGAAGTGTGAAGGCGGCGGACAGGGTCAATTTCGGCGGCGGCGGCCTGGATCGGCAGGCTTGCCGGCGTCCGCATGCCGGCGAACTCCTGAAATCGGATGCGGCCCGGGTGCTGGCGTTGTGGCGCGGCAGACCGCTCGTTACCGGCGGGCGCGATGCGGTGAAGCTCGCCTTCGTGGCCCCGGACCACCCGCTGCTCGCCGATCATGGCGGTGAACTCGTGTTCCTCGGTGCGGCCAATGGACAATTGCTGTTTGCCCGGGACGTTTCGGGCTGGAACCCGAACAGCACGACCGCACGCGATGCCGGGCCGGGCCGGGCCGGGGATGACGAGCCCATCGGCCCGATCTCCGGTCTGCCGGACGACGCGCGGTTTGCCGATCTGCGCCGCCTCATCACCGGGCTCGATCCCCTCGATGCCGAGATCGCGGTGACGGCAAAGGGCATTCTGGAATGGCACCGCACCCACCAGTTCTGCGCTGCCTGCGGCGCTCCATCCGAGTTGGCCGAGGGCGGCTGGCAACGGCGCTGCCTGGCCTGCGAGCGGCGTCACTTCCCGCGGACCGACCCGGTGGTGATCATGCTGGTGACGCAGGGCAACGCGGTGCTGGTGGGCCGCTCGCCGGGCTGGCCCGATGGCTTCTATTCCCTGCTTGCCGGGTTCATGGAGCCCGGCGAAACGGTGTCTGCCGCGGTCCGGCGCGAGGTGGCGGAGGAAACCCACGTTCAAGTGGGCAAGGTGCGCATGCTGGCCAGCCAGCCCTGGCCGTTCCCGGCGTCATTGATGATCGGTTGCTTGGCGATGGCCGACAGCGCAGAGATCACCCTCGACCCCGCCGAACTCGATGACGCGCTGTGGCTCAGCCGCGAAGAGATGCTGAGCGTGTTCGCGGGCACCCACCCGACGGTCTCAACCCCACGGAAAGGTGCGATTGCGCATTTCATTCTGAAGATGTGGCTTGCGGACCGGCTTGATTGAGGCGAGGATTGTCGCGAGGCAAACTCCGGACAGAAGTGAACGGGCAATGAAACTGGCCACGCGAGAAGATATCGACGCGCCGATCGAGGCGGTTTTTGAGCAGTTGTCGGATTACGACGGGTTTGAACGGGCCGCCCTGCGCCGCGGCGCCGACGTGCGGCGCACCGATTCCAAGCCGGACACCGGCGTCGGCATGACCTGGCGGGTGGAGTTCAAATACCGCGGCAAGCAGCGCAAGCTGAACCTCGAGATCACCGAACACGACCGGCCCGATCGCATTCGGATCGATGGCAAGTCGCCCTCGGTCGACATGGTGATCGAAATCGACCTTGTCGCCATGTCGCGCAGCCGGACCCGGATGAACCTGTCGCTCGACGCGCGGCCGCGCACGATCCCGGCCCGGCTGGTGATCCAGTCGCTCAAGCTCGCGCGGCAGAACGTGTTGAAGCGGTTCCGCAAGCGGATCGGCGAATTCGCCGCCGACGTCGAGGCGCGCGCCAAGGCCGGCTAGATCCAGCTAGGAAATGCCCGGCGCGTGTGCATGCCGGCGCGGATCGGCCGGGTAGACCCCGAGGATATCGAGGTTGTGGGTGAAGTATTCGAGCTCTTCGAGCGCGAGCTGCACCGGCCGGTCGTCCGGGTGGCCCTCGATATCGGCATAGAACCGCGTGGCGGTGAAGCTGCCGTCGATCATGTAGCTCTCGAGCTTGGTCATGTTCACGCC
>Ga0180429_10003172_pt1 | contig 13363 bp, 16 predicted proteins | sample SS_ome_FD_132428 | JGI IMG/M metagenome (GOLD analysis project Ga0180429, IMG submission 132428) | Hypersaline lake sediment archaeal communities from the Salton Sea, California, USA - SS_1_S_1 metaG | ecosystem: Environmental > Aquatic > Non-marine Saline and Alkaline > Hypersaline > Sediment ...
GCCCGCCGGAACCGCACCGCGTTGCGGTCCGGCTATTGTGCGTGCGTGTTGCGGAACTTACTCAACAGGCCACTAGACAACCCAGCCTCAATTTCTCCAGTCCAGAATTACAGGAGCAGTAAAACCATGCGACCCTTTCTACAGACTGTTTCGTGGATTGCCCTGGCGGCGACCATCCTGCCGTCGGCCATCTTTCTGGCGAATAAGCTGGAGTTGCAGCAGGCCAAGGGGATCATGTTGGCGGCCACGCTGATCTGGTTTGCCGTGACGCCGCTGTGGATGGATCGAGTATCCCGAACACACAATCAGCATCCGGCCTCATCGAGGAAACCATGACTTCTCGCGAACGAGTCCTTGCGGCGCTGGACCATCGCCGCCCGGATCGTGTGCCTATGGATCTGGGCGGCAACCAGACGGGCATCCACAAGAACGCTTACAGAGCATTGATCCGGCATCTCAAACTCGATGAAGAGATCGAGATCATGGACGCCGTTCAGCAACTTGCCCGTCCCGGCGAGGCGGTGCTTGAGCGGCTGCGCGTCGATACGCGCTACATTCATGCCTCTGCGGCGTCGGACTTCGACGGCAGGATTGTCGCCGCCGAGCGCGGCGGCAAACGCTGGCACGATCTGACCGACGAGTTCGGCGTACGCTGGTCGATGCCCGACGATTCGCCGCTCTACATGGACATCACGCATCATCCGCTGGCCGAGGCGACTATCGACGGCCTGGCCGATTACCCCTGGCCGCAGGGTGGCGATCCGGGACGCTTCGAAGGCTTGCGCGAGAGAGCATTGGAACTCCGAGAACAGACGCCCTACGCCGTGGTCAGCGGCATCAGCGGCGTGGTTTACGAAATCTGCTGGTACATGCGCGGGCTTCAGCAGTGGTTCATCGACACGCTCGAACACCCCCAGTTCTGCGAGGCGCTGCTCGATCGGACGCTGAGCTTCTGGCTGGATTGGTTTGCCGCCTTTCTGCAGGAAGTTGGCGACGTGGTCGACGTGATCATGATCGGCGATGATCTGGCGGGACAGAGCGGGCCGCTCTTCCGGCCGGACTTCTACCGCCGCGTGGTGAAGCCGCGTCAGAAGAAACTTGTGCAGTTCATCAAGCAACGCACCACGGCAAAGATCTGGTACCACACGTGTGGCGCCTGCCGCGGCTACATTCCCGACCTGTTGGACAACGGCATCGACGCGCTCAATCCCGTACAAATCAGCGCCGCCGGAATGGAGCCCGAACGGCTCAAGGCCGAATTCGGCGATCGGTTAACGTTCTGGGGCGGGGGCATCGATGCTCAGCACGTCCTCCCGCACGCGGATCCGGACACGGTGCGCAAGCACGTCCGCAAAAACCTCGAGGCATTGAAACCGAACGGCGGGTACGTGTTCAATAACGTCCACAACATTCAGGCCGGCGTTCCGCCCGAAAACGTCCTGGCGATGTATGACGCGGCCTATGATTTCGGCCGTTACGAGTGATAAGAACGTGTTCTAAAACTCGTACGACGGCTTTCCAAAGCCGTCGGCGCGTTGATCCGGCGCTGGTAATCGACGGGCTTGGAAGCCCGTCGTACACCGTCATAGCTGCGACTTCCTGTCCGACCGCCATTTTAAAAACACGTTCTAAGGTGATTTAACACAACGCTTTCGCGCGGCAAGGCAGGCAAGGCAACCGCTACCAATTCAAGACAGGAGAGTGCTCATGACCTTTCACCGCACCACACAAACTGCCGTAATCGCGGCGGTGGCCTGGCTGGCCAGCCTGACGTTGTCGGCCGCGGAACAGTGGAGCGACGCGTTCGAAGACGACCAATTGAGCAGGGCGTGGATCGCGTCGAAGGTTTTGACCCAGGGCCCCGGGGCCAGGCCGGGCTATCGCGTCGGTGAAGGACGGCTGATCTGGAGCTACGAGGCCGGAACGCCCCGTGCGCAGCAACAAGTGCTTCTGCGCAGCGACGTGTTGCCGGCCGCCGGGCAGGCCGTCGAGGTGCGGCTGCTTACAGAAGACTTCTCCAGGGAACAGCAGGATTTCGCCGGGTTGGCGCTAAGTGTTTCGGGGCCGTCCGTGGAGGACCGTACGGGACTGTTGATCTTCTTCCTGGAGCCGGCTTCCGGCCGTCTCAGGTTCTGGCACTTCGGCGCCGGACCGGAGAATCCGAGTCTGGCCCACTCGGCCGTACCAAAGCTTTCCGGCGCGAGAACGCTGCTTCTGCGACTGGTGCGCGTCGGAAAGCAGCACGTTCGCGCTTCCTGGTCGACCGACGGTAAGCGATTCCACTGGCTGCCGGCGGTTCGCTTCGGCCCCGTCCGTGCAATCGGCCTTTACAACGGGAATTCGCGAAATGGCGGCGGCAACCGACTGGCGTTCGACGATTTCCGGGTGCTTCCTTGCGCCTCGCCGGACCTCTCGGAAGATTACGCGGCAACCACTCCTTCGTGGACCCCGCCCGACGCCTTCCTTTCGGCCGAGGGCCAGGGCGGCATGATGGGCTGGCCTGCGGTACGCCCCGAAGCACGCCCCGGGGCCTACTGGTGGTGGCCCGGCAGCGCGGTCACCAAGGAGGACCTGACCTGGAACCTCGAGACCTACCGCAAGGCCGGCTTGGGCAACTTGGGTGTGATCGGGATTTACGGCGTTCGCGGGGAAGAACACCGATCTATCGATATCTTCTCACCCACGTGGTTCGAAATGTTCAACCACGCCGTAGCCGAGGCGAAGCGGCTGGGAATGAACATCGACCTGACGCCCAGTTCCGGCTGGCGGATGGGAGGCCCGCACGTAACACCGCGGTACGGGGAGCAGACCTTCGCCGTCGAGAAGGGCCGGATCCTCGCCCGACCGAACGGCGCTCGGGTCAAACGGGCAGGCCCCGGCGGCGCAGGGCTGGCCGTCAACCCCTATAGCGAAGCGGCCGTGGCGCTTCACCTCAACTGGATGGACAAGCACATTGCTGCGGGAAACGGCGCCTCGCCGCGCGCCTTTTACTACGACTCGTTCGAAAACCCCGGAAACTGGTGTCCGGAGTTCCTCGAAGCTTTCCGGCGGTTGCGCGGCTATCCTCTGGAAGAACACGCCCAAGCTCTCGCCGGACGCGGCGACCCGAACGAGCTGAACCGAGTCCTCTGCGATTACCGAGAAACGCTTTCCGACCTGCTGATCGGCCGGGTCGGGCAGATTGTCCGGTGGAGTAAGGAGCGGGGCAGCGGGCTACGCATGCAAGCGCACGGCGCACCGGCGAACCTGCTCGATATGTACGCCGCCGCCGAACTCCCCGAAACGGAAGTTTTCGGGGCATCGAAGTTCGACATCCCCGGCTTCCGCCGCGACCCGAAATGGATTCGCCCTGACCGGCAGAGCGACCTGGTCAACCGGTTCGCCTCATCCGCGGCCCACGTGGCGGGCCGCAACGTGGTGATCTCCGAAAGCTTCACCTGGCTGCGAAACCACTATCACACGGCTCTGTCGCACGTCAAGGCCGAGTCGGACAAGCTGCTGCTAAACGGTATCAACTGCATCTACTACCACGGGATCTGCTTCGCCCCGAAAGAGACGACCTGGCCGGGATGGCTGTTCTATGCCTCGACCCAGGCCAATGCCCGGAATTCAATCTTTAGGGACCTGCCGGCGCTGAATGCTTACATCACGCGGTGCCAGAGCGTGCTGCAGGAGGGCCGTCCGCACAACGACGTGCTCCTCTACTGGCCGGTGTATGACCTGTGGATGCGCGGCGGCAGCCGCGAGCAGCGGTTCTCGGTGCATCATCCCGACTGGATAGAAAAAACACCGTGCGGAGAAGCCGGCCGCTGGATAATCGACCACGGATACACGTTCAGTTTCATTTCGGACCGGCAGATCCTGTGCACTCGTTTCGAGCAGGGCTCGCTTTGTACCCGAGGCGGCAGCGAGTACCGCGCGGTCCTGCTGCCCGCGACCAGGTTCATCAAAACCCAGACCGCCCAGCGCCTACTCGACCTGGTGGAGGCCGGCGCAACCGTGTTGGTCTGGAAGGGCTTGCCCGAGCACGTGCCGGGTTGGAAAGACCATGCCGAGCGGAAAAAGCGTCTCGGCGAACTCCTGGGCCGCCTCTCGCTCGATGCCCGCGGTGTGGCGACGGTGGGCGCCGGGAAGCTGATCGTCAGCAATGACCTGCAAAGCCTGCTCGACACCGCGGGAATTGCCCTGGAGCCGTTGATCGATCACGGGCTGCAGTTTATCCGCCGCAAGGGCCCCTCGCACGTCTCGTACTTCATCGCCAACCATTCGGCCGAACCGGTCAACGCGTGGACCCTGCTTGCCTTGCCCTGCCGCTCGGCCCTGTTGATGGATCCGATGACGGCCCACACGGGCGTCTCGCCGATCCGCGCCGAGAGTGGCCGGACCGAGGTGTTTCTGCAAATGCAGCCGGGTGAAACCCGGGTGCTGAGGGCCTTTCCCGACAAAACGGTCGAGGGGCCCGCCTGGCCAATCTCGGAAACGTCGGGCGAGCAGATCACCGTCGAAGGCACCTGGCGCATTCATTTCCTTGAAGGTGGCCCCGTGCTGCCCGATGATCTCTCCACACAGAAGCTGGCCTGCTGGTCGCAGCTTGGTGGCGACGAGGCCGAACGCTTCGCCGGCGCCGCGCGCTATACCATCACGGTCAACCTGCCGGCCGAAAACGCCGACGGCTGGCTCCTCGACCTGGGAGACGTGCGGGAAAGCGCCCGTGTCTGGGTGAACGGTAATCCGGTGGGTGTCATGGTCGCGCACCCCTTCCGCCTCGACGTGACCGGCCTGCTGGAACCGGGCAGCAACGAGTTGGCCATCGAGGTGACCAACCTCTCGGCCAATCGAATCCGCGACCTCGACCAGCGCGGCGTCGACTGGAGAAAGTTTCACGACATCAATTTCGTCAACCACATGTACAAGCCCTTCAACGCCTCCGGATGGGACCTGAAACCCTCCGGCCTGCTGGGTCCCGTCACACTCACCCCACACCGCTTAATCCATCACGCCAAATAACGTCAATCCGACCTTTGCCGGCAGCGCATACGTGACGGGGTAGTCTTTCTTCTTTCCAAGGAGATGTAACAGAATAAGTCGGCGACTGTGCCGGTTTTCGGGCAGCGAATATCGGGCTGTCCCCCTGCACGCTGCTTACGTTGCTGTGTTACACCACCTAACTCAAACCGTAACTGCAAACGCGAGCATTGCTAACATGCGATATCGAGTTGATACTGCAATGAAACCGCGTCTTTCCTCTTCATGTCGTGCGCCGAAAACGGCGCCTTCTCGGTGGCTGCCGAGACGAGGCCCTCGAGGAAAGACCTCATGTCGAAGATAGGACGATTTCTGCCGTTTGGAAAGCGGTTCTTCCGGCGTGCCCGCAAGTCGATAGACCGCTGGCTGTTCGCTCATTTCCGCAGAGTGGTAATGACCCTCGCGGCGATGAACGCGCGACGCAGCCTGCTGCGGATCGCCGAGGCAGGCAAGGACCGCCGCTTGGTCTCGAAGATCTTCCTCCATGCAGAAAAGGTATATGCCCATGGGCGCACGATCTTCGGTTGCGCGTTGATCTACCCCAACGAAACGCGCGTTGGCCCGACCGTTCTCAGAGGGTGTCTGAAAAGGTGCCACTGACAGCTTGCCTGCCAGTCCAGGTCTCACTAACCGGCCTTTTCGAACACGCTCTCAGAGGCGACCACCTACCGGAATTCCTCCCCCCGACCCCCCCTCTCCACAACACAGTGACTCCGGCTGCCGGTCGGCGAACTTCCCGCCGTGCGTCGGTTGGGATCAGGCCAAGCGAATCCGGCATGTTTGAGCAAGCTCCCACCGGGATTGCTCGGCTCCGTTTTCGCCTTTCACGTTGCAGTCGAACATGAGCATCACTCGACCGCCGGCCGGCTTCTCGGAACCACGGCTTGTTCGACCTTGCCGCCTGAATCTCTCCCGAGTGGTATCAACCAATGGCATCACGGGAGGGGAAAATGGCAAGAGATACCCAAAAACATCAGCTACCCGGCCAGGACTTGAACCTGGAACGAGGGAACCAAAATCGCCGGCAAACCTGCTAACGATGTGCTCACGATGCGCTTTTGCTTTACAGTGTGAACTTTCTTGAATCTGTTTCGGCCGCAAATTGCGGAAGAATGGTCGCCCCGAGTAACAGATTGAGTAACACTCGGGCGCGGTGGCCGTGGAACTGACGTTGACTGACCTTGTCCAGCGCGTACATTGTGGGCAACTGCCGGGACGACCTCGACGGGGGTCAAGCGTCCGGGCAAACCGCCTGGGGTTTCTTCCATCCTGCCTCAGGCGGTTGCCCGGCGGCCCGGGAAAGGATGGAAACTCATGTCGAAGCCTTCTCGCGATTTCGATTTCGACACCGCCGCGGACTATGCGGTCTCTTGCGTCCGGTCATCGACGGCGTTGCAGGTGAACATCTCGTCTTGCTGGAACCATTTCGTCGAGCATCCACCCTTTGTTGGCGAGGGCTTCGAGAGGGGCGACGAAAAACTGCATGAATTCCAGGCCAAGGCGGCCGCGATGGTCGGGAAGTTGGCGGGGCTGTACGTCCGTGCGAATGCCGTCATGTCGCGCGAACTGCTGGCTGCACTGATCGACGCAAACGCCGCCGAGCACAATCTCCCAACTGCCAAGATCGGTAATCACCGCTACACAACTCACCACGAAGCGGCTCTGGCAACCGTAGAGGGTCTTCTGTTGGTCCCGGAACTCGCCGGCATTCAGTTCTGCCTGCCGTTCGACCAAGTTGTGCGCCCCGATGATGCTGAGTGGGACGAAAACTCTGCGGATCGGCTGGAAAAAGCATTGTCGGCCGTCGTGGGTGACGGGGCCCGAGACTATTGGAACGCGGTCCGGGACGGGGTACACAAGTTCCCGACGGGCGAACCTGAGGAGATGCTTGGCCGGATCGAACAAGAAGTGGCGTTTGCCAAGGCGGCCAGCCAAAGCAGCGGGGGAGCCTTCACGCACATAAGGCCGGCAGAAGCAGCTGGCATATGGCCGGTCTCGGCTGAAACGTGGGTTCGAGAGGGTAAAGTGAAAGCCGCGCCGATGGCATCGGGGAGGTCCGGCTTTAAGTCGGCCACCGACTTAGCAACAGAGCATGGGCTGCCCTGCGAAGCGCTCCGCCATCGACTTCAACGCTGGCGAAAGCAGAACGGCCAGGGCTGGATGGAAGTTTCCTCTTCGGAACGTGGTCCGCGCGATGCACAATTTCTCTACCGACCCGACGCGGTTGCGGAAGTAGTCAATTCCATGCGCCGCGAGTAGCCGGGCCGTCCGCCCAACGTCCGCCGAAAAAGTTTTTTTGGCAAGGTGACTGCGGAAAACACGCGATCTCTTCCAGCGTCCGGCATCCGACGAACGTCCGCCGACAACACAGGGACCGGGTAGCCGCGTATTCTTCGGGCGTTATGCGTGCAGCACCCCTGCAGACCGCCGATGTACCGTTGTTCGAGCTGCGCCGGATGCTCGAGGACACGGAGCGCGGAGCCGGCCCCGAGTCGCAGGCCGCGCGGATACTGCGTCGGGTCATCAACCGCCGCGAGCAACAGGCCGACGACGCACGCCACGCCCGTCGACGGCTCGCCTCACTCGATTCCAGCAGGGGGGCCGACCAATGAGCGCCCGTCCCGCCATGCCTCGTGACGGCTCTGGGAGCGTCCGCAGCGACGAGATCCTGCGGTTGTCCGAGGCCGCCCGCCGGCTCGGCTGGGGCGCGCGCACGGTTCGCCATGCGCTCCGCGCAGGCCTCACGACAACGAAGTTCGGGCGCGCGAGATACGTGACCGGCATCGACGTGCTCACCTTCTTCACAAGACTAAAAAATGGGGACACGAGATGATTATCGATGCGCAGCGCACCGGCCGCGGCGTGCGGTACACCCGCGACTCCCCAAGGACCGCGGCCGAGGCGGCCGAGGCCGGCCGGCACTGGCCCGGCGGGCTCACCCACGGCGGCCGGCCGCCGCAGAGGCTGCGCGATCTACTCACGACCACCCCGCCCCGACACCAGGAGGACGCGTGATATGGGCGTGTCCTGGCTCAAGGTCGAGATCACCACGCCGGACAAGCCGGAAATTCTGGCGGTCGCCGCGCGGCTCGACCTGGATCCCGATATCGTCTTTGCCCGTTGGTTCCGCCTCTGGTGTTGGGCAGATCAAAACTTGTCACGCAACGGTCACGCTCGGAGCGTGACATTAGCGCAACTGGATCGTATCGCCGGCGTGACAGGATTGGCCGCCGGCTTCGCGGAACAGGGCTGGATTGTCGAGGCCGAGGACGGCGTGACCTTTGCGAATTTCGACCGACATAACGGTAAGTCCAGCAAGGAACGGGCCTTAGCGCAAGACCGGCAGCGACAACGCCGCGAAACCGTCACGGAAATGTCACGGTCGGGGCGTGACAAAATCGTGACCAGAGAGAGAGTAGATAAGAGAAGAGTTAAAGATTCATCTAACGATGAATCTTGCTCCGAGCCGGCCAGCGGCTCCGAGCCGGCGATCCTCGTTTTTCCATGCGTGGGCAGAGGCTCCAAAGAATTCCGGCTCACTCAGGCCAAGATCGACGAGTACGCCGAAACCTACCCCGCCGTCAATGTGCTCACAGAGTGCAGAGCCGCACTCCAGTGGTGCCGCGACAACCCGAAACGCCGCAAGACGGCCAAGGGAGTACCCGCCTTCCTCGGGAAGTGGATGGCACGCCAGCAGAACCAGGGCGGAAACGGCCGGGCTGCCGGGGCGGCCGACTCCCGAAACCGCGTCCCCGCCGACCAGACAACCTACTTCGAGTGACCCCCGATGCAGAACCATACGGCAGACGTGTTCGACCGACTTCCGCCGCAAGACCTGGAGGCCGAACGTGCGCTAATCGGCTCCGCACTATTGCAGCCGACCGTCCTGGACGATCTGACCAGCCTCACCGCCCAGCACTTCTACAGCGATGCACACCAGCGGCTCTTTCGCCAGCTTCGCGCCATCCACGACGCCGGCCAGCCGATCGACGCGGCGATCCTCCTCGATCGACTCCGGCAGGCGAACGAGCTGGAAGCAATCGGCGGCCCGGCCTACCTGGCCGAAGTCGCCCACTCAGTCCCCTACGCCAGCAACGCGAGCTACTACGCGGACATCGTCCAACGCAAGGCGGCGGCCCGGGCGGTGCTGCACGCCGGCTGCGACCTAATCCGCCGCGCGCACGAGCCGGCGGCCGATCCCAGCGAGGTGGTGGACGAAGCTGAGGAAATCCTTGCCGTCGCTAGAACCGCCGAATACGAATCGGCACCGGTGCCGGCATCCCGAGCCGCGATCGACGCACTGAGCCGGATCGACACCATCCAGGCCCGCCAATCCGCGGCCGGTTATCTAACCGGGCTGGCCGACTACGATCAAACCCTCGGGGGTCTGTTCCCCGGTGAGCTTGTTGTGCTGGCGGCCCGGCCGGGCCTCGGCAAGACCGCGCTGGGCTGCCAGATTGCGCACCACTTCGCATCGCGCGGCCGGACGGTCTACTTCGCCAGTCTGGAAATGAGCGCGGCCGAACTGGTCAACCGCGTGATTTGTTCCCAGGCCGGCGTTTCCTCGAAAGAAATTCGCACGGGCCAATTAACGAAGGAAAACGCCGCAAAGCTGGTCGAGGCCGCACAGCCATTCCATAATTTGCCGTGGTACATCCACGATCGGCCGGGAATGAGCGTGACGGAGATCCGCCGATGGGCCCGGCGGTACCGGCGCCACAGCCTGGACCTTGTTGTGGTGGATTACTTGCAAAGGCTGACTCCGCTCGATCGACGAGTGCCGCGCCATGAACAGATTGGAGCAATGACGGGCCCGCTGAAAGCAATGGCCCGGGAATTGGAATGTCCCGTGCTGCTGCTGGCGCAGGTCAACCGCGATCCGGAAAGAGACGCGCGGCCACCGCAACTCTCCGACCTCAAGGCATCCGGCGACATCGAGCAAGACGGGGATGTTGTTTGGTTGTTGTGGAAACGGCCGGTCGATCGCAAACAATACGCGGCCGGAAGGCTGGGGGACGATGCCTACAACGAGGCCGTTCGCCAACTCGCCAACCCGTGGCAGCCGCAGCTCGTCGAGTTGCGAGTTGCCAAGAATCGCAATGGCGAAACGCGCCGAATCAATTTGGACTGGATACCCGCAGAGACCCGATTTCAGTCCCATTCAGAAAGTGGTTTCGAGTGAACCAGCTAGCCCTATTCTCCGACACCATGCCGGCCGCGCCACCGGTGCCGCCGCCGGCGGACACGCGCCGGCAGGCGCGGGAGCGAATCCTACCGATCGCCGGCAAGCAGGCCCGGCGGGTGCTGGAGTTTTTGCGGAGCCGGGAAAAACGGGGAGGGACCGATCACGAAATCGCCGCGGCGCTGGAAATGCTACCCGACTCCGCTCGGGCGCGGAGGACCGAACTGAGGGACCTCGGCGTGATTCTGGATTCGGGCGAGCGACGGCCGACGCCGAGCGGGCGGTGGGCCAAGGTTTGGGTGGTCGCGGATATTTCCGGCGAAATAATCCCCGCGGCGCCGCCGGACAGGGACGAATCCCCGAATCAAACCAGCGAGGCCGATGATGCACCTTTTTAACGTGACTCGCCCGGGCGGCGAGATCGACGCCCGGCAACTGACGGGACAAGCGGAAAATGCCGGCGACGTGTTCGCGGCGATCGACGAACTGGTCGAGGACCTCGACGCCGAGGGCCGGCCCGGGCCGCCGCGGGAAAACACTTTCGAGTGAAGGCATATGGAAAGCAAGCAAGCGACTGCGGCCGCGGAAACGGTGTGCGTCGAGGTTCCGCTCGCCGAACTCGGCGACTGCCACCTGACGCGCCACTGCGAGGCCCGGCTTGATCACCGCCAGGCGGTGGCGCTGCAGCGGCTGCACAACGGGCTCGATGCCGCCGGCGCGCGGCTGGCCGGCGGCAAGCGGATCTACAGCCGCCCCGATGCGGTCCGCTGGCTGCTGGAGCGGATCGCAGACAAAACGGAACGGGAGTAAGTGATGCAAGCAAAGATCATCCGGCGCGAAGACGAAATCGAAGTCCGCGACGAAGCCGGAAGCATACGGATCCTCTTGAAGAGCGACTCGGATGACCCGGCCTGCCTGTTTTTCGATCGATCGGGCGAGCCCGCCGGCGGCTTGAGCTTTGACCACAACGACGAGTTGGTAATCAGTCTGACCGATTCACAAGGCCGTGTCAAACTGGCCTTGGCGATGATTGACGGCGAGCCGATGGTTTTCGCGGTCGATGGCGATGGCCGACTGACGCATGCGCGGCACGCGCTGGATCCGCCGGCGACGATCGGCGACTTGGCGGCCGCGCGGAATTAACGACAGAGCGCCGTGGCCCGCCCTCGCCGGCGGCGGGCCGAAGCAAAGCACCCCGCCGGCAACGAGGCTTGAACCGTGGCCGAACGAAACCACCGAATTGAATCGGACGACTGGTACAGTCCGCGCGACCTGAAACTGATCCTCGACATTTCCGAGCACGTTCAGCAGCAGGCACGCGCCGCCGGCGAGCTGCAATTCAGCCAGCGCGGCGACGCGATCGTCTACAAAGGCGGTTGGGTGAATGCCTGGCTCGACGGCCCGAATAGCGCGCCGACGGCCGGATCCAGCCCGCAACGCGCCCGAGCAGCTCGATCGACACAGGCCACAACCAAGCCGGCGAGCGTTTCGCCGGCTGCTTTCCAAATCGAACCGAAAGGAAGTAACCCGATGACCAGTTGCCAAGACCCCGTCGCCACGTTCAACGAGCGGGTAAGCTCCAAGGTCGAGGCAGGCGCCTCGCGACGCGAAGCCGTCGCCGCCGTTGCCCGCGAGGATCCGGACCTGCACACCCGCTACCTGGCGGCGAGCAACGATTCCGCCAGCAAGCAGAAGTTGATCCAGGACCGGCACGAGATGAACCGCGCTGGTTGAGCAAACCGCTACGCCGCCCCGCGGCAATTTTCACATTAACCAAAGCACTGGAGAAAAAATGTCAACTGCAACAAGCGAGCCGGCCGCAATCGAAGGGCTGCCGGCGGACGAAAACGCGCCGGCGATCGAGCCGGCCGAAGACAACCACGGCCTCACGCCCCACGACGTGCTAAAACCCGAGGCAAACTACTCGGCCAGCGGGCTGCGAATATTGCTAGGGATCACCCCCAGGCAGATTGGAGAGGCGCGAGCCGAAGGGTTTTTGCTGTCAACATCTGGAGCCTACGGCGCAAATTGCCGCTGGTCGGGCCGCGACATCCTAAACTGGATCGAGGCGACCGGCGCGCCGTACCAAATCAGCGCCGAGACCGCGCGGATCCACCGCCAGGTGCATGGCGACCCGGAAGCCCCGCCGGCCGAGGAAGCGCCGTCGCCGCCGTCGGTGATCGACCAGGCCGCCGAGCTGCTCAGCCAGCAAGACGCCCGCGCAAGGGTGAGCGAAGACGACTGGCAGCAGCACGGGCTCGATCGCTATCTGAAGATCCTCTCGGCCGCCAAGCCGACGCGGGACGACGCCGATACCCTGGCCCAGATCATGCGTGACCTCGGGCTGACACCCGAGCAGGTAGCCGACGATCGCCGGCTGATCGTGCGGGCGCAAGAACTCGCCGCGCTGCACGCCGATCGGCAGGCGGCCGCCGAGGCGTGGCGGCAGACAATCGGGGCGCGCCGGGAGCAAGAAGCCCGCCACAAGGCCGAGCAACGAGAAATGCGTGCCCGGCTGCATAAGGCCGACTGGCGACGAACGCAGGCCGACGAGGCGGGCGACAAGCTCGGCCAGTTACGTAGACGCCGGCCGGAATTGTTCCAGCCCGGCGACGACGGACTGCCGCAACTCCGCGGCGTCGCGAAGAAATAGGTTTCGCTCGGCCGGCGCGTACGGCGCCACGGGCTCTTACTCGGCCCCGGCTCGTACGCGGCCGGCCAGCATTACGCAGAACAGACCTCCGAGCGCGAAAGGAAACCAAGCCATGGCCGCCGGCGGAATTGTTGTCGAGATGTCCTCCGAGGAATCCAAGCTCTGGCGCGGGTTCCAGTCGATCATTGCGCAGCAGAAGAAGATGGAGGACGGGCTGCAGAAGGTCGGCGGCGCCGGCAACAAGGCCGCCGCCGAGCATCGCAAACTCGAACAGGCCGCCAAGCGGGTCTATGAACAGACCCGGACGCCGCAGGAGCGCTACGCGGCGAAGATGCAGCAGCTCAATCAGTTACTCAACAAGGGCAAGATCTCGCAAGAGACCTATGGGAAGGCCACTGGGCAGGCCGCCGCGCAGATGCGGGCCGCCGGCCAGGCCGGCAAAAACGCCTTCGGGCCGAACATGCAAAGCATGGTCACCGGGCTGATCGGGGTGCTGGGTGTCA
>Ga0180429_10003175_pt1 | contig 13350 bp, 8 predicted proteins | sample SS_ome_FD_132428 | JGI IMG/M metagenome (GOLD analysis project Ga0180429, IMG submission 132428) | Hypersaline lake sediment archaeal communities from the Salton Sea, California, USA - SS_1_S_1 metaG | ecosystem: Environmental > Aquatic > Non-marine Saline and Alkaline > Hypersaline > Sediment ...
CACTGGCGGTTTGGCTGTTGGCGGCCCTACCCGCTGGGCCTCGCCGCCTGCCAACTCTTGCCCATCGGGCATGGCGAGCAACTTGTATTTCAATGACGAACTACCACAATTGAAGACTAATACGTTCATGGCTCAAACCTCCGATGACTGGCCCGGTTCCACGGCACGGTCGTCCTGTGCGGTGGTTCTGTTGTGTCAGGGGCCTCATGCCCGCCCTTGGCGGTCTAGATCTCGTCTCCGGTCCAGCCGAACACGGGCACGCCAATGAGGCTGTGTACTATGGCAGCTGTCCCGTAGACCGCTTGACACACCTTGTCCACTTCAACCCATTCGTTGACGGCGTGTGCACTGTCCTCGTTGCCCGGACCGTACCCGATGGTCGGTATGTTGTACTCATTGGTCAACACACCGCCGGCCGTTCCCATGCCCAACCGGCCCAACTGCCACTTGCCCGCGCGTACCTCGCAGCCGGCTGCGGCCAACGATTGGCGTGCGCGTGACATCAAGTGACAGAACGGATCGATTGCCCATGCATGCGTCACACGCCTTACAGCAGTTGTTGTACCGGTGTACAACCGTTGGTTGTCCTGACGCACGGCGACCTGGACGGCCACTTCACCGATGGACTGTGTCACCATGACCGCCTCGCGCTGTACCTGGCTGAGCACGGCGTCTATATCGTCGGCTTCGTTGACCCGCCGGCGCAGGCCAATCGTCGCCCGACGTCTGCCCTCCAACTGCTCGTAATGGGGCGCTTCGGACGCCAGGTCTTCGCGGTCTTTACCTTTAGAGAGGCCGCGGCGTGCATTGAAATCCGCCGCCAGCGCCGCTGCGGCGTCGCCGACATCGAACATGTTGGCCCCTTCGACGCGAACCTCCAATTCGACCCAACCGTCGTGCCCGTAATAGAGCCCCAGTTCGGTGGGCTCGCCCAACAGGGCGTAGTCAACGGAGAGGCCGATATCCTTGATGGTCTTTTCCATGAGGGCCCGCATCCCTACGCTGCCGCCCTGCTCTTCCCCGACCGTAGCGGCGACCACCAGGTTTCCCTGCAAAGGCAAGAGGCTCCGCTTGAGCAGCGCGCCGCTGTAGACTTGAGCAGCCAAACCAGCCTTGCAGTCACTGGCACCCCGGCCCCAAAGCTTTCCATCGCGTACGGCCCCCTCATAAGGCCCAGCGTCCCAGTCGCCTTCTTCGCCCACGATGGTCGTATCCATGTGGCAAGCCAACAGGACAGTGGGGCCGGCCTCTCGTCCCAACATCGTGCCGACAACGTTACCAAAGCTGTCCCGCACTACCTGCTCGTATCCCAGGCGGGTCATCTGCTTTTGCACCTCGTTGGCGAGGTCTCCTTCCGATAGACTCGCACTGGGGGTGCTTACCAGCCGCTGGGCCCACGCTAGTGCTTCTTTGCTGGTGGGCTCGTTTCGTCGTGCCAGAATGTCGTACATGTCCGTTCTCCTGCAAAAAGTGTCGTTCATCTCTGTTGGCTTAAGGAACAAAAACCGTACCAACGGAGCACAATTCTTATAACCACTTGTTTTTCATGTACTTAAAAACCATTTACTCCCCTTGACTTTCGCGCAATATTGCTTCATAATTAAATGATACCACTTCATTATGAAAGGTTTTGTCATGAAGGCGCAAGATCTTAGACTCGACGAGATCCTCGAATTCACGGAAGGTCGCATCTTTCTGAGAGGTCGCCGACTCGTGCTGCACCCCCTGCACGCGTTCGCCCATGTGCGCAAAGACCTCGTCGATATGGTCGGCAGCGAAGGGGCGCGGCGTCTGCTCACCCGCTTTGGCTTCTTCTGGGGCAACGCGGACGCGGCCGCCATGACCCGCATCTTCCATTGGGACTCTCTGGAAGAATGGATCAAGGCCGGCCCGCGAATGCACTCTCTCCAGGGCGTGACGCGTTCGGTGGTCAAATCCCTCGACCTTGACCAGGCAAACCATCGTTTTCGCATGGAAGTGAACTGGTACCATTCGGGCGAAGCTGAAGAGCACCTGCTGGAGCTGGGCCCCGCCGACGAGTGCGTCTGCTGGATGCTCACCGGCTATGCCAGCGGCTATGCATCGTTTTGCCTGAAGACTAAGATCTATTTTATCGAGCAGCAATGTCTTGCCAAGGGCGACGCCCTCTGCAGTGCTATCGGCGTAGACGAAGCGTCCGGCGGCGACATGATCAAGGATGTTCTGCCTTACTATGAGGAGGTCGAGCACATCCAGCCGCAAATCATGGAACTGACAACGCAACTGCGTCAGAAAGACCGCCAACTTGCTCGTCAACGCCGCCGACTGGCGGCCTTCGATCGCGTGCAACGTGCTGACCTGGTGGAGGTGCACTCGAAGGCATTTCGTCGTGCTTTGGAATTAGCTGACCGTGTGGCCCGTTTTGATTCGGCGGTTCTTATCACGGGCGAAAGCGGTGCTGGCAAAGAAGTACTGGCTCGCTACGTGCACAACGCCTCTGGTCGTGCCAAGCACCAGTTTTTGCCCATTAACTGCGGCGCCCTGCCCGAAACCCTCCTGGAAAGTGAACTATTCGGGCACAAGGCGGGGGCTTTTACCGGGGCGATTCACGACCGCGTCGGGCTTTTCGAGCAGGCGGATAAAGGCACCATTTTTCTGGATGAGATTGGGGACATATCGCCGGCCCTGCAAGTCAAGCTCCTGCGGGTCCTCCAGGAGAAACAGATCATCCGGGTCGGCGACAACAAGACGCGTTCGGTGGACGTTCGCATCATGGCCGCCACCAACCGCGACCTGCCCCAAGCCATCCAACGAGGTAGTTTCCGGGAAGACCTCTTTTATCGTCTGGCGGTTGTTGAAATCGAAGTGCCCCCTCTGCGGGAACGTCCTGAGGATATTCTGCCGCTAGCGCGCCACTTCGTGCACCAGCTCGCCCAGAGCCTGAAACTGCCCAACCTGCGTCTGGCCCCCACCTGTCTCGACTATCTCAGCGCCTACCACTGGCCCGGAAATGTGCGTGAACTGCAAAACGCCCTGGAACGAGCGGCGGTTTTGACACGCGACGGCTGCATCAGCCCCGAATACCTGCCACCAGCAGTCCTCAATACGCCCTCGCTTACGGAGGCGGCCACAGGCTCGTTCACGCGTACCCTGGAGCAGGTCCAGAACGATTACATTCGCGCCGTCCTGCGTCTTACAGACGACAACCGCTCTCGCGCGGCAAAGATTCTGGGCATCAGTCCGGCCACCCTCTGGCGCAAACTGAAACGGATCGCCCCCCAACAGTAAGTATGGGTGGCCGCCGAGCCCCCCTGAACAACCGCTTCTCCGTTGTGACTCAGGCGTGACGCATTCTTCCTGAAAGCAGGACGACGTCGCGCAACGCCTGGACGTGCTTGGCTGCGAGCCAGCGTGACTCGAAATCCTTTTCCTGGACAATCTGGGCAATGGCCGCCAAAGCGTGCAGATGGAAGTTCCGTTCATCGGCCGTCCCCGCCAGCACAAATACCGTGTGCACCTGCGACGCCTTTTCTGAGAAACGAATCCCCTGCCGCGCCCGAGCCAACAGCAGCTCAAAGCGGTGCTCACCCGGCACCACCACATGGGGCACCGCCAGACTCTGCCCCAGCAGCGTACTGCTTTGTTCCTCGCGCCGCCGCAACATCTGCAACAGATCTTTTTTGGCCAGCCCCAAGCGCCCTGCCAGTTGCTCGCTGACCTGCTCGAAGAAGACCTCCCTCTCGGTGGGCTTGTCCAGATCGAGCACGTGTGCCGACTCCACCAGCCGGTCAAAGCGGTCAAGGGTCACCTGGTCCCGCTCGTGCACGATGTCCTTTAGCTCGCTCTCAAGGGCGCCCGTGACCAATTCCCTCGCAGTCAGCCGCTCAAGCAGGTGAAGCAGTGCCGATTCCTGCTTTACACGCTTTCTTCCGTAGAACCAGTATGCCAGGAACCCGCCCAGAATCAGCAGCGCACTGATGATATAGGCGTGTATCCCCATCTGGAACAACACAAAACCCAGGCCGATGATTCCCGCGATCTGCAGCCAGGGATAAACGGGGGACCGAAACGCCGGCCTGTAGTTCTGCAATCCGCTCTCGCGCAGTACAATCACCGCCAGACACGACAACACATTGACCAGAATGAGCACTGTCGAGGCGGCCTTGACCAGGATTTCCAGTTCCAGAAGCATATTAAGAAAGATCACGCCGCCCGTGGCCATAATAGCTACATAGGGGGTTCTGAATCGCTTGTGCACCTGCCCCAGTCGCGTGGGCAACAACTGGTCCCGGCTCAGCGCTAATAGATACCGCGATGCCGCCAGTGTCCCGGCGTTCGCCGTCGAAACAAAAGAGAGAATGGCTCCGACACTCATGGCCATATACCCGAACGAGCCCAGAATCACCCGCCCGCCGTCCGATAGCGGCGTCCGTGACTTGTCCAACACGTCGCTTTCCAGGACCCCGCTGGTCACCATCACCGCCAGCGTGTACACCAACGCCGTCCCCGCCAGCGAGAGCACCAGCCCCAACGGAATCACCCGTCCCGGATCACGTACTTCCTCGGCCACACTGGCCACCTTGAGCAGTCCCCCGTAAGACACAAAGACGAACCCTGTGGCCACAAAAATCTGTCCCATACCATGCGGGGCAAAGGGGATCAGCAACTCTGAGCGTATACGGCCCATTCCAACCACAATATACAGGGCCAACAGGACGAACAGCCCTCCCACCAGGGCCACCTGTACTGTAGCGGCCTGTCGCACCCCCACCAGGTTCAACACGACAAAGGTCGCACACAAAACGCCCCCCGCCACCACGGGCGGCAAAGGCATCAACAGTGCGGCAAAGGTCGCCATACCTACAATGGCGAAAGCACTCTTCAAACACAGGGAAAACCAACTCAAGATGCCCGCCACTGTCCCTACGCCTGATCCGAAACCACGTGCGATAAAGAAGTAGTCTCCCCCCGCCTTAGGCATCGCCGTGGTCAATTCCGCTGTGCTAAGCGCCCCCGCCGTGGCCAGCACACCGGCCAACAGATACGACCAAATCACCCCGGGGCCGGCCAGGGCATGGGCCATCCCCGGCAGAATAAAGAGCCCTGAACTGATCATCGCCCCCGAGGCGATGGCCAAGACATGGACCAGCCCCAACCCTTTTCGCAACGTGCCAGCCTGAGCCATTTCTACGTCGCCTCCCGCTGACTTGGCCCGATCCTCCACGCCATAACGCCCCTTACCCGAGGGCCCGGGCAAAAGGTGACCAATCCAAGAAGAGTCCACTTGGATTATAGCACACCTGCCCGCGAGCTCAAAACGCATCCCAGACCTGCGGTTATAGTCAGCGTAAGGTGCCAGCCATTCCTTGAAAGCCGCGTTTTAACACCCCTTAGCCCCCACGGACACCGGCCTTGCTCGGTAAGAACGGTAAGGGCGGATCAATCAGGCTCGTTTGCGTTCGCCGCCTTGGCATCGCCCCCGCCGTTCTGAGCGGTATACTGCTCGTGAAGTTCGAGACTGTCCACATCGCCGACATACTCCGGCACAATTTCCTTGAGCGTCTCGACGATCTCTTCCAACGCCGCCCGGTCCGCAAGCTTCACCAAGCGACCAATCGCCTCGTTCAGATGTGGTTCGTCCGGCGGGTCATTCTTCCATATACTGATCTTCGCATGTCGCGTCGGCATCATATTCTCACCGGTTGTGGCCAGCTCTTCAAAGAGTTTCTCGCCCGGTCTCATGCCGGTAAAGACGACCTCGATATCTTCGCCCGGACGAAACCCGCTCAGCGTCACCAAGTCCCGCGCCAGATCTACAATTTTGACCGGCTCGCCCATATCCAGCACGAACACCTCGCCGCCGTTCCCCATCGTCGCCGCCTGCAAGACCAATTGCGACGCCTCCGGTATCGTCATAAAGTATCGCCGCATCTCCGGGTGGGTCACCGTCACCGGTCCGCCCGCCTCGATTTGCTGACGAAACAGCGGTATCACACTGCCGTTGCTGCCCAGCACATTTCCAAAACGCACCATCACAAAATCGGTCTTGCTGCGCCGGTTCAGACACTGAATAACCATCTCTGCCAGACGCTTGGTCGAGCCCATAATGCTCGTCGGATTGACCGCCTTGTCTGTCGAGATCATTACAAAATGGGCGGCACCGTGCCGGTCGGCCGCCTGGGCCACACTGCGCGTGCCCACCACGTTGTTCTTGATCGCTTCACCAGGGTTCAGCTCCATCAACGGCACGTGCTTGTGCGCCGCTGCATGTATTACCACCTCCGGACGGTAGCGATGAAAGACCCTATCCACCCTCTCCGTATCTACGATATCACAGATCACCGCCTGAATGTCGATCGTTTCGAATCGGCTCGTCAGCTCCCGCTCAATGTAGAACAAAGCATTCTCTGCCTGCTCCACCAGCACCAACTGCTTCGGATTGAACTGGCCCACCTGTCGGCACATTTCCGAACCGATCGAACCGCCCGCCCCCGTAATCATCACTACTTTGCCTCGGACGAACTCCTCAATCAGCTGCAGATCCAGCTGCACGGGCTCGCGACCCAACAAATCGTTAATGTCGACGTTGCGCATTTGGGATACGCTCACCCGGCCCGACGCAATCTCCACAAGATCCGGCACCGTGCTGAAGCGCAGAGCCGTACCCTCGCACCGCTGAATGACCTGGCGCATTTGCCTGTGCGTGGCACTGGGCATTGCGATGGCAATCTCGTCCACGTTCAACTCATCCGCAAGCTGCTTGATCTGCTCGGTCGTCCCCAGCACCCGCACCCCATGGATACGCACTCCCTGCTTGCGAACGTCGTCATCGACAAACCCCACGACCTCATACCGGCCCTGCTCCCTGCGGTGAATTTCGCGAACCAGGACCTCGCCGGCGTTACCCGCCCCCACCACCAGCAGTCGGCTCAACTGGCCGACCTCCTCCTGGTGCGTCTCCTCATAGTACAACCGAATTGCCACCCGCACACCGCAGACCACTACAATGGTCGCCGCCCAATCCAGCAGCATTACCGCCTGCGGTATCTCCCGTAAAGGCCCCATGACATCCCAGATCGGCCTGATGTTGGCCACCACGTAGTAGCCCAACACCAACGTAAGTGTACTCAAGAACGCCCCCGTCATGATCGTAAACAAGTCCGATATGCTTACGTAACGCCACCACCCGTGGTACTGATGCAACAGGCCGAATACCACTAGTTTCACGATCAGTACCGGCACCAGCCAACTCAAGAAGGTGACCGGAAACCACGTCTCATCAATGCGCATCTCCTCTCTGACCAGAAACGCCAAGAGTAGCGCAAACGTAAACAGAATCGCATGAGCCGCCATCAGCTTCAGTGAACGCAGCCTCTGATACCAGAGCCCCACCCGTTTGGCCTGCTCGCACGATGGTTCCCTTTGCTCCATACCTACCCGCTGCCTAACCCCCTCGACAAGCTTATCCCTGCCTGATTACCTCAGGCCTCAACTGCGCAGAACGCGAATGTTTAACTATAACCTTTTCTGGCCAAAGCGTCAATCACACCTGACCCAGGACTGTTACTCATTTATCGGTAGTCGGCCGCTATGTCTTCACCTTAGAGCATGCCTTGCAAGCACTTAAAGCCCCATGGCAGCGCAGCGTCCCTCTTGAGCCCCAAGGAACCACGTTTACAAAGTCACTGTTCGCTTACACAGCAGCCTTGGCCCGACCGGTTCGTTTTTTCGGTCGCTATGGCCCGCACCGGTCACTAGAATAGGCAAAAAATCGGCCCGCCTCACATACCCCTCTACGTTCGCGAGAGTGCCAGACGATGCCTTTGCACATAGCCATCCTCAAACGCCCGTATCTCGACATGATCCTGGAAGGGCGTAAGACCGTCGAATGCCGACTTACCCGCATCGCCTGTGCCCCTTTTGGCCGCGTCCAACCTGGGCAGACCATTCTGCTTAAGCAATCTTCAGGTCCAATAAGAGGAGCAGCCCGTGTAAGGCGTCTCCTTTCGCAAGAAGACCTCAGCCCGACCGACGTTGAGCACCTCCAACGCCGTTACAATGATCAGATCTGCGCCCCACCGGAGTTCTGGCGTGGCCGCCGCCAAGCCCGTTATGCCACCCTCATCTGGCTCGAAGACATCCGCACGCTTCGTCAACCCCATAGCTACCGCCAGAAAGGGCTTCAGCCCTGGCTGGTCCTTCCCTGCGATCACCCCCTGGCCAGCCTGGCCCAGACAGTTGGGTGCCCTTAACCCCACCGTTGCCTCCACCTGCGCCGTAAGAATACTAGACGGATTGCCCAGCAGCAATCTCGACCAGGGCTTGGGCAGCATAGTGCACCTGCTCCACCGTCAGGAAAGGCCCCATGCTCAGCCGCGTCGTGCCCCCAGTATCCAACGTTCCCAAAGCCTGGTGGGCGAACGGCGCACAATGAAGCCCCGGACGTGTCAAGACGCCAAAACGCTCCTCCATGACGGCCGCCAGCTCCGCAGGATCGTAACCGTCTACACGGACACTGAAGACCCCCACCCGCTTGTTGAGATCGGTTGGCCCAAAGACCTTAAGCCCCGCCACGGACCCTGTCGCCGCCATAAACGCCTCGCACAAGGCCCGCTCGTGCTCACGAATGGACTCGACACCACGTTCCAGCACATGGCCCACGCCGGCACACAATCCGGCAATCCCGATCGCATTATGACTGCCCGCCTCAAACTTGTCCGGCATGAAATCGGGCTGCTGGGGCACCTCGCTCTTGCTACCGGTCCCCCCTTCCTTCAACGTCCAAAGGCGCTCGTCGAGTCCCTCCCTGATGTAGAGCGCCCCCGTCCCCAGAGGTCCCAACAGCCCCTTGTGGCCTGGAAACGCCAGCAGATCGACATGCATGGCCTCGACGTCCACCGGCAGATGGCCTATCGTCTGGGCCGCGTCCACCAGGTAGACAATCCCGCGTTCTTGCGCCAGGCGACCAACGGCCTCCACCTGCTGAACACTGCCACAGACGTTGCTTCCGTGAACGAGAGCTATCAGCTTGGTATCGGGTCGAACGGCCCGTGCAATCTCATCGGGGTCCACCAGCCCGGCGCCATCGGCCCGCACATACGTTGCCTCGACCCCCTGACGCTGTGCCAGCGCCGCCAAGGGACGCAGCACGGAATTGTGCTCCATCTGCGTCGTCACGACGTGGCCGCCTTGCTCTGTCAAGATGCCCTTTATCGCCAGACTGAGTCCGTCGGTGCAATTGCACGTCATTATGATCGAACTGGGCCGCTCTGCCCCTATCAGCCTTGCAATCCGCCGACGCGTCTCCTCAATGATCTGGCCCGTCTCAATCGCTTCCCGATACGCCCCACGCCCTGCTGAAGCCCCCACCTGACGCGCATAATGCATCATCGCCTCGTGCACGGCCTCTGGCTTGGGAAAACTCGTCGCCGCATTGTCAAAATAACACCGCTCCACCACGTAATGCTCCTATGTTAACAGCCCCCTTCCCCAAAGGCCATTCTAGCACCCCAACCATCCGCCGTCAACCAACGCCGCCTCCACATGCTGCCTCTCTCCACCACCACGTCAAAGCTCCCCAAGAGCCGATAACCAAAACGCCCCGGCCTTGATACCCCCCCAATTACCGTTGCCAAACCGGTTTCTCTGCACCTGTCCGGGATGGACTCAAATCCCGCCGAGTCCAGGCCGATACCTCTAATGCGGAATAAACACCCTTTAGCCCCAGTCAAAGGCGGGCAAGACATGACCTACGAGAGCTATAACCGGGGCGACTGGGCTGACGCCGAGGGGCGGGCCGAGCATGCCCACGAACTCTACGATCAGGGCAACTGCACCGAGGCGCTGCAGGAACTCGATGCCGCCATCGACATCAATCCCCATAACGCCAATTGGCTCTTCAACAAAGGGCTCACCCTCGACTCGCTCGAACGTTATCAGGAAGCTCTCCAAGCCTATAAACTCGCCCAGGAACTGGACGGTGACGACTGCGAGATTCTAAACTGTCTCGCGATCGACTACACCCGTCTCGGACAGTACGATCTCGCCCTGGAGACCTTCGAACAGATCGAACTGTCCCAGCCCGACTTCGAACCGGCATACTGCAACCGTATCATCACCTACGCTGAACTGGGCCAACACGACAAGGCCGAGGAAATGTTCTACCTCGCCCGACAGATCAAAGAAAACTGCCCTCTCTGCTACTACAACATAGGCAACTCGCTCTTCTCACGCCAACAGTACGATAGAGCCGTCTGGTGCTGGCGCCAGACAAAAAAACTCGACCCCACCCACCCATCGATCGATTACCGCATCGCCCAGGCCTATTGGGCCAAAGGAGAACCACAAAAGGCCAAGGAATTCTTTCTGAGGGAACTGCGACGCAATCCCGGCGACGTCGAAGCACTCCTTGATACAGGCATCCTACTGCTCGAAATCAGCGAACTCGAAGCCGCTCGCGAAAAATTCCACCGCATCCTCGAACTTAACCCCAAACACGCACAGGCCCACCACTACCTTGGCGAGTTCTATCTCCACGAAAGCAATCTCCCCCAAGCCCTGGAGGCTTTCAACCAGGCGGCCGCTCTCGATCCCCACTTGGCCGGCGTCCACTATCGCCTCGGAGAATGCCACCTCCTGCTTGGCCAGGAAGCCAACGCCCGCGAACATCTCCTTCTCGAACTTCGCTGTGCCACCAACCACCCCGAGGTCCTCCTGGATCTGGGTTGCCTGCTCCAACAGATCGGCCAAACCGCCGAAGCCATGACCTGCTTCGAGCGCGCCATCGAAAGCGATCCCGACGACCCCCGCCCTTACCACAATCTCAGCCTCTGCTACTACCAATCGGGGCTACTCGAACAAGGCGCCGACCTCTCGGTCAGAGTCCTCGAACGTGACCCCCAGCACCTGCCCGCCCTGCACAACCTGGCCTATATTCACCTCAAACTGGGTTATTTCGACCAAGCCCAGAAATACGCCCTCCGGGCAGCCCAAATCGCTCCCGATCAACCGCTATGGACCAGCCTTTGCCGTACGATTGCCTTACGCCGCGTCTGCCACCGGTCACTCAGGCCCATTCTTCGCTTGGCCGTCTTGGTCCGCACCCACCTGCTCGGCCGCCAGGGCACGAAGACGCCCCCCCAAGAAGCCTTCCAAATCGTCGTGGATTCCCAATCCATCTCCGACGACTGCCAAGTCTAAAACGCCCCGCAACGTGCCCCCTCGTCTCAGACGCCTGCGTTTTGCCTGCGTCAAGCATGGACCTGTTACATATTGACAATGTTCATTGGCTCGCCCGTTAACCAGGCGTGAATGTTGTCAAATGTGGTCCTGATGATCCGCTGACAGGCTTCCTGTGAGTTGAAGGCATTGTGCGGCGTGATGATCACATTAGGCAACCGCAACAGCGCGTTGGACTGAATCACCTTGCGCAATGTATCGACATCGTAATGACTGCTGAGAATCTCGGCTTCCTCGCTGATTACGGCCTCGGCTTCGAGCACATCCAAGGCCGCCCCCGCCAGATGCCCGCTCCTTAATGACTCTATCAGTGCCGCCGTATCGATCAACCCACCCCGCGCTGTGTTCACCAGGATCATTCCCCGTTTGACCTTGGCCAGAACCTCACGTCCGATAATATGATGGGTCTTGTCTGTCAGCGGAAGGTGCAAGCTCAACACATCGGACTCGGCCAGCAACGTCTCAAAATCCACATACCGAAACCCCAATGCCCCACTGAGCAGAACGTCCGGATTAAGATCATACGCGATGCGGTTCATGCCGAATCCGCCCGCAATACGCATGGCCCGCGAACCTATCGCGCCAACCCCCAGAGAGCCAAATGTCTTGCCCGCCAGGTCGATACCACGCAAGCCCTCCAGACTAAAGTCGCCTCGGCTTGTCCGCTCATAACAGCGGTGTATCTTACGCGTCAACGCCAGCAACATACCAAACGCATGTTCAGCCACGGTATCTTCGCCATAATGAGGCACATTGGCCACCAGAATACCCCGCCGGCGACATTCCTCCAGATCAATATGGTCGAAACCCGTAGACCGCGTCGCGATGAGCTTGAGCTGCGGCATACGTGCCAGCTGCTCCATATCAACTTGACTGTGAACAAACGGGCTCAAGATCGTCACGTCGTTTGTGACAACATCATCCCCTGTCGCCTCCAAACGATCCGGAGACGTCAGAACCGTGCATTTTCGAGGACACAACGCCTTTAACTGCTCCTGCTCCCAGGCTTCAAGCTCGGTAAAGAGCATCGTTGGACACGTTGACAGGCTCTCGTAAATGCACTCCATAGGCTATCACCTTGTCCCCGCAAGATGCCTGCCCAAACCGCTGCTCATGGCATCACTAAAGGGCAACCACGCCCGGGACCTGACCCACGCTAGAGCCACTGGGCATTGATATGCGTCCGCGGCAGATCAACCTGCTCGGTATCAGGATTGTAGAACGTGTTTTCGTCGTAACGTAGCCGACCGATACTGCCCTGCCCGTCATTGGCACTGATCGTCCCGTAAATCCGTTCGCCGATCAGCACGCGATCGATGTCACCCGCACTGCACGTGACGTCCGCATCGCCCATCAGAGAACCGCCCGCCGTAACCGCCCGCAGCCTGTTGCCCGCGGTCAGGTCCGCAAAGATGTCACCAAAGACCTTGACCGTCCCGACAGTATCGTCGGCATTGACCGCACCCGACAGATTGCCCCCGCTGCGACGCGAACCGGCACTCAAGCGATTGATAACACCTTCAACGTCCAGATTGGCGACATTCACGTTACCGCCGGCCTTGAGACTGCCCAGCACACCAGCACCCTCGCCGTCCGTCACCTCGATTGCCGAACTGAGAATGTCGCCCTTGGCCGAAATGTTCCGAATGGCCGATACTGCCCTGATGTTGGCACTGATATCGCCCCCAGCCGCAATACGATTGATCGCACCGTTCGCGGTGGTCGCGTCAATACTGCCGCTCAAATCGCCGCCCACCTTCAGGCTGCGAATTGTCGCTTCGCTGTCCAGATTGATCTCGGCGTCGCCACTGACCTGGACGCTGCCCAGTTGTGCGTCTTCCCCCCGAATCGACAGGCTGCTACCCAACAGGTCACCCGTCACCTTGAGCGAACTGACCGAGCCCGCTTCAATGTCCAGACTGTCCGCCCCGGCCCGCAGCAACACCGTACGAATAGCCTCGGTGCCGGCATCGATGCTCGTATCACTGACCGCCCCAGTCACCTGCAGCCGGTTAATCGCACCACTGATGGAGGTATCACTCACGGCCCCGCCAACCTTCAAGACGTTAATCGTCGGGTCCTCCATGTCGTCAGCTGTAATCGTCGCCCCGCTGATGTCGCCCTCAACCGTCA
>Ga0180429_10003177_pt1 | contig 13346 bp, 10 predicted proteins | sample SS_ome_FD_132428 | JGI IMG/M metagenome (GOLD analysis project Ga0180429, IMG submission 132428) | Hypersaline lake sediment archaeal communities from the Salton Sea, California, USA - SS_1_S_1 metaG | ecosystem: Environmental > Aquatic > Non-marine Saline and Alkaline > Hypersaline > Sediment ...
CATCGGTTGGAGCTGTGGACAGGGCGTCGAGTAGGGCGTCGAACAGGTCGAGGAAGGTTTCCGGATCCTCCGGAGTGAACGCCGGACTCGGCCGGCTACCCGGCAGGTCCAGGGTCACCAGGGTGGAGCGCAGGGGACGGTGCACGTCCAGCGGCAACCAACGACGCAGATCCGAGCTTCCCCAGATCCGGAACCGGTGCATCCACCAGCCCAGCGGTTCGGCCCGGTACCCGCGGATCGACCGCAGCGGGATCACTTTCGACGTGCCCGAGGGGAAGTGATAGCGCCGCAACGTCAACGCCCGCCGATCCAGTTGAATCAGACCGTCGTCGTAGTGCTGCCGCGGCGGGTTCGTCATGGCTGTTTCGCGCAGCGCAATTCGTGGCCCCGGCTGGTCAGGCACCGGCCGGTCTTGAGGTCCCAGGCCCAGCCGTGCAGATTGCAGGTGAGGGTGGTGCCCTCGACCACGCCGAACCTGGACAGATCTGCTTTCAGGTGTGGGCAGCGGCGCTGGATCTGCTACCCGTCCAGGCTGATCGTCGAGGTGTCGTCGTGGGCTTCGGCGAACCAGCCGTCGGCGTAGGCGATGCGCTCATCGGTGAGGCACTTGAAGAAGGTGTAGAGGTACTCGTTGTAGCCGCCGACCCGCCACGCCCGGAACCGGGTGGATAAGAAGATGGTGTTGACCCAGTCCGGCTCGTTGTCCCGCAGCACCGTCCGCACCAGCTCCGGGGCTATCTCGAACCCGTAGCGGAATTTCTCCCCCGCGACGGGTTCGCGAACCGTGCGTTTCGGGAAGTCCAAGACGACGGTCTCCGGTCCCATTTTCAGTTCCACCGGATAGCCGATGCCATCGCAGATCTGATCGCCGGCGAGCATGATCGGCTCGAAGCGATCCCGCAGCGGTTCCAGCAGCGGAGTTCCCCCGGCTGGTGCCCAGGCGGCTTTCTCGGCGGCCAATACCGGGGCCATCCGTTCGGCGTAGGCGGCGATGTAGTCGGCTTTTCCGGTGGTGAAGATCGCCTCCAGTTCATCCTCCGGTATCGGGTGGGTCAACGAATGCAGATGTGGCCCGCTGAACTCGGCCACGGAGCCCGGGACCATCAACAGCCCGCCCTCATGGCCGTGGATCCGCATCTGCTCCAGGAAGACCATCTGGTCGGGAAAGATATTGCCGGGGTCGCCGTGGTCGTCGTTGAGGTCCCGGAGCGCTGGATCCAGAAAACACGGCGGCCCCGCAGACGGGATCACCCAGGTGGCTCCGACATCGGCGATGTACTGACGTGCCCGGTCCATACCGCGCTGACGCTTCTGGGTGGCGAAGGCCTCCTTGGCGCGCTCGGGCATGTCGTACACCATCGGGTACCAGATAGCGCCGGAGTACTGCGTCATATGCACGTCGATACGCCCGAACTCCGCAAGCATGTCCATGCCCAGGGGCCGGGAGTCATTCATGTTGAACACCGTGGTGGTGCCGTCGGAGATGACGATGCCGGAGTCGCCGATCGGCCCGTCGGCCGGTGCCCGCAGCGCGACGATCATCACCTCAAGCTCGCCTCCGGGGCCGCTCACCCGGTGCTTGACCGAGTCGGTCGTCTCGAAGAACCGGGTGAATCCGAGCGCCTCGAGTTCGCGTTTGAGGTCGGGTACCGGGAAATCCGGCAGTAGCACCACGGCGTCCTTGCTGACGTGCTCGGAGAGCAACTTCGGATCGAAGTGGTCTTTGTGCAGGTGCGAGATGTAGAGGTAATCGCAATCCCCCAGGGTGTCCCAGTCCAACCCGGTGTTTTCGGGGAAGACGAACCAGGACCCGAAGTACGCGGGGTTGACCCATGGGTCGCACAACACGCTGCCCGCTTGCGTATCGATTCGAAACCCTGCGTGTCCGATGCTGGTGACCTGCACGGATCCCCTTCCCGATACTGACTGAGCCACCCCCGATCCTAGCCGCCCCCAGGTAGGCTCACCGCTGTGGAGCCGGCATACGGTACTGTCATCGCAGGCGTTCGGATGCTGTGGCGCACGCAGGGGTTGCGCTTCACCATCACCGGGATGGATAACCTGCCGGCCACCGGCGGCGCGGTGGTGGCGATCAACCACACCGGCTATCTCGACTTCACCTTCGCCGGACTGCCCTTTTACCGCCTGCGCCCGCGCCGGCTGGTCCGGTTCATGGCCAAACAGGAAGTCTTCGACCACAAGATCACCGGCCCGGTGATGCGCAGCCTGCGCCACATCCCGGTCGATCGGGCCAGTGGTGCGGCGTCCTTCGACGCCGCCGTTCGGGCGCTGCGCTCCGGCGAACTCGTCGGGGTGTACCCGGAAGCGACGATCAGCCGCAGTTTCGAGCTTAAGGAGTTCAAATCGGGTGCGGCGCGGATGGCGATCGCCGCGGACGTTCCGATCATCCCGCATATCGTCTGGGGAGCCCAACGGATCTGGACCAAGGACCATCCCAAGAAGATGTGGCGACCCAAGGTGCCGATTTCCATCGCGGTCGGTGAGACCATCCAGCCGACGTTGCCGCCCACCGAACTGACCGCGCTGCTGCGCTCGCGGATGCAGCACCTGCTCGAGCGGGTCCAGGAGGACTACGGACCCCATCCGCCCGGTGAGTTCTGGGTGCCGCACCGGCTCGGTGGCGGCGCGCCGACACCGGCGCGGGCCGCCGAGTTGGAGACCGCCGAGCTGGCCGAACGTGCCGCCAAACGGCAGGGGCCGGGTACTGGGGCGGACCCGGGGCAGACTAGGTGGAACCCGTGATCGGTGGAAGCTGCGATCCGGGGCCCTGCTGATGTTGCCCACGATGATCGCCAGCGATGTCGACGGCACCCTGCTGACTCCCGATGAGCGAGTCTCGGCGCGCACCCGGCAGGCGGTACGCGCTGCCGTTGCGGGCGGGGCGCGCTTCGTGCTTGCAACCGGGCGGCCGCCGCGGTGGATCCCCCCGGTGGTCGACGCACTGGGGTTCGCCCCGGTTGCGGTGTGCGCCAACGGGGCGGTTATCTACGACCCGAATACCGACCGGGTCGTGTCGTCGCGGACGCTGTCGGTGGATGTGCTGACCGAACTTGCCGAGATCGCGTCGCGGGTGGTGCCGGGGTCCGGACTCGCCGCCGAACGGATCGGGGTCAGTGCTCACGACACCGCGACCCCGCAGTTCGTCAGTGCGCCGGGCTATGAGCACGCCTGGCTCAACCCGGACAACACCGAGGTGTCCCACGACGATCTGTTGAGCGCCCCGGCGATCAAATTGCTGGTTCGCCGGACCGGGATGACCAGTTCGGCCCTGGCCGCGATTCTGAGCCGGCATATCGGAATGCTCGGCGATATCACCTACTCGACCAACAACGGTCTGGTGGAGATCAGCACGGTCGGGATCAGCAAGGCCGTCGGCCTCGAGGAGGTGGCGCGGCCGTGGGAGATCAACCCCGAAGATGTCGTCGCGTTCGGTGATATGCCGAATGATGTGCCGATGCTGGTCTGGGCCGGCCACGGCGTCGCGATGGGCAACGCCCATCCCGAGGCGCTCGCCGCGGCCAACGAGATCACCGCGCCCAATGACGGCGATGGACTGGCCCTGGTTCTTGAACGTTGGTGGCTCTGAAACGGTGCCGGCGGCCGGCCCCGGACTCCGGGTTGCACATACCCGTAGGGGTATGTAATCTATCGCTTGAGGGTACCCCGGTAGGTATACCGATCCAGCCGATGCGGGCACCGCGGTGCACACCACTGGAACGTCAGCACAGTCAGAACAGAGGAGATCGATGATGAAGTTCAACCAGTACTACCTGGAATGCCTGTCGCACGCGTCCTATCTGATCGGCGACGAGACCACCGGCCGCGCCGTGGTCGTCGACCCGCAGCGCGACGTGAGTGAGTACCTCGCCGACGCCCGCGAACTGGGGATGACCATCGAGCTGGTTATCGAAACCCACTTCCACGCCGACTTCCTGTCCGGCCACCTCGAGTTGGCCGAGGCCACCGGCGCGAAAATCGTCTACTCCGCGGTCGCGCAACCGGAGTTCGACCACATGGCCGTCGCCGACGGCGAGCGCTATTCGCTGGGCGAAGTTCAACTGGAGTTCCTGCACACCCCCGGGCACACCCCGGAGTCCATGAGCATCGTGATCTACGAACGCGCCGGGGACACCGCTCCCTACGGTGTACTCACCGGCGACACCCTGTTCATCGGTGATGTCGGCCGCCCCGACCTGCTGTCCTCGATCGGTTTCACCCGCGACGAACTGGCCGACAAGCTCTACGATTCGCTGCACAACAAGCTGATGCCGCTGCCGGACACCACCAAGGTCTATCCGGCCCACGGTGCCGGCTCGGCCTGCGGCAAGAACCTGTCGACGGATCTGTGGTCGACCATGGGCGAGCAACGCATGACGAACTACGCGCTGCGCGCGTCGAGCAAGGAACGTTTCGTCGAACTCGTGACCGAAGGGCAGCCACCGGCCCCCGGATATTTCGTCTACAACGCGATCCTCAACCGCCAGGGCCGCGAACTGCTCGACGAGACCGAGATGCCGGCGCCGATGAACTACGACGAGGTCCGCACCGCGCTTGCCGCCGGAGCGATCCTGGTCGACGGCCGCGATCCCGAGGAGTTCGCTCTCGGGCATCTGAAGGCGGCGGTCAACATCGGGTTGGAGGGCCGGTACGCCGAGTTCGCCGGTTCGGTCGTCAAACCCGAGGACGATATCGTCCTGATCACCGATCCCGAGCGGGAACTGGAGGGCAAGAACCGGCTGGCCCGGATCGGTTTCGACCGGGTGATCGGCTATCTCAAAGATCCCTACGCGGTGATGTTCGAGCATCAGGGCGATGTGGAGGTGGCGTCCCGGCTGACCGCCAAGGCGTTGGACGAGCGGATCGCCGACGTCCCCGAGCTCCAGCTGGTGGACGTCCGCAATCCGGGCGAAGCCGCCGGCGGCATGATCGCCCACGCGGTGAACATCCCCGTCGGGCAGCTTCCGGACCGGGTCGCCGAGCTCGACCCGCGCAAGCCGACCGTGGTCTACTGTGCCGGGGGCTACCGGTCCTCGGTGGCCGCGAGCCTGCTGCGCCAGCGTGGTTTCGGCGATGTCAGTGATGTCCTCGGCGGGTACAACGCCTGGGAAGAGGCCACGCAGAACGCCTGATCGATAACGGCTGATCTACAAGAGGAACCGATATGGGTACCAACGCCAAGCATCAGATCCTGATCGTCGGCGGCGGCACCGCCGGTATCACCGTGGCGGCGCGTCTGCTGCGCAAAGGCTTCACCGATGTCGCGGTGATGGAGCCGTCCGACAAGCACTACTACCAGGCGATGTGGACGCTGGTGGGCGGCGGGCAGGCCGACGCGGCGTCGACCGAACGTCCGGAGGCGTCGGTGATGCCGAAGGGGGCGACATGGATTCGGAAGGCGGCTGAGGTCTTCGACCCGGACAACAACACGGTGACGTGTTCGGACGGTTCGGTCCACGGCTATGACGTCCTGGTGGTGTGCCCCGGTATCCAGCTGGACTGGGACAAGACCGAGGGTTTGCCGCAGGCGGTCGAAGGGCCCGGGGTGTCATCGAACTTCCGCTTCGATCTGGCTCCCAAGACATGGGACCTGATCCGCGGCACCCGGTCGGGGTCGGCGGTCTTCATGATGCCGATGTTCCCGATGAAGTGTGCGGGCGCACCGCAGAAGATCGCCTACCTCGCCGCTGATCACTGGCGCAAACAGGGTGTGTTGGGCAAGGTCGACATTCACCTGGTGGTCCCGACCCCGCGCATCTTCGGCATCCCGGCGATCGCGGACAATCTCGACAAGGTGATAGCCGATTACGGAATTCACCTGCATCCCTCGTCGGAGATAACCTCGGTCGACGCTGAATCGCGGAAAGTGACCGTGGGCGCGGTGGCCGAGGGGGGTTCGGATCTGACCCTCGACTACGACATGCTGCACGCCGTGCCGCGTCAGTCGGCGCCGGACTGGATCAAGTCCAGTCCGCTGTCCGCCGGTGACGCGTTGGGCTACGTCGAGGTCGACAAACACACCCTGCAGCATGTGCGGCACCCCAACGTCTTCGGACTCGGCGACGCCGGATCCACCCCGAACTCCAAGACCGGGGCGGCCATCCGCAAGCAGGCCCCGGTCGTGGTGGCCAATATCGGGGCCTTCCTCGGCGGTCAGCCACTGCCGGGCCGCTACGACGGCTACGCGTCGTGTCCGATCGTCACCTCCGGTCACGACATGCTGCTGGCCGAGTTCGACTACGACTTCAACGTCACCCCGTCATTCCCGGTGCTGGATCCGACCAAGCCACATCGGGCCTATTGGTACCTCAAGAAATACGGGTTGCCGTTCATGTACTGGAATCTGATGCTCAGGGGCCGGGCGTAACCGTACCCGGAACCCGTCTGGACCCCGTCGTGATCTCGTCCTGATCTTGCCCGATCAGGCGTCTGGGTCCTTCTCCAACAGGTCCTTCTCGACCAGGTCGGCGATCATCGCCAGCACCGCCTCGTCGGCGGTCTCGACGGTCACCCGGGCGTTCTTACCGGCCCCGAGGGTCATGATCATCAGCGCCGAACCGGCGTCCACCGGCTCACCTCCGTCGAGGGATAGAGTGACCGGAACGCCGGCGGTCACCGCCGCCGCCGAGATGATGGCGGCCGGACGGGCATGGAGTCCGACGGCGGACCCGACGGTCACGGTCTTACTGGGCATGGATGGCTCCTTTTTATACGCAGAGCTTCGATCACTTCGCGGGCGCACTCCTTAGACGCAGGGGGCGCTTCGCTGCAAACTACCGCGCGGCCGCGATTCCCGGTCTCGGATGCCCGGTCCCGGTTGTGACGGCGCGGCGCCAGGCCGCCGCTGATTTCCGCCGCTGATTTGTTGTAATCCAACCCATGACCGACTCATATCCGACGGTGCTGCAGGGAGTCCCGGTGGTGCCGGGGGTCCGTTTCGCACCTGTTATCCGGGCCAACCGGCTGCCCGGGATCGACGAAATCGACGCCGGTGATGTCCTGGCCGAATCCGAGCGCCCGGGCGAAGCGGCCCGGTTCGCCGAAGCGGCGTCCGCCGTGGCCCGGCGGATGCGTGATCGTGCCGAAGCGGTCACCGGCGCGGCATCGGAGGTGCTCGGGGCAACCGCCCAACTGGCCCAGGATCGGGCCTGGCTGGGAGCGGCTGAGGCCGCCATCAAGGCCGGCCGGACCGCGGTGCGCGCGACGGCGGAGTCGGCCGCACAGTTCATCGAGATGTTCACCAAGGTGGGCGGGCTGATGGCCGAACGGGTCACCGACCTGCAGGACATCCGCGACCGGGTCATCGCCGAGCTGGCCGGCCTGCCCGAACCGGGTGTGCCGGTGCCGGCGGAGCCGTCCATTCTGTGTGCCGATGACCTGGCACCGGCCGATACCGCCGGTCTGGATCCGCATCGGGTGGTCGGGCTGGCGACCACCCTGGGCGGACCGACCAGCCACACCGCGATCATCGCCCGTCAGTTGGGTCTTGCGTGTGTGGTGGCCGTGCCCGGCCTGGGGGAGGTGGCCGCCGGAACGCCGGTTCTGCTGGATGGCAATCGAGGCACCGTCACGGTGAACCCGGACCCGGTGGCCGCGGCGGCGGCGGTGACCGCGGCGGATGCGGCGGCGGTGGCCATCGCGGGCTGGACCGGGCCGGGGGCGACCGCCGACGGCCATCCGGTCTCGATCCTGGCCAATGTCGCCGATGGTCCGACCGCGCGTGCCGCGCGCCGGGCACCGGTCGAGGGAGTGGGTCTGTTCCGCACCGAATTGTGCTTTCTGGATCGCCACACCGAGCCGACGCTGGCCGAGCAGACCGCGATCTACGCGGAGGTCCTCGAGGCGTTCGCCGGCCACACCGTGGTGATCCGCACCCTCGATGCCGGATCCGACAAACCGCTTGGATTCGTGACTGCTCCGGTGGAGGCCAATCCGGCGCTGGGCGTGCGGGGTTTCCGGATCATCCGGATCGACGCGGGTCTGGTGGCCCGCCAACTCGACGCGATCGCCATCGCAGCCACCCGGACCGGTAACCGGCCCTGGGTGATGGCTCCGATGATCGCCACCCTGCAAGAGGCCCGGCAATTCGCCGAACTGGCCCGCGAGCGCGATCTGCACCCGGGGGTGATGATCGAGGTGCCGGCAGCGGCGCTACTGGCTGACCGAGTTCTCGACCATGTCGAGTTCCTGTCGATCGGGACCAATGACCTGGCGCAATACGCGATGGCGGCCGACCGGATGTCGTCGGATCTCGCCGAACTCACCGATCCGTGGCAGCCGGGAGTCATCGCCCTGGTCGCCCAGACCGCCCGGGCCGGAACGGCCGCCGGCAAGCCGGTCGGCGTGTGCGGTGAGGCAGCAGCCGATCCGCTGCTGGCGTGCGTGCTGACCGGTCTGGGTGCGACATCCCTGTCGGCCGCCGCCTCGGCAGCCACTTTGGTCGGCGCCAAGCTGGCCACGGTGACTCTGCGGCAGTGTCGAGAGGCGGCGGAGTCGGTGCTGGCCAGCCCGGGGCCGGCGGAGGCGCGGGCGGCAGCGCGGGCCGTACTGGGCTGACCTGCCGGTCAGTGGACTCCTACGGTTTCCTTCGCGGCGTAGAGAAGTTCCAGTTCGCCGATGCTGGCCGCGGCTTTCACCAGCGGCAGCGCCGCCGCGGCCGCCAGTTCACCGGGCCGGGCTTCGGCCCGCAACGCGGGAATGAACTCCTCGTGGATCCCCGGCAGCGCGGCGTCCGGCCGACTGCCGTCGAGCCGGGCGCAGACCACGTCGGTGTGCGCCTCGAGTACCCGGCGTGCGCGGGGATACACCCCGAGTGGCGGTGGCACGATATCGGCGATGAGGTCCCCGGCGGTGCGCAGTCGGGGTATCCGGCTGGTGGTATCGAGCATGTCGGAGTCGATGGCTCCGGCGTTCTCCGACAGGTAGTCGTGGACCGCATCACCGTAGGTCCGCATCGCCACCAGCGTCTCCCGGCTCCGGCCGATGATGGCGTCATTGGACTGTTCGGACGCTCCGCGGGTGACGCGGTACACCGCCGCGGCCAGGTAGCGCGACCCAGCCCCCAGGGCGCCGTCGATCGCCCGCTGCACCGCGGCGGCCCCCGCCCGGGGCCATAGCACCAACGACACCGCGACACCAACCAGGGCGCCCACCAGAACGTCCTCGATCCGGACGATGCCGATCCGCCAGCCGGCCGGCTCGATCAGGTTGAACACGATCAGCACCATCACGGTGAACATCGCCTGACCGGCGGCGAACGAGCCGACCCGTGACACGTAGGTGGAGCCGAATGCCACCAGCGGTAGCAGTGTCCACAGCACCGGCGGATCCACCCCCAGGGCGCCGATGATCGACGCGCCGACGGCGATACCGATCAGCGTCCCGGCTACCGCCCGCAGAGCGCTGGACCCCGTCGTCACCGCGCTGCTGCGCAGTACCGACAGTGTGCCCAATACCACCCACGGGGCGTTCTGGACGGGAAAGGCGAAGGTGATCGCGACCGCGACCGCCAACGCCAAACCTGTTCGGAGGCTGTTGATCACGGTAATCGACCGGGTGCTCAGATAGCCGCTGAGTCCGGTGATTGCCGACCCCCTACTGGGAACCTTGTCGGCGACGCCTGTCTCCGGGAGGCGCCGGCCCAGCAGTTTTGCCCAGACTGGTCGCGCATCGGCGGCGGCGGCGAAGCCGATGGTGCTGCCGATCAGACCGATGGTGGCACTCATCGTGCGTCGGCTTAACAGCCTGCCGCCCAAATCGACTGCGGCGGGGTCATCCGGCTCGGCGAGAATGTCGACGATGTCCCGTTGGTAGCGGCGCATCGCTATCGTCCGGTGCTCCATCGCCGTGATCGTCAGATTACGGCCGGACCGGTCCGGTCCCGGCAATCCCGACAGCGCCGCGGCGCAGTCCCGCAGAACCCGCACCCCCGATTCCGCCATCGGCCCGAGGAGCCGGCCGGTGTCGGCATCCACCCGGTCGCACAGCCACTGCAGATTGGGAACGACCCGGATCAGGGTTCGGCTGCCGGCGGTGAGTGCGACGGGCCGAAAAGCATTGGCCAGAAACGCGTTCTGCAGGCCCTGCATCGCGTCGGCCAGTTCTCCGCGCGAGCCGGTGCCCTCGATTCGGTCGGCCAATGCGGTGCACACCCGGGTGGCCTGCCGGCGCAGGTCGCTGTGATGGCGCGGAGCGAATACCCACAGTGCCGCGGGGACACAGATCAGCAGCGCGATGACCCAGCCGAAAAGCCGGTCGCCCAGTGGCCCGGGCGGACGGATGCACACCGGCAGGATGAATGTCATCAGGGTGGCGCGCTGGCCGGCCGCCACCACATCGCTGAGTAGGCCGAAGAAGACCGCCAGCGCGCCGATTGCCACGGCCAGGGGTACCGCGACCCACGGATGCGGGGCGGCGAGTGTCCCGACGGTGATCAGGATGGCGCCGTTGACCGCCAATGACAGGTAGGCCAGCGCCCGCGTGGTGACGCTGCCGGGAAAATCGGCCACGATCAGCAACGCGATTGAGCCGATCAAAGCGAATATCGGTGTCTGGGTGCCGCCGGCCACCGCAAAGCTCAGGGCGGCGGCTATCGGGATGAAGATCGCAGCGCGCAACGCCCGGCGTGCACTGTCCCCCTCGGGGTCGCGCTGCCGGGTTTGGGTGGCCACCCGCCGAATCAGTTCGGCCGGGGAGATCATGGCTGGATCGTAGATCCCCGGCGGCGGGGTCGCGTGCGGGCCACCCGGTGTATCGCGGAACCGGGTCAGACCGCCGGGGCCGATGGTCTCGGAGGCACGTCGGCGAAACCCCCGTTCTCCAGCATGTTGACCAGCTGCCCGGAGATCCACTTGTAGGTGGCCGGATCACGCTCCAACGTGGCTTGTTCATAGCCGACGAGCACGTACACGGCGTGGTCGGCGAACACCTCAGCCTGACGCGGGTCGCCCACGATCTCGATCGCGTAGTCGTAGCAGACCTGGAATCGCTGCCGGTCCACCTCGACCTGCACGGCATGGACGGCCGGATCGATCGAGCTCCAGGCACGGATGGCGGCCTCGGCGCTGTGCGGTAGCGAGAGGACCGACTGGATGATCAGCTGCATCCGTTTACGGGGGTCGCTCTGCCGGCTGAACAGTTCGCTGAGCCGGTCGGTGTGATCCTGTTTCCAGTACCCGACCAACCCGCGGGCGTAGGAGTTCCAATTGGTGAAGTAGTGGTAGAACGAGCCGGTGCTCACCCCGAGGCGCTTGCACACCTCAGCAAGCTTCAGCCCGCCGAAGCCGAGGTCGGCCAGAATCTGCAAGCCGGCCTCGAAGAACGAATCCCGAGCCGCAGCCGTCGCCATGAAATCAGACGATATACCTGCCGGCGGCAACAAGACGATATACCTGCCGGTGGCAACAAGAGGTCGAGACTAAAAGACTATGCCAGCAAACCAGGCCCGGGCCGGACCGGGCCACCCTGTTCGAGGCCGTTGGCGGGGGTTCGGCGCGCACCGGCGGCAGCGCATAGCTGGTCTAAGCTTTCGCTAGGATGGGAGCTTCGGACTTGAGTTTGGAGCACGCCATGAGCACTTTGCGCAGCCACGACGACACCTGGGACATCGCCACGAGCGTCGGCTCGACAGCGGTGATGGTGGCCGCGGCCCGGGCCCGGGAGACTGAGAGCGCGGCCCCGCTGATCAGCGACCCGTATGCCCGTGTCCTGGTGGCCGGAGCCGGTTCCGGGATGTGGACGAATTTCTTGGACGATTCGCTGTCCGGGCGCATCGCCGCGACTGACCCCTCGGCTGCCGCGATGTTCGACAACATGCTGGGCTATCAGGCGGTGCGGACGTTGTTCTTCGACACCTTCTTCGCTGATGCCACCGCGGCGGGAATACGCCAGATCGTCATCCTGGCCTCCGGTCTGGACTCGCGCGCCTACCGGCTGGACTGGCCGTCGGGAACGGTGATCTACGAGCTCGACCAGCCGAAGGTGCTGGACTACAAGGCTGCGACTCTGGCCGAGCACGGGGCGACACCCACCGCAGCGCGCCACGAGGTCCCGATCGACCTGCGTCAGGACTGGCCGACGGTGCTGAAGGCCGCCGGATTCGATCCGGCCCGACCCGCGGCCTGGCTGGCCGAAGGGCTGTTGATGTATCTGCCCGCCGATGCCCAGGACCGGCTCTTCCGGCAGATCACCGAACTCAGCGCCCCCGGCAGCCGGCTTTCGGTGGAGGCGGTTCACCACCAAGACGAGCAGCGCCGGGAGCGGATGCGGGAGCGCTGGCAGAAGATGTCCGATGATCTCGGCATCGAACGCGATGTCGATATCGCCGACCTCACCTATAACGATGAGGCGCGCGCGGACGCGGCGGAGTGGCTCGGCGCGCACGGATGGGATGCCTCCGGGGTCGCCTCGACCGAGGAGATGCGCCGGCTGGAGCGCTGGACCGAGGTGCCCGAGGAGGACTTCCAGGAGACCTTCTCCAGTTTTGTCGTCGCGCAGCGTCAGGTCTGAGCGAGTAACCAGGGCACGGCTGCCCGGGTGACGTCGGCGATCAATGCGTTCAACGCGGGGGTCTTGGGATCGTCGGAGCGGGTTCGGGTCATCACCGACAGCACCAGGCGTTCGCCGTTCGGGCCGGAGGCCACCCCGATGTCGTTGGTGCTGGCGTAATCTCCCGCCCCGGTCTTGTCCGCGATGCCCCAACCGGGCGGCAGACCAGCCCGGATCCGGGTGTCCCCGGTGACGATGGTGGTCATCCACTCGTTGAGTTGGGCTCGGTGCGACTCGTCGAGGACCGGACCCGAGAGCATGTTCAGGAATCCGGTCCCCATCCCGCGTGGGGTGGAGGTGTCGCGTGGGTCGTGCGGATAGGCGGTGTTCAGTTCCGGTTCCCAGCGGACCATCCAGGTGCGATCGTCGCCCACCGAACGGGCGAACTCGGTCACCGCCGCTGGGCCGCCGAGGATCTCGACCATCAGGTTGGTGGCGGTGTTGTCGCTCTGCCGGACCGCCGCCGCGCCCAGATCCGACAGCGGCATCCAGCCGCCGACATTGGGTTCGGTCATCGGTGAGGCGACCGGGACGAACAACGCGGGATCGATGAACACCTCGTTGGTCAGCTTCAGGTCGCCCTGCTGAACCCTCTGCAGGATTGCGGCGGCGACGTAGGCCTTGAACGCCGAGCAGGTGGCGAACATATCGTCCGCGCGGTACCCGAGTGTCCGGTCGGACCCGAGATTGCGGCCGTAGAAACCGACCTTCGCGTTGTAGCGGTCCTCCAATGCGGCGAGTTGGTCCTCGACCGGCAGCGGTGCCGGAGAGTCGACCAGCAG